>Ga0307928_10001557_pt1 | contig 17447 bp, 30 predicted proteins | sample AceLakmetagen232_FD_201815 | JGI IMG/M metagenome (GOLD analysis project Ga0307928, IMG submission 201815) | Saline water microbial communities from Ace Lake, Antarctica - #232 | ecosystem: Environmental > Aquatic > Non-marine Saline and Alkaline > Saline | place: Antarctica: Ace Lake... | reverse complement strand
GCTTCTGTTATTTATGGCATTACTGCTTATAAAATTCCTAAAAGTATAACTGGTTTTGAGGTTAGACCCATTATTATTAGGAAAAGAAAAAGATAAATATACTAAAGAATATAAAAGTATATAAATGATTATTAATATTTATTTATATTATGAAAGAAGCAGATAATTTTGATAGTGATTTGTTTAACGATGATGATAATTCTTTTCAATCAAATAAGAGTTTCACCCCCCAAAATTTAGACAATGATACTTTTAAATTAAGAAATGACCCCCAAAATTTATTATTTAGATATAGATTACAATTAATGAACGCTTATTCTAATCCAGTTACAACTATTGACCCTGCAACACAAGAAAAAAGCACAACATATAAAATTAAGTGTAAAAATCATACAACCCCAAAAGCAAATAAACAAGGAATAGAGGACATTATTTCTTATGTTGAAAAATTTGTTAATGGTCATACTGTTCAAGGTAATATAGAAACTATACAAGAATTTAGGTTAAAAATGACTTATATATCCAATGATCTTACTATGCATTTTATGACAATGCGAATAGATTGGGGTATTAAAATTAATGATATTGATTCAATAATTAGTAATGCAATTAATTTAATAGACTTATTTTTAACTAGAACACTAAACAATGAAGAAAGACGGGGTTATGGTGAACAGTTTAACGAAAGCACAGAAAGAAAAATAATTCCAAGAGACGCACCAACAGTATTACAAAAAGTTGGTAGTTTTTTAGCGGGTGGTAAAACATGAACATGATGGTAATAGTAGGAATAATAGTATTATTTATTTTCTTATTAATAATTGGTGGTGTATTAACATTTTGGTTAATGAGTAGGAAAAAAGGTAAAAAGTTTTGTTTTTTATTATATGCAAAAAATGGCTCACAAATAACTAAAAAATATGCAATAGTAAAAACAGACCCATCCAATAAAAATAATAAAAGATTTTTTTTCTTAGATTCAGACCAAAATTTAGATATAGTTCCCCCAAGTGTTTATATTGATGGAATCCCACATAGAGAAATTATAATGACTAAGTTATCTGAGTTTAAATATTTAGGTGATACTATAATTGATGATACTTTATCAATTAAAAAAGCTATTTTACCAGAGGAAAAAGCTTTGGCTTTATTTAGATATAAAGAAAACACTAAAAGGTATGATAACCCTATGAGTAAGACTTCCGCAGCGATTTTAATAGGCGGTTTTATATTAATATTTTTATTGTTAATGGGTATTATATATGCAACTATTTCATTTGTTAAAGCTTCCGGTGATATGGTAGAAATGGCAAAACAAAATAATGAGGTAACAACTTCAAATTCACAAGTTGTAGGTTCTTTAACTGAAATTACCCAACAGATGGTAATGATTTCAGCACAATTAGGGAGCAACCTAAATATTACTAGAAGAATTAGTTAACAAAAGCAAAATAATATAAACAACTTTAATTTAATTTGTTAACAATGGCCCAAGATAAAATAATACAGGACAAGGGAGTTGAAAACGTAATTAGAAATCTATTTATAATTTTTGCTTCTTCTTGTTTTGTATTTTTATTATTTATCATATTTTTTGGTTTTAAAATTGGTAATAATGAAAGTTGTGGGGTTAACAAATTTACTACTTATGATGATTTATCTTTAATTAATTCTTCATACATTTTAAATAATCCAAATTCTATTATATTACAAGAAATTCAAATTAATAAAACTAATAATATTTTTTATAAGTTTTGTTATGATCTAGCAGTTTCAAACACCACAGGGTTAAATTTACAAATCATAGATTCAAACGAGAATGTTTTAGCTACTTCTTTTGTTATAAATGATACTCAAACTTATTGTAGTTTAATTGATAGTGAAGACATGAAAAACATTAATTATATTGGTTTAAAATGTTTAGATTGTGATACAGATAATTATATTATACCAAAACAAGAAATAGTAGGTCAAAATAGGAAACAAATTTTTATTAATAATGGAATTACTAAAACATATAATGACAATAACTTTAATTTTATTGTATATGGTAATAAGAGTTGTTTAAATTTACTTGCAATATTTTCAAACTTATTTATAATATTAATTTGTATGAGTGGAACAGCATTATTAATAATGTTAGGTTATGATGTAATGCATGTTAAATTAATTGAGGAAACTTTAGAATGATAAGACAAACTCATATAAGAATCTTTTTGAAAGATAAATTAAAATTAGATAGATATATGAAAAAACATAAGATCAAAAGCCAGACTATGGCTATAAATAAATTATTCAAAAATTTAAAATAATGGAAAACAATAAAATACTTTGGGTTAGTATCTCATTATTTGTAATAGTAGTACTTAGCTTATTCTTTGTATTGTTAATTAGTAATCAATCAATAAAATTAAATTCAGCTCAATTAGTAAAATTAAAAGGTTCTAGTAATGTAAATATAGTTTCACCACTAGAAGAAAATGGAGCAATCCCTGTTAATAGCCAAGATCAAACAACAAGACCTTTTGATATTAGAGTTAATCAAATATTAGATGATTCAACTTATTTATTATCAGTTAGCCCTGTAATTAATTCTTATAATTTAACATTAAATACAGTTGTTGGTTTAAGTGTAGGGGATAATATAGCTTTTTTAGAACAAAATGGTAATCCAGAATTATATTTGGGTAATATTGAAAGTATTTTAGTTAATACTATAACTTTAAACAATCCTGTACCTTACAATTTTAATCCCAGTATTGCTTCTGTATTTACTTTTGATAATGATTTAACAGTAGATGGCAGTACAACTACACAAATATTTAGTATAACAAACTTTTTTAATCAAGAAATAGATATTGTTAGGTTTTTATTTCATTGTACAGACAATGTTGTAATGCATGACGGTTTATTTTGTGGTAATATTGAATTAAATAGGGGAGTTACATTAAGAAAAAAACTATTAGATGGTACATATATAAACTATTGGACTATAAAAAATAATGGGGATTGGGCGCAATTAACTTATGATGTTTCATATAGTGATAAAGGAAAACCACCAGATAGTACTTATGGGTTTACTACAAGATTAACTTATGGTGGTCAAAGTAAGCACGGTGTAGTAATTAGATTAAAAAAAGGTGAAAGTATAGAATTTTTAATTCAGGATGATTTAACAGGGATTTCAACATCTAATTTAATGGTAGAGGGGCATTTTACACAAGATTAAAATGATAATGAACAATAAAAAGGGAATTGTGGGAAGTATTTTTGTATTTATGTTTTTATTATTTATATTTGCATTATTTAGTTTATTATCTATAACATTATGGACTAATTTTGATGATACTATCCAATCTATGGATAATGATACAGTTTCCCAAGATTCAAAAGACAAAGTACATAGTTTAAGCTTTATGGTATTATGGGGGGATAAATTATTCACTATTTTAATGTTAGTCTTATTAGCTTCGTTTTTTATATCATGCGTTACATTACCAGTAGAAAAACCTATTTTTATTATTGTATATTTAGTAATGTTAACATTATTTACAGTTCTTGCTATGTTTTTAAGCAATACATGGACTTATTTAATAAATAACCCCAATTTTGTTGTGGCTATGCAAGAATTAACATTTACTAATTATTTTATTAATTATTATCCAATAATAATATTTTTTGTAGGATTAGGTGGGGGATTATTATTCTTTAATAGGCGTAGTAATGATTTTGGCAGTAATTCGGGGGCTATTGATAACTTTGAATAATGTTATATTGTTAGGTCAGAATGAAATTTAAAAATATATTAATACTAGGAATTGTATTTTTTATCCTTTTTAGTAGTTGCGTAACTGCAGATTTAACAACAGATTTAGAAGCATACTATAAATGTGAAGATGATACTACATCAACTACTATCACAGATGAATTAAGCAACGCAAATATGGCAGGAAGTGCTAACACAAACACTTTCAGTAACACTGGTAAAATAGATAAAGGATTTTATTTTAATCAAGCATCATACGCTACTTTTACTACTCCTTTTAATTTATGGGAATCTGATTTTACTATAACAGGATGGTTTAAAGCAGAATCTACAGTTAGTACAATGTTTGCAGTAGATGGCACAGATTATAATCCTTTAATTAAATTAGTTTGGTTAGGGAATAGTATAGATATGGATGTGAGAAATACAGGAAATACATCAGCAAGTGGAACAGGAGCAATAACTGGTTTATCCCAAAATACATGGTATTTTTTCTCAGCAGTACATGATTTATCAGCTAAAACAATAGCTCTATCTATTGCAGGTACTACTATAACTCAAACATATACAGGAGAATTAAAGAATACAGTTAATGGATTTTTAGGAAGTAGAAATGCAGGTTCACAACCATTTGATGGGACATTAGATGAATCAGCAATATGGTCAAGAGCATTAACATCAACAGAATTAACAGAATTATATAATTCAGGGGATGGATTTCAATATCCTTTGGTAACAAATAACCCACCATCAAACCCAACTGATATTGTTTTTAATCCAACAACAGTTTATGCTAATACTGATATGGAAGTAAATGCGAGTGGTTCAATAGATCCCAATAATGATACTTTTGTATATCATTATCAATTCTATGATGTTAATGATACTACAATATTACAAGCTTACTCAACCAATAATAGTTTCCAATTAACAAGCACACAAGCCCATCATTTAATAACAGTTTATGCAATAGCTATTGATAATAATAGTTTACAAAGTGGGAACTATTCAGAACAAATAACCTTAACCAATACTTTGCCAACAACACCTACTACTATTTCAGGTTTACCCGCAAGTTTATTTGTAGGTGATGTTTTAAATGTTACCGGATTAGGTTCAACAGATTTAATTGATAATGATACTTTAACTTATGAATATAAATTTTATAATCAAAATGATAGTACTATTTTACAGGATTGGGGCATAAATAATAGTTATAAAATAGTTGCAACTGATATTAGAAATACAATTTTAATATTTACAAGATCATTAGATGGGTATGGTGTAAGCCCTAGTTATAGCGTTTCAGATTTTGTTGATGGTGCAAATGTAGATGTTAGATTCACTAATGAGTATGATAATTCAATTATTGATATTTTTAGTTTAACTTTTGCTAATGGAACAACTTTAAACACAATTAACAATAGTATATTATTCCAAACAGAAAACCCAACAGAAACCTTTAATATTAGTTCAACTGGATTTATATCACAAACTTTTAATAATTATCTAATAAATGATGAAATTAATTTAACTTTATATCAAGCTTTAATAGAAGTTACAGTTACAGAAAAAATAACAGGAACTACAATAAACTCTTTTAATATTACAGATGGGACTTATATAGGAACTACAACAAATGGTACAGCTTACTTTTTGGGAAATGTAGGAAGTTATACATTAACTATTGATAGTTTAAATTATTTTAATGAAGATTATAATATAAATTTAACAGCATTAGAACAAACATCCATAAATCAAGAGTTAGGAAATGTTAATTTAACAGTTAACGCATATTATGTTTTTGGGAATACTAGCATATCTAATTTTACAATAACAGCAACATTAGGTACTTATTCAGAAAGTAAAAGTACAACAACAGGAAGCTTAGAAATGTTTTTAGTTCAAGATGATTGGACTTTAAGTATTGTTCCTTCTGATGATTACCAGGACAAAACAGTAAATATAACTTTAGATCAATTAACAAAAACTTATAATTTTTATTTATATTTTTATAATAGTGTTAATATTTTAATTTATAATTTAGGTAATAATTCTTTAATGGAACAGTTAGTAAGCATTAGTACAATATCACCAGATGAAAGCTTTATTAATACTACTACTAATGGTAGTTTATATTTATCTTTCTTAACACCGGTTAATTATGAATTACGTTTTGTTTCTGATGGTTTTAACCCTATTAGTAAATTTATAAAGGTAACCGATAGAAGCACCCAAAATATGACAGTTTACATGACTTCAAATGCTACAACAGAATTACAACAAATACAAATATTAGATACTTCAAATACAGCTATTGAAGGTGCTATTGTATGGTTACAAGAAGAAATAATTAATGGTACATCACAATTTTTAACAATTCAAGAAGCACAAACTAATTCAGATGGTAAAACCACAGTATGGATTGAAAAAGATGTTACCAAATATTATAGATTTGTTGTAATTTATAATGGTGAAGCGAGGGAAATATTACCAAATAGAAATTTATTTACAACTAAAACAAGTTTTATTCCAAATTTAGAGGAAACTTTACAACTTGTTATAGATATTCAAGGGGATGATACTGAATACATAGAGGATATTTTAGCGGTTAGTTGGAATGTAAGTTATCCTTCAAATGATAGTGTTAAATTTATTTTTATTGATGGGCGTAATAGTGTAGTTGGTGGTAGATTACAAATAAACGGAAAATATATTAATTCATCTGATATTTTTATAAATATAAGTACTCAAACTGTACTAGGTTCTTCCGGAACATTAGAATATACATTCCCAATTATAAATAATACTATTTACCAAATAAGATCATATATTATTTATGAAGATTCAAGTAATTTAGTTTATGAAGCATTTAAGGAATATAACGTAACTATTTTGATAGAAAAAAATACTGGTATTCTTTTCGCTGTTCTTTTATTAATAGTAACCGCATTTTTAACAGTTAAATTTGGTGCATTAACAAGCTCAATTATTACTTTTGGAACTTTATTATTATCAAGCCAATTAATATTAGGTTGGATAAATATACCAGTTAGTGCAATAACAAGTATAATAGCACTTGTAATAATATTCTTTTTTAAACCGAGAGGTCAAACAGAATGAACATAAAGGCAGAAATAACAATACAAAGCTTTTTGATTGGTATATTAGTTATTGGTTTATTTTTTGGTTTATTAGGTGGTTTAATAAATATATTTACACCTGATTATAATATGGATGGGATGAATTTAAAAGATATTGAAAAATACCAAATAATGGATAATCTTTCACAACAAATAAAAAATATAGAAGATAAAGTTACAGATGTTACACCAGATAAAAATGTATTTGATTTTTTCGCAGATATATTTAGCCGATTATTAACACCAATTACTTTTACATATAAAGCTATTAAAACATCTATAACAATGTCACAAAGTATAACAGATGATCTCGGTTTATTTCCAGTATTTAGACAATTTTTTACAACATTAATTACTATAATTGTAATAATAGGCATAGTAATGATTAAATTTTACTTAGGGAGAAAAAAATAAAATGGTTAATGCAACAAATATATTAGAAAATAATTATAATTTAACTAAAATATTTAATAATCAACCTATTACAGACCCAACACAATGGTTGGGTGCATTTAATGAACTTATGAAGGGTTATTATGTTGTATCTCTTTTAGCTGTTGTTGGTATATCATTATTTTTTTTAATTAGAGAGAAAAATTTAACAAGTGATAGTGAAGCTGGTTTATATGCTGGGTTAATTTGTAGTATATCTGGGCTATTTTTATTTTTAGCTGATGTTATTACAGGAAATACATTAAAATTACTTACATGGGAACAATTAGTGCCTTTCTTTTTGATTACAGGAGCTTGTGCATTAATAGATCATGTTAGAAGAAAATATTAAAATAATATCTTAAAATGACTAAGTTTATTGGATAAAAACAAATGTTACACAAATTACCTATAAATGGTTTACATTTGTAAATTTTTATTCAAAATCTATTATATTACTTCTTTTATTATTATGTTTGTTTTTAAACAAAACACTTAAAATATAGCTTGTTTTATTGCTTTGTATTACATACGCACCAATACGAGCAAGTTGTTTTAATGCGGTACTATCTTTTTTTTGTTCAATTATCTTTTTACAATCATTTAAGGTAGTCCGTTCATCTTCATTCATACGGACTGTGATACTATCAACTTGTTTTTCTTCGTGATACCTTACAAAAGGTTTTTGTTCTATTACCATATTTAAATGACACCCCTCTTTATCCATTATCTATGGCATCTTTAATAGCTTTATCCATTTCTTCTTGTGAATACCACTTTTTATTTATTTCAGATTTATCTCTTAAACTAATAACAAATCCATCAAAATATGCTGTTTTTAATATTTGTTTTGTTGTTTTCATAAAATCACCCCTTTTTAATTTCTTGTTCAATTAATCTTTTAAACATACTTAATGAAATCCCCATTTGTAAATTATATTTATAATATAATCTTTCTATGTCATTTGGTTTTGGTTTTTGTTTCAAACAATTTTGGCAAGTAACATTTTTCCATTGATACGAAAATTTATTAAAATTTTTTGGTTGTACTGCTTGATTACATAAATAACCATATCCTCTTAGTGATTTTATCATTATTTTTTTATGAATTATATTAGGTTTAGTAAATCTAATTTTAGTTATACTTACACCTTTGTTTGATTTTCTTCTAGTTTTTTGTTTATTTATATCTTTTTTAACTATTTTTTTAGGAATGTCTTTAATTTTATCATAACAAAAACTCCCACCTATTTTTTTAGGCGCTCCTTCTAATGATGTAAGTTCAGTATATTTACAATAAAAACTTCCCTCTACTTCTTCTGGAGCTCCTTTTAATGATGTTAAGTTATTCCCACTACAATTAAAACTTCCTCCTACTTTTTGTGGCGCTCCTTCTAATGATGTAAGTTTATTATCTGAACAATCAAAATTTCCACCTACTTTTTGTGGAGCTCCTTTTAATGATGTAAGTTTATTCCAACTACAATCAAAATTTCCACCTACAGAGGTGTAGCCTTGTTTTTTCAAATCCAACCATTCATTCCATGACCTAACATTACCTTCATATTCCATTTTAAAATCATTCCTTTATATTATAATCTTTTAAAGTTTTTTCAAATCTTCCTAATTTATCCCCACAATGAGGACAATAATAATAAGTATCATCACCTAAAACATTTACGTTTCTTTTACATTTAATACAATAATCTATTATCATTTGAATATCTCTTTTATTATTATTTTCTAAGTATAGAAGCTTTACTAAGCATTTCTTTTTGGGTTTGGTTATCACACCAATTTCTATAAACTCCAGGATAATTATAAGCTAACCAATGGGTTAATTCGTCTAGGGGATATTCTTTCATTTTAATTTTCTTCTTCATCACCTTCTTTTTTATAATAATTATCAAATGAATCAATTATTACATTTAATAATTTATCATCAGTTTGACCTTTTACTCCTCTTTTGTTAAATCTTTCTTTTGTTGATTCTTTAATATTCAATGTTACTAATTTATCTTTTACCATATTATCACCATTATTAATTATTTAGTTAATTTAATTATAATAAGTATAACAATTATATAAACCTTTCGTTTTTAATTAGAAAAACCCCCCCTTTTAATATTACTAAAGAGGGTTATTTTTAGGGGACTTTTAACACCCCCCCATCATTTTTTGTATTGTAACCAAATCTTAAAGACATTTTCTTGATCTTTGATTTTATCTAACAGTAAAACATTAGTTTCACTTTCAAAAATCTTACTATCTGCATAAGTCCTATATGTATCTTGATAGTTGTTTATAATAAGTTCTTTCTTATTAATCAAATCATAAAATCTTTTATCACTCATTTTACTTTTTTTAATATTGTTATTGTCATTCTAGCATGGTCTTGTAATTCTTCGTAGAATTTTATCTTTTTGGGATTGGTTACCCAAAAACTCTGATATCCATTTGAAACTTTTATTCTTTTCATTATTATTACCTCGTGAGTTCCAAAACTCATTTATTTGTTTTAGTGATAACTGTATACCACATTCACTACATTTATAGACCGCTCTTAAATGTACTTTCTTACATGTTTGTGTCATTCTACGACCACAACCACACGGACACCACTTCATCCATTGTTTCATTTTAAACCTCACTTTTTCTTTATTACTTTGATTCTATTTAAATTAAATTTTTCTTCTTCTAACCTAACCCATACATCCCTAACTAATTGCATTTGTATTTCTATCTCTTTTAGTCTTACCTCTTTATCAAAAGTTATTTTATACATTATTTTATCACCACTCATATATTTTTTGTTGTTCTTTATGATCTTTAACTTTTATATTGTCTTGGATATTAAAATGTTTGCTTGATACATCTATAACAATATCTTTTAATATTTCATAATTTGTTAAGTGTTCTTGTATTTCCATTTTTAATAAAGGGGTTTAGCCGAACATATTGCTAAGAGGAAAAAGGCTGAATAAATTCACCCAGACTACAATATGTTCTTTAGCTTCCCTATTATATATTTTATTGATTTAATTACTATAAATATTAATATTAATAATAATGTGAAAGGTGCAATAACCAAACAAACATAATAAACATAACTGGGTTGATCTAGCTTTTTCATTACTTCCAGCTTTTTTATAAAATAATAATTATAAAATAAGCTAGTGCCTAATAAACTAATTAAGTATAGTATTACATATTGATTCAATTCTATCACCATTGATTTTATATTTTACTCCATTACCATTATTATTATTATTGCTTTCTATCTTTATTAAAAATCCTAAGTCGCACAACCTAGTAATATTATTAGAGATTGCTTGACAAGATATATTACAGTAGGGTATCAAGTCTTTCTTTTCAAAAGGTTCATCTTTTATTTTAAGTAATAATGTTATAGTAATTACTTTCATTATACCATACATCCCCCTTACATTATTAGTTTCTAATACCATATTATTAATGTTAATCCTCTCCCTGTCCGGCTTTTTCAAAAAAAAGTTTAGGTCTGTGATTTAGCTTTTTTCTTATATTATATACCTTATTTAGTATATAAAGAAAGGTATATACATTATATATAAACATATACCTTTCTTTATATACTAAGTATCTTCAAGTATCTTACTTATTAAGGGTTGGGGTAAATCAATCATCTTACTAATATAAACTTGTGAGATATGATTTTCTTTACTCACATATTTTATTAATGTGTCTCTTTGTTTTAATACCCTTGTAACATTCTTAGATTGTTTCTTTCCCTGTCCTTCTGTATTTTTTCTTTTAGTGTTTCTTACTTCGTAGTATTCTATTTTTTTTTGTGGTGTCCAATCTTCAAAATATACTTCAGTTAAAAAACCAATACATTTAGTAGGGTGGCCATCTCTTTTGAAACGCTTCTCATTCTCTCGCTTGTGCCATTTATCAACAGCAAATGGGTTTCTATCCTTTTGAAATACCCAAGCCCTGCCCCTCTCATGTATATGAATCCATAAAGAAACAATAGGATAGATAGCACTATCTAAATCCCAAAAGTTAGGGATGTTACCAAGTACTGCCAGGTGTCTATCTCTACACTTGTTTAATAATTCTATTCCCCCTATTTGATCATCATTAAACCAATTACGTTTAAAGAACATGCTTATTAATTCGTCTGCAAGTACCGCTGAATACTCTGGTTTTTGTTTCTCTCCTTTCTCGTCACCATCAACCCAAACTTTTAATTCTTTTCGTAAGAAAGTTAAGTTATCATTATATGTAAATGGTGTATTAGTATTTAATGCAATTTCTTCGGATAGTTGAGAAGTTAAACAACTCTTACCTTCTCCCATATCACCAGAACATGCTATAAACTGCCATCTATCGGTTTTTAATATCTCTCCAATTATTACAGCAAATTCTTTAATCCCTATTAGTCCTTTCATTTTGTTTTTTTATCTCCTGGTATAACTTGATTTTCATTTACTGGTGTATCACTATCATTTTGTGATAATTTAAATCGTTTCCTTAGATCATCAATACTAGGGACTTTGATTTTTGGAAATATCATTTTATGATCATCCATCATTTTGACTAGGTTTCTATCAATAACCCTGAATCTATTTTTAGTGAATGGACTACCATTAATTAAAAACATCCCAGCTTCGGAAAAATCTTTATCAAATTGTTTAATCTCGTTTTTTGTCATTACAAAAGAAATAGATGTATAAATTTCTTCAAGAACATCGCGGTACATATCAAAATCACCAGAAATAAACGCCCTAGCCTTAGCTTTTCTTAATTCGTGTAGTTCTATATAAAATAAAGAACTCATGTTATATGGTGCTTCTGGTGTATCTCTAGTAACTTTCATTTTTCCTCTTTTAAAAATTAATCGGCTGTAATGATGGTATCAACTGACCAGCACGATAAAAGCAAACTTGTAAACTGTTGTTTATGAACCTAATATATAATAGCGAGGTAACGCTTAAAATATGTGTTTAGGTGTCTGCTATGATCTTTAATATTATTCCATCAAATACATTTACCGAAAATTTGATTTTAATACTTTCATAAATAATGATAAAGTTTTAATCCATGTGATAAGTAAAAATATTTCTAAAACTGCTAATTTAACTAAATTTCTTATTATTCCTTTTCTTACTTCAACAAAAATTAAAAAGCAAGTTAAAAAACCTAATGCAAATGTTTCAAATAATAAAAATTGAAATGATGTAATAAGTATTCCTCTATCAGATTTGTCTTTAAAAAATAATCCGCCAATTCTTTCCAAAAATTTCATTGTTTCACCCTTTTACTTTTAATACTTTTAATAAATCCTGTTACTTCCAAATCTCTTTTAATTAATAACTCTACTCTTGTACTAATTTTCATACCATTTTTTTTACAAAAATCTTTAAATTCAGCAAAAGTATTTTCTTCAATAGTTAAGGAAATTTTTTTTGTTGTCATAATATAATTTAAAACAATACATATATATAACTATTTGTGTGTTATAATATATATAAGTATGGCTACAAATCAATATCAGGATTAATTTTATATAAAACTCTACCCGCTGATGATCTAACTTTAATTAAATAATGTTTTGCTACCATCATAGGAATCTTTTCCCTTCTTGTTGTATCAATAGTTAACCCTAATTTTACCGCAATATCACCAGAAACTTTTGGTTTTATGCAAAAAGCAATAACTTTTTTTATTTCTTCATCTTCATCAATTTCATATAATTTCATTTATTCCAACTCCTTCCTTTTTTCTAAAATTTCATGCTTGTAAAACGAATTTAAAGCACTTCTCCAAACATGACTTTCACTATCAAATCTTTCTGGATAATGTTGTAAAATTGTTGAAACTCGATTTTCCATTACACTACTTATTCGTAACAATTTTCTCTTGTTAAAATACATTTTAGTATCACCATTTTATATATTAATATACTCTTTTGATTAAAATAAAGGTCAAATCCCCCCCCCACCCATAGCATAGAGCTTTATATCGTATGTTTTCTGTACATACAAATAACACACCCAATTATGGGATATGGGTAGGGGGTGGGGGTATATTTTAAACATTAAAATACCCCACTATATTTTTTACTATATTGGATTTTGAATAAAGTACTTTTTTAATATTTTTTTGACAGTTTCCCTTTTATCATTGAAATTATTTTTAGCCATAATTAGCCTAATATTCTTATTTGTTTCAAAATCTAATTCAAATTGTATTTTTACCATTTTTTTACCTCATTTTCATAAGAAACGTAAATTTTATGTTTATGTTTCCAAAAGTTTTTTATTGTTATTTCAAGATTACATTTTTCACATTTTATTATTTTTATCACCTTTTTTAGTTTTTTACTAAATAAAATATTAATTCTTGATAATTCTTTAAAATAATTTTTCCTTCTTTCATATTTAGATCACCTTATTTAATTAATACATTATGTATTAATATATTTATATTATATCACTATAATATATAAATGTTTCGTTTTTTGAGCAAAATAATATAAATAAGTATAAATATAATATTATTACAATTTCATATAATGGCAAAGATCATTATAATGAGGGGTACTTTTTATGCAATACAAAAATGAATTAATGCAAGTTGGGGGTTTATTGTTAGTATTATTTGTTATCGCAATTATTACAGCAGTAACTTATATTGGTGTAGGTGAATTAAATGATACTTTATGTACACAAGCGTCAAGTGATTATACATTTACTAATGGTGTATGTGTAAATTCAAGTGATGCTACTCAAACAGTAACAGCTATTACTAAAGTAAATATTGTTGTATTAGCTATTGATGTTGTATTAGGTTTAATAGGATTAATTGTAATAATGTTAATGTTTGCTATCATTATCAAAGTTGCAAAAGGATTCGCTAAATCAAGTGGTGGAGATTTCTAAATTTAAGTGGTGATTACCACTTTTTTTTTATTTTTTTAGCAAAATAATATAAAGCAGTTTAATTCTAAATGTTAACATAACTATATGAGGTTAACAAAATATGGGAATAAAAACATCAATTTCAAAAAAAGAACTAAAAAGAATAAGTTCAAGGGATAGTGTTTCCCAACGTATAGCAAAAGCAACAGCCCAAAAAAAAGCAAGGACAAAATCAAGCGGTTCAAGTTCTTCAAAATCAAGCGGTTCAAGTTCTTCAAAATCAAAAAGTTTAAGCCCATTACAATTAGCACAAAATAGACTTAATTCTTTAGTAAAAAGTTCTACTGCATATAAGTTACAACAGCAAACAGTTAGAAAACTTCAAGGTTTACCAACTGGAATAAAAATCACAACCCCTTCTTCATCTTCTGTTAAACTTACAGCTTCAAGGCTAAATACAAAGGCACAGACATTATTTAATACAAAAGGTAGAAATAGCCGTGAATTTAAGAATATTGTCTCACAAATTAATAAATTAGGTTATAGTCCTAATGTGATTAATATTAATAAAGCACAAAGACAAATACAAAGATCAGAAGTTAGAAGGCGTATAATATTATCCAGAAAAAGACCAGAATTATTTGTTAATGAAACATTAAGACCAGCACGAATACCAATTTTTAAATCAGAAATGAAAACATTACCAAATCCTTTAAGTAATATTGGTGCTTTGGGAATGGGTAAAAAAATAAAAGTTAAACAATTAACACAAGCAGATATAAAAAAATCATTTTCAACAATTGAAAAAGCACAAAAAGAAAAAGGATTAAAAGGTATTAGGCAAAAATTAACAACACTTAAAGGTAAACAATTACAAAAAATACAAACAGCTAAACCAGAAGCTATTGGAGAAAAAGTATTTCGTGGTGTTGCTGTTTTAGGTTTATTAGGTGGTGCAAGAGGTGTATTAGGTGTTTTAGAAACAATTAGGCGACCAATACAATCAATAAAAAGTTTAGGTTCTCAAATAAGACACCCAGTACAAACTTTTAAATATTTATCTGATAGTTTTATAATAGACCCTGTTGGTACAGTTGCTGAATTTTATACTTATAGTAAAACTTTAAATTTAGCTGGTAAAGGTATTAAGAATAGTAAAGTTGGTCGTTTTGTAAATGAAGAATTATTTATAAGAAGTCAACCAAAACAAATACAACCTTATGTAAGAAAAATAATAAAAGCTTCTAAAGTTCAAGAAAAATTAAACCCAAATAAAATAAAATCTATTAAAGGTGTTGATTTCTTAGAAGTTAAAGCATTAACATTAACAGAAGCAAAAGCATTAGCAAAAACATTAAAGGAAACCGATTCCGTAGTTTTTGGTAGTTTACCCGCAAGAACATTAAGTAAAAAGAGAACTCCAATTCCAAAAGATGTTGATCTTGCTACAAGAAATGTAAATATATTTAATGATAGATTTTTAAAAAATTTACCAGAAAAATTAAGGAAAAACTATATTATTAAAAAGGAAAAAATAATAAGGGCTTCAAATGGTGAAGCTATTTTAGATGTAAAACCTCTTAATAGATTAATCCCACAAAGAAATATAATTACTCGTAGAGGTAGGCTTCCAGTTGTTGGTTATGTAAATAAATTAACAAGAAAAAAAGGTAGTATATTACCAAAATTTGTTAAAAAACCCGCTGTTAGTAGGAGTTTTACAATTCCAACTCAAAAATTAGTAAAATTAGGAAAAGATAACTTTAAAATTAGATTAAATTATAAAACAAAACCTAGAAAATTTGGTTTTAGAGCAGACCCTTTTAAAAAATCACATATTAAAAATACATTAAATATAAAAGATTTAAAAAATATTAATTATAAAAAATATGCTTATGATTTCCATAAAATAGATAAATCTAAAAAGATTGGTGTTATAATCCCTAGAGATTACCATACTTTATTACACGCTATTGATAATAACTTTATAAAAGGTAAAAATACAGGTTTTTATAAAATATTAAGATTAAGGGAAGTTTCAAAATCTAATTTTAAAAATTATAATTCAATTATAAATAAAATTTCTAAAGATGTTCCAGCATTAAAAAAAGCTTTTGATTTAACTACAAAAGGAAGAAAAAAATCAATACCCACATTAGAAATAAAAAGAACTTATGGTATTAAAATGATTGGTTTTGGTGAACAAACAACAAGGAAAGCATTAGGAACATTACAAGTATTAATTGAAAAAAATTCAAGAAGGGCAAAAGACCCACAGAGTTTATTGATTGCGTTAGAAGTACAAAAGAACGCTTTAAAAAATGCTAAAACATTAACAAAAGTAGGTAAATTATTAAATAAAAGAAAGGTAAATATATTAAATGACGCTATTAAAATATTAAAAAGTAAAGATTTCCAAAATTTATTAAATAGTAAAGTAAAAGGATTAACTAAAGAGTTCCCTCTTGTTTCAAGGATAAAACCAACAAAATTAAATTCTTTAAGATCAACATCAACAAGAATAAAAATAAAAAATATAATTGATAAACAAAATAAAAAATTATCAAGAAAAATACCCAAAATAAAAAAATTAAGTAATATAAAATCATCTTCTAGTAAGCTACCAGCAAGTCGTTTAAGTAAGCTACCAGCAAGTCGTTTAAGTAAGCTACCTGCAAGTCGTTTAAGTAAGCTACCCGCAAGTCGTTTAAGTAAATTACCCACAAGTCGTTTAAGTAAGCTACCTATTAGCCAGTTGAGTAAATTACCCATAAGTAAACTAAGTAAGCTCCCTATTAGCCAATTAAGTAAATTACCCATAAGTAAACTAAGTAAGTTACCAATAAGTAAACTAAGTAAACTACCAGTAATTCAATTAAGTAAATTTCCAATTACTAAATTAAACCAGTTTCCAATTAGTCAAATACCTATTTTGCCACCAAGTAAAATACCCCCAGTTCCAAAAAGATTTAGAAAAAAAATTAGATCTGACAAGGATAAAAAAGAAATTATAAGATGGTTAAAAAGACAATCAAAAGTTTATAGACCTAGTTTAGCTTCTGTTATTTATGGCATTACTGCTTATAAAATTCCTAAAAGTATAACTGGTTTTGAGGTTAGACCCATTATTATTAGGAAAAGAAAAAGATAAATATACTAAAGAATATAAAAGTATATAAATAATTATTAATATTTATTTAT
>Ga0307928_10001556_pt1 | contig 17449 bp, 39 predicted proteins | sample AceLakmetagen232_FD_201815 | JGI IMG/M metagenome (GOLD analysis project Ga0307928, IMG submission 201815) | Saline water microbial communities from Ace Lake, Antarctica - #232 | ecosystem: Environmental > Aquatic > Non-marine Saline and Alkaline > Saline | place: Antarctica: Ace Lake... | reverse complement strand
AAAGAAAGGTGATGTAGTTATTAATTGCATCGGGCTTATTAAACAAAGAAAGAATGTTACAACATTAGATTTCATTCAAATAAATTCTACATTCCCTTTAATGTTAGATAATGTGTGTGAATATGAAGGTGCTCATTTGATACACCCGTCTACTGATTGTGTGTATGATGGATTGATTGGAGAATATAATGAAGAATCTAAACATAATGCTGATGATGTATATGGTATTACTAAATCATTAGGTGAACCAGAAAACGCTACTGTTATTAGAACATCTATTATTGGTGAAGAATTATATAATCAACTATCATTTGTAGAATGGGTAAAAAGTGAAAAGGGAAATGAAGTAAATGGGTTTATAAACCATAAGTGGAATGGTGTTACTTGTTTAGAATTTGCTAAAATTTGCGAACAAATTATAGAAAGAGAACTATATTGGAATGGTGTTGTGCATTTAATGTCACCAGAAACTATATCAAAATATAAAATGGTGGAATATGTTTCTGATATTTATAATTTAGGAATTACGATTAAATTGATGGAAACCCCAAATAAATGTGATAGAAGTTTATCAAGTCTTAAAGTGATAGATATAAATATAAAAGACTTGAAAGAACAAATACAAGAAATGAAAGATTATTATAACACGTTAAAAAATACCAAATGAAAGAAATAAGTGGTTGGGAAGTATTAGATATTATGTTTAATGAATTAAGTATAACATCATGTACAAATGCTGATATATATCATTGGAAAGAAGATTATAATAAAAGATTCCCTGATGTATATGTTGATATTACAAGAGATGTTATGAGTAATATTCCTTCTTGGTGGTATTATTGGGATTATAAAAAAGAAATTTATTATAAACAAATGTCACTAGATTGCCCTATATGTGATGACACACATTATAAATACCCATTAAACAAGAAATATCCTAAATTAGAAAAGTATTATAAATTACAAAAGATACATGAAAAAAGCAAAACTAGAAAAAGCCAAACCGCTTAATAATTTTCAAGAATCAACTATTGAAGAAATTCATAATATATTACATACAATTAATGATGGTGTAACTTGGAAAAAAGCTATGAAAACTATACATAATATGACAAGTAAAGATAATATCGTATAATGAAATTAGATGTGGATAAATTTGGTGTTTATCATATTGGTAGGAAAAGAACAGAACAATATATGAAAAATGGTAAAGTTGGACATTTTGTTGTTTATGGTGTAATATATCATCGTGATGATAGTTTTGATGATAGTTTTGAAATTAAAATACCTCATTATTTTGAAGAAATAGGAACTGAAAGAAAAATGATGAAAGAAATTGAAAAAAATCATTTAAGAAGAAGAAATCTAAAAATTCAACGAATAAAAGAAAAAGTATTATGAAAAGATTAGTTAGAAAACCAAGTGGTGATAGTCCAGGTGTATGCGCAGGGTTATCAAAATATTTAAATATGGATGTAACAATTATAAGATTGATATTTGTATTTGGTGCATTATTTACGTGTTTTGGGTTCGGAATTTTATATTTAATCTTATGGGCTGTTGTTCCAGAAGAATAAAATGCGTATCTTTGGAGATTGTGAATTGAATAAGTGAAATAATTTAACATTTAAAACAACAAAATTATGAAAAATTTTATATTTACAATGTTGGTGATGGTTATTTTAGGTTTATCTTCTTGTAATAATGTAGAAGAACAACAATGGGATATTACATATGATGGTTGGAGTGAATCATATATGTTTGGTAATCAACAAGATGTACATGAAATTGTTGATGAATTTCTTAAAACTGAAAGATATAAAGACCGTGATACAGTTTATTTAGATATAGTATCATCTAGAACAGGTGCAAATGTGAAAGTAATAGCAATTAAAAAGAAAGATTAAAATATGTACAAAAAAGAAATAGAAAGAAAGTGGTTAGTAAAAAGGGATAAGTTACCTGATTTATCAAAGTACCCATTTATTCAAATTAAACAAGGGTATCTGTCACAGTTACATGATTCTCTTATGGTAAGAATAAGATCATCTAATAATGAAACTTTTACACTTGATCTTAAAGATAGTGGAACAAAAATAAGGAATGAAATTTCTTATAATATTTCAAGAGAAGAATTTGAAGTATCATACGCTTTAGCAGGACAAAAAACCATTTCTAAAAGAAGGTTTTTAATACCATCATCAGCAGACCCATCAAGAATATTAGAACTTGATGTATTTGATGATATTGACCTCATAGTAGTAGAATATGAAACAGAAGATGAAACTCTTGTAGACAGCCTTAAAATAGAAGATTGGTTCGGTTTAGAAGTTACCGAAGATTATTCTTACACAAATTTACAGTTAGCATACAATAAAATCAAATAATATGAAAAAAGGAGAGATTTATGGTTTTAAGGATTATAGGACTAGGGGATTAACAACTAATTCTTATTTTTATATTAGGGGAATTTTAGATGGTGATATTATATGTCATCGTTGTATAATAACCAAAGAAAGTGAAATCTTGATAAATAAATCTGATTTAGTTGATATTGAACGTCATGGTGACGATATTGAAAAAATTGATATTGAAGAAATAGTTAAAGAAGAAAATTATTTTAAAGTAAATGCATCAGTATTATTTAAAGGTAATTTAGATGGTACTATACGGAATATATTATCGGACAATAAGATGATAATCGAAATTGAAAACGAAGATACATGTGATTATGAAGATGTATATGTTGATATAGATGATGTTTCAATAGTATATCCAGAGTTCACATTCAACGATAGAAGAAAATTTACACCAATTAATTAGAAAATTCAAATAATTTTATTATCTTTGTGATATGTATAAAGACTATAAACATTTAATCGTAACAAGTTTTTCAGAAGAAACTTACACAGACATTATAAATCGGTGGTCTGAACCCCATCGTTTTTATCATAATTTAGACCATCTAAATTTCCTTATAAATCATTTTCAATATCTAATGATAGATAAGGTTATTACTATGGAAGAAATGAACCGTTTAGTTGTGGTAGCTTTCTTTCACGATGTAGTATATGATCCAAAAAGAAATGATAATGAATCTAAATCACTTGATTATTTTTTAGAAAAAGAAGAAGAATGTGGTACAATAAAAGACGAATTCATAGACCAATTAGCTATGATGATAATGGATACAAGGGAACGTACTGAACCTGATGATAAATTATCAAAGATATTTTGGACTGCTGACAATTCTATTTTAAGTTTACCTGTAAATAAACTTATTGAAGTTGAACACAAAATATTCCAAGAATACCAGTGGGTTTCTTATAATGAATATAAGAAAGGAAGAATCGAATTTTTAGAATCAAGTATTGGGATGTTTGGTGAAAAAGAAGATGATAATTTAAGGGAACTTATTGAATATGTGAAAAACAGGGTTATCCGTGTTGGTGTATATGCTGGTAGTTTTAATAAATTTCATAGAGGGCATTATAATATTCTTGAAAAGGCAAAACCAATGTTTGATAAAGTAATTGTCGCATTTGGTGTCAATCCTGATAAAGAAGAATCAGAAAATGTATTCCCATCTTGTTTAGATTATATTCATAGGGTGGAATATAGTGGTCTTGTTACTGAACTACTAAATGAAATAGAAGATAGGGGTACAATAGTGACCCTGTTACGTGGTATAAGGAACGGTGCTGACCTTTCTTATGAAAGTAATCAGTTATCCTTTATCAATGATTTAAGACCAAATACTAACGTTATATTCATTCCTGCGGATAAAGAATTTGAACACATTAGTTCAAGTGCTATTCGCAGTTTGATGAAATTTGATGAAGCTGCTGCTAAGAAATATTTAATGTGATAGATTTATTCACACCAGAATTTAAAAATGAACATAACATAGAAGAAGAATCTTATGTTGGTAATTTAGCACATGGACAATTTCTTATGTTTACTACTGTGGTTAAATTTAAAGGTGGTGATACAATAGAATTTAATAAAGAAAAATTAGTATTACAAAAAAGATTATATGTGTTGATGTTAAAACATAAAATCATTGATTATAAATTAAAATTAAGAAATAAAAAAATAGAAAGCATTAAAAAAGGAATGGACTAACCACAATCCATTCCTTACCCACGCTTATTGTAAAATTAAAATGATCCAGGGAATATTAGTCTATTATACCTAAGTCTTTTTCAAGTTTAGTATAGACCTTATCTATTTCCTTATCACTCATATTTTCAATAGCTGCTTTCTTATTTTCTCCTTCAACCTCAACTTTTGCTATATTTTCAAGAATGAATTTAACTTTTTCTTCTCTTGTGTCTAAGTGATGTTCTTGTAATATACCTTCATATAATGAATTTAAATCAGATTTTTCTTTTTCGTAATCAGAAACAATAGTTTTTACTTTAGTGACTGCTGAATCATTTTCAACTACTGGATCAATAAAATCTTCTCTTTCTTCAATAACTTCTTCAACAACTTCTTCAACAACTTCTTCAACAACTTCTTCAACAACTTCTTCAACAACTTCTTCAACAACTTCTTCCTCTAAACCTTCTTTTACAGGTTCTTCTTCTTCATCGTTACAATCTTCATCGTCACAATCTTCATCGTCACAATCTTCATCGTCACACTCTTCTTTCTTCTTTTCTTTCTTCTTTTCTTCTATAATTTCTTCATCAGTTTCAACAGACTCTTCAACAACTTCTTCTGTTTCTTCAACATCAGTATTGTCAAGTGATTCTGACATAGATACTATGGTAGTATTTTTCTGTGCAAAAAAGATGTCACCATCTACCTTTTCTTCTTCAACAACTTCTTGTTGGATAGGCATATTAAGTTTAGCTTTTTCTTGTTCAATAGCTTCTGAAATCTTATTGAAATCGAATCCACCTCTATAAGCACTAACTTTAACTGATTCTAAAATAGCAATTTTAGTTTTGGAGTCGTTCATTTCTATAATTTTATTAAGTGTTTTTGATAATATATCTTTACCAACAATTGCACCGTCTACTACTGTAAGTGATTCTTCTATTAAATTTTGAATAAAATCTTTTTTATTTGTAGCTGATTCAACTGTTAATTCTGATTTACTCAATTGGCTAAATTTCTTCATTTTTTTGGAATTGTTTTTTATTTATTACTATATATTAAATCTCTAAAGTGTAAAACATTATCGTTTTTAAACACTATATTATATATAAATAAAATATTATAAAAATGGATGATACACCTATACACATAACAAGGATTAGAGTAGTCGATGATTTATACGAAGTATTATACAATGAACATTGGAAATTTTTAAATACATATGACCAAATTAAAGATATGGCTTGGAATTTTAGTGATGTTGAAAACATTCTATCTCGATACGAAAGAAGGAAAAAGATAAGTAAGATTATGAATCTTGATAAAAAGATATATAGTAATGGTGTTATTTATCAAAAAAATGATTATTAAAAATGGGAGTAACTAAAGAAGTTAAAGAATTGAGGACTAAACAAATCAACGATTTTATGTCACAATTTGAAGATCTAAAAGAAACTGATACAGGAATGATATCGGAAGGATTACATGATATATTAGGTGAATTACCTGGTATTGATTTTGAATATGGTGTTGATATGGTTCTTAACGAATCATCAGGAGAAGAAGAAAAGGTGAAGGATATTAAAAAAATTCATATATTCTATACATATATGGATGAAGAAGATGATTTAAGGGTATCTAAAATTTCCTATATCGTGGATTAATGAGAAAGATTTCCTTTCAGAAGGACATTGGAATAACGGCGTTATATCAGTTAATTACCAGTCATGTCATTCATGGATTTTTCTATACAGCAATTTCAAGAAATGTATTTGCATTATTAGCTATTGATGATAAATCATTGAACGTAGTTGATATGAATGAATATGGAATGGGGTATGTGTGGTATAGCCACAATAACCTTATTCATATCATCATAGACGACACTTTAAAAGATAATGAACTCATATATCTAAGTGAAGAAGATGTGGTCTTAATGGTTAGGAATAAGAAGATTAATAGTATAAAAGAAAATATTAACTAAAGAAATCATCCAAATCTGGATTAGATAAATCAGTAGATTCTATCGCAACTTCTTCAACAATTTCAACATCGAAAAAATCATCAAATTGTTTTTCTTGTGTTTTAATTGAATCTTTAACATATTCACCTATATCAATTTTTTCATCAAATATTTTCAATAATTGTTCTGGTAAATAAGTTTCAGTAAGAATAAGTAATTTTCTATTTCTTCTAATATTATCTTTAATGATATCTATCTTATCTTCTTCTGTAACTTTTTTAACAAAAGAAACCATTTCAGAAGCTTTATTTACAAAATCATCAGAATCAAAATCAATCAATTCATCATAAGTTTCTTTGTATAATCTATATACTGTTTGAGCACCTGCTTTACCAATTCCCATAAATTTACCTGGAACTTTAGTTTCTTTCATATGAACAGATGGTACTGCATCTTTTTTATCTCCTTGAACTAATTTAGTGAATAAAAGTTCTTCATTAGACACTTCAATTGTTTTAGTTCTTTCAATAAGACCTTCTAAGAATATTAAATATTCATCATCTTGGTTCATATCAAATAATGTACTTGATGCTTGTCTTTTCATTTCGTGAAAGTAAACATTGTAATTTTGGGGTACATGTATTCTTTCATCTGAAAATTTATAATTATGTGAAATATTAATATATTCTTTTGATACATCAAATCTAAGTAATTGATGTAAGTCACTATCGGCTGCTACAATAATATTACTGTAACCAAGTTCATTATTTCTATTAACAATATAAGCAATTAAATCATCACCCTCAGCAAGATCAACTTGTAATTGTCTTATGGGTAAATTTTCTCTTAGGTGAGTTTTTAATTCATCATATTCATTATAGACCCATTTCCAATCAATATTTTCATCGGCTTTACGGGTACTTTTATATCCACTATATTCCATCTTTCTCCAATATCCAATACTAGAATCAGATACAAAATAAATATCATCAAATGGATATAGTTTCATTAATTTTAGAATATCATTTCTCATAAGAGTTTGTAAATCTTTATGAAGTGATTTCATTGCATGAAGAATGAAAACATCCTTATGTAGTAAATAGTTCCCGTCAATTATTAGTGCTGTTTTCATCTAATATCTTTTTAATTTTTTTGTTTCGGAATAAATGTTTCCAATGTTTTTCGTCATTCATAGATTCTAATAATTCAGGTTGTGTATTAATATAATCACATTTTTTACATATTATAAACCCATATTTAAGTCCAACAAACCATTCTATTTTATTATTACATTCTTTACAATATGATGTGAATAATCCCATTACTTAAATTTTTCTAATTTTTTCTTTCTTAATTCTAAAACAACTTCTTGTAAAAGTTCTGGATCACCTTTTAATATACCCATTACTGTTTGTTTTCTTATTTTTCTTTCTTCCTCTCGTTTTTTTCTGTCTTTTTCTTTCCATTCTTCATCAGTTAATTGAATAGTTGATATGGGAGATTTACCCCATACTCTTTTAAATATCCAAGGTTGGTCAACCCCTTCTGATAAAGCTGTCCTTTCTTCTTTAGGTACATGTGGAAGTATTCTATTTTTCATTTTAATAATTGATCAATTTTATCTTTTCTTAATTCAGAAAGAAGTTCTTGTAATAAATATTTATCATCATCTACAATAGATTTGATTAATTTTTTCTTTCTTGCTCTTGATTCTTCGGGAGTTTCTTCTACTGCAAAAGTATGACCCGTATCTATATAAGTCATACCAGATGCTCCCCATACAGATATATTACCTGTAACTGTTGTACAACCCCGACTATAATCACCCATCTATCAATTCTTTTGTTTTTGCATAGAAATTAAAAGAATATGTATAATCTTCAAATTCTATGTTATCTCCTTTAAATACATGATCCCATTTGTCACCCATTTCAGGGAAAAATGTGTCACATTCAAATTCTTTATCAATTTTAGTAATATAAAGATAATCTACTTTATCAATAAATTGTTTATATAAACTAGCACCTCCAATAATGAATACATCCTTATCTTTAGAATAATCTACTACATCTTCAATATTTGTGAAAAAATTAGCACCTTCTTTTTTTATTCTGTCGTGGTATTCACATTCATCACACAATATAAAATTTTCTCTGTTAGGTAATGGTCTTACTTTATCAGGTAATGAAAAATAGGTTGTAGTACCCATTACTACTATCTTACCTGTTGTTTGTCTTTTAAACCATTTGAAATCTTCTGGAATATACCAAGGGATTTTAGTTTCAAACCCAATTCCATTGTTTTGATCATGTGCTACAATAATTGATAATGACATATATTACTTTTTCTTTTGTTTAATATAGTATTAATAAGGAACTTTGTTTTGTTTTTTAATATATAATTAAATGAAACATTTATATGAATTTGCTAAATTTCAAGAATTAATTAATAAAGATAATTTAGAATATGTTAATAAAAACATTAAAAAGATTGATTATGAATTTGATGATAATGAAAAATTGGTTAATGTAGTAAATATACCATCTTTTAATAAGGGTGTTTTTTTAATATGGTATAATAATGAAAAACACTCAATGATAAAAAGAATAAAAGATAGAACAGGTTTTTTAAATACATCAGATTTTAATGAATTTATAACAAAAGGTATTATTAATTTATTTGAAAACCATTTTGATGAAATTGATAATACAGGTAGATATTCTATTAGATTTAAAGAAAATAATTTTTGTTTATTATTAGAATTAAATTATGATAATTTATTTCAAACTTATACTAAATTATATATTATAACTGTTGTTTCTACTGCTGATGATGTTTATAAAGAAATTATAATAAATGATGAAAATTTTTAATAAATATTTGGCAGTTTAAAAAATTATCTCTATATTTGTATTATGAAAACAACAACAAATACAGACTTGATGGAAAAAGTTAAAAGATTAGTATTTACTTTAACTGTTAATGGTACATATTTTAATGAAATGATGGAAAGTTTATTTTCTGATGATCCTGACCTTCCTGTTATTCGTGAAAAAATGAATAACCTTTCCAATCTAGTGAAAACTAAAGGGATGGATAATCTCCTGGAAATGGATTTCGAAACTGAAATTTGGAAACTTATTTAGTAACATATATTATTAACCAAAACACTTAATTATGATACAAGACTTAACATCAGATATTGACATCAGAGGTGATTATGCATTATTCATTGAAGATAAACATTTCATTGGTGAATGGAAACTTGATGATTTTGTAAGACTTCGGTTCTTAAATTGTGATGCAACATTTTTTCGTGTCATTAAAGATGGTGAACAACAAAGTGGTCACGGTTGGATAGAAGAAGGTAAAGTAATACAATGGGGATAATAAAACATAAGTCTGAAATATTCGTTATATTTCGGACAAATTATTGAAACTTCTTTAAAAACAAAAGTCTATACCGAAGTATAGACTTTTTTTAACCGATCTTGTGTCGAGTCAGTTAATGTATTACCTCTATTATATCGTTGAAGTAATAGTGAGCCGCTATTATACTAGTGCAGCTAATAAAATCTTTAAATATCTGAAATCTTATTTATATTTTTAATGTTATTTTTTGTATATGATGTTATTTCACTACTGAAATTTGAAATATTACCTTCTTTATCACCAATAAAAAATCTAATTTTTTTCATTTTAGTAAACCCTAAATGTTTATTAGCTGAACTATTAGCTACAAATGGTGTTACACACCAATCATTTTTCTTAACTAAGAACGATATATCACCAATAATATCATTTGTCTTTGTACTACTATCTATATTTAATAAACTACTGAAATGATATAAATCAGTATATTGTTTTCTTTCATTTAATATTTTAAAATTTTTAAATGTTTTCATTGTTTTAAATAATTTAATTTAAAATTTCAGTACCTTTAATTTTAAAGGTGTTAAAATCAAGATATTCATTATTTGGAATGGTTGGAAATGGTGATTTAAGATTTGAAAAATAATCAAATTTAATTATTCCAAAATCTTTAAGACGCTGTAATTCATCAAGTGTTAACATTCCAAATTCATGAGTTAAATTGCTAACGGTTGCTGCTGAATTTTTTCTTACACTTCTCCATCCTTCTTTAATAATTTCAGTATTCAATATTAATTGTTCGTGTAACATTTTCCAATCAATACTATTGGATTTAAAACCTTTAAATGTTTTCATTATTTTAAATATTCTAATTTGAACTTAGTCAACATGTATTCAGTAATTAAATCATGTGTTCTAAGTTCATCTATATCACCCAATCCAATTTTAACACTTGATGATAATTTCTCTCCAAGAGAACCATCACCTTTAGGAGCAGTTAGTTTAAAATCATTGTACCTGAGTTCAACTATAACTGTGTGGTATTGAGCTACATTACCTTTACTTAGGAATAAATGTTTGTCCATTTCAATTCCGTATACATTAGATAATACAATACCAGCTTCTTCGTATAGTTCTCGTCTTACAGTATTTTCAAGTGATTCACCAACTTCTACTGTTCCTGTTAATGTTGTTAAAAAATGTGTGACTTTTTTAAAGTCGTTATGTTTTCTATAATGATATTGATAAGTAGGAATCCATTCGTGTCTAAGAATGATAGATGCTTCATCTCTAAGATAAGGTAACACTGCCACCATATCTCCTTCTTTTACAAATTCCCAATCTTTATAACCTACTATATTAAGTACGTTACCTTTATACAATGGTTTATCTTGTGATTCCATTTCTTTTTTTTGTCCTTTTTTAATATTGCTAAACTTATCCATATAAACAAACTTATAATTTTACTCTATATATAAAAAAATACTATCTAATTCATAAATAAAATGGAACCATTAAGATCAACTGATATAAAAGATATAGAAGATAGGGGTGATTTTTATCATTTTAAATTTAATTTGTATAATTATGAAACACTTTATCCATTTCATGGTATTATGTTTAATAGTAATTTTACTGAAATAAAACATTATGTGTATGTGGTAAAAACATTAGAATTAAAAAAACCTGATATTGGGTTTATGGAAAAATGTGATTTTTTCATAGAAGCTGGATTACCTTTTACTGATGCTTATCATTTACTAATCCCTAAGACTAATGAAACAGTAGTTCACTATATAAATAATGAATGGTATAGTTTTGAAATTGTCATAAAAGGCGATAATGGATTAATATTAACTATTACTGATAATAGAATAAAAAGAAGAGATAAAATTAAAAAAATAAAAGATAAAATATGTCATCATTAACTGGTTTACCACATTTTGATACAGTAAATAAGGGTTATGTAGATGGTCAAATTTATATAGGTGAGGGTATTGATATAAGAGTTGAAAATAACGAAGAACTAAGTTCTTTATTATCAACTTGTTACAAAGAAATAAAAGATAATTCAATTGTGTTTAATGTATTTTTGGATTATGTTAAAAAAGAACCTAATCCAATAGAGGATGTAATGAGAATGATAGATAAGAAACAGACATTTGATTTTATATTAACAAGAAATGGTTATAATTTAGATGTTAAAGAAGCTAGGTTTATTAAAATAAAAAATTTAATTGAAACAACTGCAAATCAATATATAGAAGTAGAATTTACGTCTGATAGTATAGAATATGACAATACATTAAAAACTGATTTGGAAAAAAGATCAGAAAAATTGATTTTATTAAAACAGAAAATAAACGATAAATAATGATTTTCAATAATGCTCAAGCTATAGAAAATGATATTAAGGGTAAGATTTCTTCTTATCTTAAAGAAGATAATGGTCGTTGTGATATTAAAGGTTTAGTGTCATTATTACGTTCATATTTATACGAAATGAAAAGAATGAAAGAAATTGAATCTTATGATGTAAATGAAATCAATAAAAATAAATTTGATATATCGTTCTATAAGAATAATATATCGTATATATTTGGTATATCAATGGATTTAGAATTAAGAAAATTGAAGATCAAACAGATCATATCCAATAAAGTTTTGGATTAATAGAATTTTTTATGTATATTTGTACTTTACTTAAAAATAATAATTATGGAATTATTTCAAGAGATGTTTACGAATCCAATTGCAATGTGGGTATTTATTATATTTGCGTTAGGTATTATGTTAATCTCTGTGTATGCTTTTATTATTGAATCAGGTATTTTTGATTTTATCAATGAAAAAATTATGAAATTGCGTGATAAGATAGGAGATAAGAAAAGAGAACATGAACAAGAATTATGGAAATTTAATTTATTTATAATGATGTTTGGTGGAATCGCTGTGATATTTATACTTATTGGTGAATCAATACAAAGATGGTGGATTAGACACAAATGGAATGTTATATTGTTTTTAATCAATGTTGTTTTTATACTTCCGATTATTTTAAGGATGACTGATGTTATCAGAGAGTTACCTGAATTTTTCTACCCAATATTTTTATTTTATGTTCTGATTATGTTTGCTGTATTGGTTTCAAGAGCTGATAATAAACGTAGTGGTTATGATCATCGTCATTATAACTACAATGACCAATATAATCATACTCCAAATAAAAGTTCATATGTATATAAACCTAAACCAAGAGGATTATCAGTAGAACAAGCAAGGATAAAGAAAGAAAAAATCCGAGAAAAATTAAAAGAAAATAAAAATCTTCAAGAAAAATATGAATTATAAAGATTTAGCAATTGTTATCCATACAATGGATAAATATGAATTTTGTTGGGAAGGACGGTATAAAACATTTATTAAATATTGGGATTTTAAAACAGATGTTGATATTTATTTTGCTAACGAACAAAAGGATATTGATTTTGATGGTATTATACAATTAAAAACAGGTACAGGTGAATGGTCAGATAGATTAAATCGAGCGTTTAATATGATTCCTCATAAACATGTAATATATTGGCAAGAAGATATGTGGATGATTCGGAAATTCAATCCAATTAAAATGTATTATAATAGTTTTATCGAATATGATATGGATTATTTGATGTTTGCAAATAATCTAACTAATGATAATATGGGTTATTATCATTTTCATGAAGAAATATTAGAAGGTAGTTTTTTAAAGATTGATATAGATAAACACATACTGGGTATATCACATCAACCTGCTATTTGGAAAAAGGAATTTTTCTTAGAATATTTACAACATAGTGAAGATCCTTGGGATAATGAAACAGAAGGTACAAAAAGATTAAGGGAGAATAATAAAATTAATCCAATACATATTTATAATGTGAATAATTTAAGAAGGTGGTATAGATCAGTATGTAAAAGAGGTGTATTAACAAAACGTGGTGATGATATATTAAATAATATAATATAATTATTTATAAATCCAACTTATTTTATTATTCATTATATAAATAGTATGAAAACAAGAAATGGTTTTGTAAGTAATAGTAGTAGTTCATCATTTATTATTCCGTTAGATATGCTAACTGAATGTAAAATAACATCTATTTTTAATCACATTGAAGAAGCTAAGAAATACCAAGGATATTATGATTTTGGCGGTGTTGATTTTGATGATGCTTGGATGATTACACAAGATGAATATTATATTGAAGGGTATACAAATATGGATAATTTTTCTATGAGTACATTTTTAGAAGATTATCTAAAAATTCCTGATAATGTTATAAAATGGGATTTCAATTGATATGGAAAAATTTAAGTGTATTTGCTGCGAAAAAGAAATTGAATCTATATGGTTCGATGGTGTAGAAGCTGAAAATCCAGAACAAGGGGCATGGAACAATGGTGTAGTTGAAAAAATACACATGGGATATGGGAGTAGATTTGATGAAGATATTTATGTATTCGGTATTTGTGATGACTGTATAGAAGAAAAACACAAAAAAGGTTTAATAGGTAAAAGAATATATAAAAAAGAAGATTAAAAAAATGGAAGAAACAGATAAAGAATTATTTGATTCAAGATTAGTTTTTACTAGAGCATTAGATGCTATTATACCAGAAGGGAAAGGTGTGTTTGTAATAATTGATGATGTTGATTTGGTCTGGGGTATTAAGAAAATGATAGTTCATAAGAAAGATGATGTAATAGGAATACTTAATGCCGAAGAACGTGATGATTTAAAAAATGGTGATTGGGTTACTTTGGTCGATGAAAATATAATTAGAAATTAAAATGAAAATTAGAAATGGGTTTGTAAGTAATAGTAGTTCAAGTAGTTTTATCTTGAAATTTAATGAAACGTTTCCTGATACTACATCAATAGCAGAAAGTATGCTTAAAAACAAATTCGATGAATGGTTAGATTATGGTGATGTTGAAGAAAATGATCCTTTTATGATTAAAGTATATAAAAATCTTGAAAAGTTTAAAAATCAACACTATGATCCATATACACCAATGTTTTTTAAATCCTGTAATTATGATACATATATTGTTCCAATAACAAAAGATTATGTATTTATTGATACTTGTAATAATACAAATTGGGATATTCAATATGATAATAATATTGTGAATAAAATTCCTGATGAAGTAATAGAAAAGTATCCTAATTCAGAAGGATATAGTGGAAATGAACTATATATTGTGCGAGGTGATACTAAAGATGAAGAAGAAGATGATTATGATATAGAAGGTTCAAGTATAAAATATAATACGGAATATTATCTTGTTGAAGATGGAGTATTTATGTCATCTCCTAATGGGTATAAAACATGTAAAAAATCTGGTTGTTATGCAGATATTTGGGTTTTAAAAGGTGTAGAATATTGTATGATATGTGACCACGATAAATTAATGAGAGGTTTAAAACTTAAAAAGATAAGAAATGCCTTTATATAAAATAAACATATCAGAAATAGAAAATAGTGTTAATACTTCATTAGATTCAACTACTACTATAAATCGTAGAGTTATTGCAATAATTATAAGTAAGTTGAATGGATTTGTTCATTCCAATGGTAGAACCTATACTAAAATATTTATTAATAATTCTTTGATAGATTATTTTATGGATAGTCCTCTTTTTGTTATGCCACCTATGGGTATGGTAGGTGATAGTGTAATTGTTGGAAGAATAATGGGATATAATATATGCATTTCATATAAATTGGATATTGATGAATATTTTATAGGTGAATCAGAAAGAGAATTGAATATATTAAAAAGAAATAAGAAAATAACTAAAATTTTACAACATGAAAGATTATTAACAAATTAAAATTAGAATTATGAGAAACGGATTTAGTAAAACAGCATTTTTAGCATTTGCATCTATTATCGGATTTGGTATCTTAGGTACAATTGTATTGGCTATCGTAACAGCGAAACCTGTGGGTATATTAGTTACTGGTGGTCTTATATTTGGACTTTTAACCGTAGGGTTAATGGTAATCTTAGGTGAGAAGAATTTTGAGCTTAATGACGACTTTAAGTTAACCATTGTAAGAGTAAAGAAATATACTTTACCCGAAGGTGTAACAGAAGATGAAATATTTTTAGAAGAAGGTGAAGAAGAATTTATTGAAGAATTCATTGAAGAAAAATAATATGGCAAAGAAAATAGAAAAAATATTAACACAAGAACAAAAAGATGATATTATTCTTTTTGTTTATAATATGGTAAAAGATGGTAATCCTCTTACTTTCATGAAGGAAAGAACTATCATATCTGAAAATGATGAACATTATTGTCAAATAATAACTACTATGTTTGGTGATCATAAAGAAATATCATTAATTACAATAAAGAATAAAGGTACAGGAAAAGAAATAGATCTTTATAAAAATGATATTAAACAAACTTCTAAAGTATCACCACAATTTAATTTTATTCAAAAAGAAGTTGGTGATTTGATAGAAGCTAATAAACCTATATATTATGATGATGATGAAATTGAAGATATTATTGGAGATCCGTCTTTATTAGGTAAACGAAGTGTCAAAGTAGACCACCTTATTGACAACATAGAAGGAAAACGTGTCAGTAAAAAAAGAAGTATATTTAGTAGAAACTGACATTTTGACATAAAAATGGACTTTTTTGCGTTTGGTACATATATTGTATAAACTTAACCGATAAATATTAATATATAAATTAAATTAAAACTTAGAAATTATGACGTAGATTAAAAACAACAGTAAATTAATTGTAGTAACAAGAAAAGATTTACCATCTCCTGGTAGTCAAGCAAGTCAAATTTTACATGCTGCAATCGAATTCATTTATGAACACCCAGAACTTGCAAACGATTGGTACAATATTTCAAAGTATCTCGTATTATTATCCGTAAAAAATCAGAAAGACTTATTAGAATTGACTGACAAACTCAGTCAAAAAGGAATCTTATTTTCTAAATTTCATGAACCAGATTTAGATAATGAGTTAACTGCTATTGCTCTTGAACCTTCAACTGAGGCTCAAAGGGTAGTTTCTTCTGTGCCTTTAATGTTTAAAGAATTAAGAAAGGAGGTACAAAATGCAAACTAAAAATGAAATAACATATAAGCTCCCGATAAAAGTAGAAGGATATTATGATACATATTTTGAAGAGGAATGGGTAGCGTGTTATAAAAATTCAACTGAATTGTGTGATGCTATTGATGTAATATCAAAATATATTAAAGATGAAAGAGAATCAATAGAATTGAGACTTAGTGAAGTTGATTATAACAGGGAATTAGAAAAGGCATTAAAGTTAGATTTTTTCCCAGAAGTCCTTATTGTTCATCTTCCATCATTTTTTAAAGATAAAATTTATAAAGAAACTGTGATAATAGAAGAAGTAAATTTGGATGAAGTGAAAAGAGTAGCAAAACTTAAAAAAATAAAAATTAAATTATGAAAAATATTAAAGATGAATTACCAGAAAAAGGTAAAGATATAATCGGGATTACTCCCAATGGGGAAAAGAAATATGTATATAGATGTAATTGTCACAACCCGAAATGTACTGAATGGAGATGTTCTTTGACTGGGTATGGATTAATAATAAGAATAGTAGAATGGGAATATGAATAATAAAAATAAATAATTATGGAACACATTATCAAAGAAAAGAAGTATGAAAATTCAAAAAATAAAAAGTAAAATAAAATGATTAAAGAAACCAAAACAACAAAAGAACATATTATAAGACATAAGTTTTGTGATGTGTGTGATACTGAAATAAAAATTGGATTAGCTTGTGGTAAAGCTGTGTGTGAATATTGTGGAAAAGATTTATGTGATAAATGTATAGGTTATGAAGAAGGTTCAACGGGAGATTATAGGATAGTATATTGTAAGGAATGTTGGGATAAAGGAAACGATTACAGACCAACTATTGAAAAACTACACAACG
>Ga0307928_10001555_pt1 | contig 17452 bp, 16 predicted proteins | sample AceLakmetagen232_FD_201815 | JGI IMG/M metagenome (GOLD analysis project Ga0307928, IMG submission 201815) | Saline water microbial communities from Ace Lake, Antarctica - #232 | ecosystem: Environmental > Aquatic > Non-marine Saline and Alkaline > Saline | place: Antarctica: Ace Lake... | reverse complement strand
CAGTATTCTGCGTCATAGTCCCAAAAATTGTTTTCCTAATTTGTTGGACATGACCTTCTCCGCGACAAGTTGAACATTCCTTAATTTTCGTCCCCGGTTCAGCGCCATCTCCTTTGCAACGGGAACATACTACATATTTAAAAATAGAAAACTCTCGTTTTTGAGAAAACAAAACATCTTCCAACTTAACTTCAATATCTAACTGAATATCGTTTCCCCTTCTTAGATCTTCTTTTCTCTGTTGTTTTTCATTGCTGAAAAATTCCTCAAAAATATCACCTAGATTTTCAAAATTAAATCCAGCTCCTCCTGCTCTAGCTCTTTGCCCGAAAGACCCAAAATCAAAACCAGGAGCTCCTCCAGCTGAACCGCCTTGTCCCATATTATCAAATGTACTTCCAAATTGATCATACTGACTTTTCTTCTGTTCATCTGAAAGCACCTGATAGGCCTCATTTATCTTGTGGAACTGCTTTTCGTCCCCACCTTTATCAGGATGATGTTTATGGGCTAAGCGTCGAAAGGCCTTTTTAATCTCAGGTTGAGAAGCCTCTCTAGAAACGCCTAAAATCTTATAGTAATCTTCTGCCATTGATGTTGGTTAAAATTAATCTTTTTTCTCTTGATCGTCTTTTTCCTCATTCTTCTCTTCGTCTTTTTTCTCTTCTGTTACCTCTCCTTCCTCTGTCTTTGCTTCTGCTTTTGGCTCTTCTCCTTTCTTGTCTTCCTGCTTGGACTGTTCTTCCTGTTTTTGTTTATAAAGCTCAGCTCCTGCTTTTTGAATAATCTGAGAAAGCTCTTCGCTCAATTTCTTTATTTCTTCTATATTATCACTTTCTTTAATTTTCTTCAATTCTTCCATTTTTTCATTAACTTCTTTTTTAACCTCATCAGGGATTTTGTCTTTCGCATCATTCAGAGTTCTTTGACAACTATAGATTAGTGTTTCTGCTTGATTTTTTACTTCAATTAATTCTTTCTTTTTTTTATCTTCTTCTTGGTGAAGCTCAGCTTGCTTTTTCATTTTTTCTACCTCCTCATCAGATACTCCACAAGAACCCTCAATCTTAATGGATTGTTCTTTGCCTGTTCCCTTGTCTTTGGCAGAAACCTGTAAAATTCCGTTTGCGTCAATTTCAAAGATAACTTCAATTTGAGGAATACCTCGAGGAGCCGCAGGAATGCCGTCTAGAATAAATCTGCCTAACTGCTTGCTATCATTAGCCATTGATCTTTCTCCTTGCAAAACTCTAATCTCTACTGATGGTTGACTATCCGCTGCAGTAGAAAAAACTTGGGCTTTAGAAGTTGGAATAGTAGTATTTTTAGCAATAAGAACAGTATTTACTCCGCCTAATGTCTCTATTCCTAAAGAAAGAGGAATAATGTCTAAAAGCAAAACATCTTTCATGTCTCCCTGTAATATGCCTGCCTGAACTGCTGCTCCTGCTGCTACAACTTCGTCTGGATTAATGTCTTTTCTTGGCTCCTTACCTAAAAGATTCTTGATTTCTTCCTGTATTTTAGGCATTCTTGTCTGTCCCCCGACTAAAATTATCTCATCAATATCTTTGGTTTCGAATTTAGCATCTTTAAGCGTTTTTTTCACTAATTCAATAGAAGAAATAATATATTCTCCAACCATTTCTTCAAATTTGGCTCTAGAAAGCTTGTAATCCAAATGTTTAGGTCCAGAAGCATCGGATGTCACGAAAGGAAGATTAATATCAGTTTCTAAAGCGCTAGAAAGTTCTATTTTTGCTTTTTCGGCGGCTTCTTTCAATCGCTGAAGGGCTAATTTGTCTTCAGACAAATCAATGCCCTGATCTTTCTTAAATTGAGTCACTAACCAATCAATAATTTTTTGATCAAAGTCGTCTCCTCCCAAATGAGTGTTTCCATTGGTTGCCTTAACTTCCACGGTGTCTTCACTAACATCTAAAATTGAAATATCAAATGTTCCACCACCAAAATCGTAAACAACAATCTGTTGTTCTGCTTTTTTTGTTAAACCGTAAGCTAAAGCAGCTGCGGTTGGCTCATTAATCACTCTCCTTACTTTAAAACCAGCAATCTCTCCAGCTACCTTGGTTGCCTTTCTTTGAGAATCGTCGAAATAAGCAGGACAAGTGATAATTGCCTCTTCAATTTTTTCCCCAAGCCTATCTTCAGCATCGTTCTTCAATTTCTGTAAAATCATTGCTGATATTTCAAATGGCTGATACCATTTTTCTCCCATTTTTATTTCTACTCCTCCATCTTTTGATTCTCTTATATCATAAGGCAAAAGCTTTAAATCTTTTTTAACTTCTGCGTCAGAAAATTTACGGCCTATCAATCGCTTAATAGAAAAAACAGTATTTTCTGGATTAGTAATTTGCTGTCTCTTAGCTAAAACACCTACTAATCTTTCGTTGTTTTTGGTAATAGCAACGATTGAAGGAGTAGTTCTTGCTCCTTCTTTGTTGTTTATAATATTCGGTTCTGCGTTGACAATTGAAGCCATTGCACAATTAGTTGTTCCTAAGTCAATACCTAAAATTTTGGACATGAGTTTAAATTCTTTTAATTATTAATTACTAATTTATTTCCCGAAACCTTTACTTTTGCTGGACGAATAAGTTTATTGTTCAATTTGTATCCTTTTTGGATAATCTTTAAGATTATTCCCTCCTCTTTTTTTTCGTCTTCCTCTACGTCAACAACTTCGTGAAAATTAGGGTCAAACTTTATCCCTTCTTGAGTTTCTAGTTCTTGAATTCCTTGATTTTTTAAAAAATCTTCAAAATATTTTTGGATTTGCAAAAAACCTTGCAAAACAGGAGATCCTTTGTCTTTCTGACTAATCCCTGCTTGCGCACTTTCAAAATAATCTAAAATAGATAATAACTCTAATACCCAGCCCTCTTTCTCAAAATCAATAAGCTCTTTAAATCGATCTCCTTGTTCTCTTTTGTAATTCAAAAAATCCGCTTTGCACCTTTGTGCATGAGCTAAATATTCTTCTTTCTCTTTTTTTATTTCTTCTACTTTCTTATGTAATTTTTTAATTTCTACTTGCTCTGTTTTATCTTTTTTCTTCTTGGTTTTAGATTGCATTGTGATATGTTTAAAAAAATTAGTGATTTTATTTTACACCGATAAACCTATTTGTCAATGATTGACAAAACCAAAGAATTAATGTTTTATTCCGAGGACGAATTTCGTATTTTGATATTTATAATTGACTATCATGCTCCTTTAATATAGTATTAATCAATCAAGTAAGACCAAAGGAGGAAAAAATGTTACATCACAAACCGCGTACTGTTGCCCTAGCAATACAATTTATAGAAAGTAGAAAGACGCTATTGGAAGAAATAAGAACATTGACTTCATCATGCCCACAGATGAGTTGTCATCGAGAAATAGCGGCTTTAGTAGAAAAGGTCAGAAAAGAAACAGAAGACGAGATACATGAACTTTATTATCTGGCAATCGGGGGCTCTGACGAAGGCACTCCAGAGAGAGAAAAGACAGAGGACGAGATAGAGAAACCCCAGAAACCGAAAATCGAAACCTCCACAGAAGAAAGTTAACCTAATTGTTCTTTTCTCTTCCCTCCGTCCACGCAAGCGCGGGCGGAGGATTTTTTTCCACTATGATTATCATTATGTTATTGCTATAATAATATAATGTGGAAAATAAATAAAAAGGTTATTATTCTTTTGGGAATTATTCTTGTAATAGCTGGCTTTTTACGACTCTATGCTTTAGACACTACCCCTCCCGGACTTTACCCTGATGAGGCAATGAACGCTAATGATGCTTTAACTAATCCTGGCAAGGTCTTTTATCCAGAAAACAACGGTAGAGAAGGGCTATATATGAATTTGGTAAATTTAAGCTTTAAAATTTTTGGCCCTAGTCCATTTTCTTTACGATTTGTTTCTGCTATCATCGGAATCTTTACTATTTTAGGACTATATCTTTTATCTAAAGAATTATTTCAAAATCTAAAGTTTAAAACCGAAAATTCTAATTTACTTGCCTTGTTGGCAAGTTTTTTTCTTGCCATTTCTTTTTGGCATATTAATTTTTCAAGAATTGGTTTTAGAGGAGCTTTTCTGCCCTTTGTACTCGTATTCTGTTTTTATTTCTTCTTTCAAGGATTAAGAAAGAAAAATATGTTTCAGATTATTATTTCTGGAATATTTTTCGGTTTGGGCTTTTATACTTATTCTTCTTTCCGTTTAGCTTTTTTAATTTTGCCATTTATTGTTATCCCCTACTTCTTTCTTTTCAAAAAGGAAAAAGAATTAAAAAAGTTTTTTCTTTGCGCTTTTTATTTTATCATCTCTGCAATCATAACATCTCTGCCCTTGTGGCTATATTTTATTTCTAATCCATCCGACTTTCTTGGTCGTCTCGGGCCAATTTCTATCTTTGCTCAAGACAGTGTTGTCAAATCATTTTTTATAAGCTTAATAAGGCATTTAGGAATGTTTAATGTTTCTGGCGATTTCAATTGGAGACATAATTTATCTGGCTCCCCTCAACTCCTATGGCCTATAGGTATTTTATTTTTAATCGGATTCATATTCTCTTTTAAAAAATTATTATCTTCTTATAAAAATAGAAATTATCAATCGCTTTCTGTTTATTCCTTTCTTTTTGGGTGGTTCTTTGTAATGATTCTTCCTGGCGCATTGACATATGAGGGTCTTCCTCATTCTTTGCGAACAATTGGAATTATACCAGTTGTTTATATTTTCGCTGCATTGGGTGGATATTGGCTTTTCAAAAAAGTAAAAACTAATAAATGGCTTGACTTAAAGCCAAAAAATAAATTTCTTAAATTTTTTCTTTATTTTATTATTTCCTTCTTGTTCTTTAGTTTATTCACGGCTCAATTTCAAAAATATTTTGATACTTGGGCAAAAAATCCCAATGTGACTGGCGCTTTTACTGAAAGATTTGTAGATATTGGTACAACGCTTAATTCTTTGCCTAACGAAATTGAAAAATATATTATTGTTAATGAGGGAGGCACAGCAGTTCCTTATCCTGATGGTCCCCCTGTTTCAGCTCAAACAATAATGTTTATTGAAAGAATGGAATATGGCGAATTACGAGCTAGTTACTTAAAGCTGGAACAAATAAATCAAATCCAAATGGGAGATAAAAAAATCATTATTGTTCCTATGCGCTTTGATGATATAATATCAAATCTATTAGAAAAATCTTTTCCTAATGGTTTAATAAAAATAATTAATAATGTAAAAATTTATGAAATTAACTAATAGAACCACAAATATAATTGCTATTATTCTTTTGGGGATATGTTTTTTCTTGAGCTTTCTGAGTATTAGAAATATGTCTCTGACAATGGATGAAAAAGCTCATATTCCATCTGGATACTCCTATTTAAAGTTTCAGGATTATCGTTTAAATCCAGAACATCCTCCATTGGCCAAGGACTTATCTGCGATTCCACTTTTATTTTTAGATCTTAAGTTTCCAACTGAACATTCTTCCTGGACCAACGATATTAATGGCCAATGGGAATCAGGAGATCAATTTATTTTCAAATCAGGCAATAACGCTGATGAAATTATTTTTTGGTCCCGCATCCCAATGATTCTACTTCTCTTGCTTACTGGTTGGTTTATTTTCTTTTGGGTCAGAAAACTGGGAGGCAATAAGCCAGCTCTTTTGGCTTTAACTCTGTTTTCATTCTCTCCTTCATTTTTGGCTCACGGGCGACTGGTAACCACAGATGTAGCTGCTGTTTTTGGATTCTTAATTGCTACTTATTTCTGGCTCAAATTTCTAAAAAACCCATCTGGTAAAAATGTTTTCATCGCAGGAATAACCTTTGGCATAGCTATGTGTTTGAAATTCTCTCTCGTACTTTTGGTTCCTTCTTTAGGACTGGTTACTATTATTTACGCATGGTTGCAAGGCAAAAAGATAAAAAATGTTCTAAAATACATCGGTCTAGCTGTTGTTGTTGGCTTGGTAGGATTATTTTCAATTATCTGGCCATTATATCAACTCCATATTATAAACTATCCAGTGGAACAACAAGTCAATGATATGGAAACAATTTTGGAAGATACTGCTATAAACAACTTCTTTATACAAGGCGCTAGAAACCCAATGATGAGACCTATCTCGCAGTATGCCTTTGGTTTATTAATGGCAACAAGCAGGGTCGCCAGAGGAAACACTGTCTATTTCCTTGGCAAAGTTACAATTAACTCATGGAAAGAATATTTTCCAGTAATGTATCTTTTGAAAGTTCCTTTAGCATTTCATGTTTTGACTCTTTTAGCTATTGGTTTCTGGTTATCAGCAATGAAAAAAACAAACTTTTTGAAAAAAATTGGAAAACGCTTTAAAACTTGGTTTTCTAACCACTTAGCTGAATTTTCTTTGCTTGTTTTATTCATTATATACTGGGGGACCTCTATCGCTGGAAATCTTAATATCGGGGTAAGACATATCTTGCCCATATTCCCAATAATGTATATTTTGGTATCCCTTAGATTCTTTCGTTCTACTGATAAAATGAAAAAACAGCCGAAATTAATTCTTAGCTGTTTACTTGGTATCTTAATGGCTTGGTATATAATTTCTTCTGTTTTGGCTTTCCCTTATTATATTTCCTATTACAACGAATTAGCCGGGGGTTCTAAAAATGGTTATAAGATTGCAGTGGACTCAAATTATGACTGGGGTCAAGATCTAAAACGATTAGCAGATTTTATAGAAGAAAAAAATATTGAAAAAATTAATGTTTCTTATTTCGGTGGCGATAATACATTCTACCGATTAGGAAACAAATTAAATCAGGCATGGGTAGATAAAGATCAAGAGAAAAATAAAGGATGGATTGCTATTTCAGCCACTCTTTTGCAGGAAAGACGAGCCATCGCAGTTCCGGGATATGACAGAGACGCAACCGTTATGAATTGGCTTAATGACTACGAACCTATCCGCATCGGCAACTCAATCTTCGTCTATTATATAGATTAATATTTAATCACAGAGAAAAAAGAACAACAGGGGTTTGCCCTATTACATGTTCCTACTTTTTCGGATTATTTATAGAAAATTTTGTCAAAACGGAGATCAATATATTCTAGTTCATCTATTTCGGACAATGCTTCATCTCTTAAAAACAAAATTAAGTCCTCAACTTGTAAGGGAGGACTTTTTTGCGGAGAAAAATAAAGAATTAAATTATTCTCTGTTCTTGCCTCCACTTTTGAGGGAAAAACTTTAAATTCTTGAATTGCAATATTTCCCCTTTCTTTTAATTCAGCATAAATCAAAGAAATAAATTCTAATAATTCTTGATCTAAAAGTTTATCTTTTTGGATTATTTTATGTTCAAAAAAAATAATCGGCAAATCTTTCTGCGCTGTTTCTTTGGCAATTGTTTGAAAGGCAAATCCTTGATTATCTGTTAAAAAACATTCTTCTTCTGAACAAGAAAGCGCCTTAGCTTTTTTTTCTTCAATATTTATTGACAATTTATGTAATAATTTCTTTTCGACAAGGATATCTTTAACTGGGAAAAAATTCTCTAATACAAAATTCTTTACTTCTCTCTTCCTTAAAACAAAAATGCTTTTACTTGGAAAAAATAAAATATTTTTCTCTGTTATTTTCTCTATTCCCTCTTTTACTTCTAAAGCATCTACAAAATGCGTTCCTTCCACTGTTACTGATTCTATCTGAAATACTGGTGAAAAAATAAGAAAATAAAAAAGACCCAAAAAAGTTATAATTCCCAAAATAAAAAACCAAAAAAACCGATTTCTAAAAATCGACTTTTTTTTCTTTAAATAACGATATTTTTTGCTGGAATAATATTTTTGTTCTCTAGCCATAACATTAAAATCCTCTTTTTATTTTCCTTGAATGCTCGATAACATAATTCAACCAATATTTTTTAGAAGTTATAAAATCCTGGGTTGCAACATATTCTTGTTTTTCTCCGCCAAAACCCTTTTTAAACAAAGTTAGACCTTTCCACGGATGGTTGATTTTGTTTTCAGGAGCAATTCCCCAAAAACTATAATGTTTTAATCCCCTGTTCTTCGTTTCTTTAATTGCTTCCCATTGAAGCAAATAGCTTACGGGCATTTTGCTGTATTTCCTCAAGGAAGCTCCTTGATGATAAAAAGCACTATTCTGCCAAAAAATTATCATTGCTCCGGCCACTACTTCTTTTTTGTATTTTCCAAGCAATAATAGAATTTCATCATCTTCTGAAAAAATCTTAAATTCGTTCTGTAAAAAACTGAAAGAGAAAGGAACGAACCCTCCTCTCTTACCTGTTTTTAAATAAAGTTTATTAAAAATATCAATATCTTGTATGTTTTTGCTTTTTATAATTTGAATATCATAATTTTTTAGCCCTTGCCGGATTAAATAACGAGTTGTCTTCCGCATATTCGTCAAGAGTTTGTCTTCTGATTTATCAATATCTAACACCCAACTAACTTCCGGATGTTCGTGTATCGGCGCTTGACGAAAACCAAAAGTTTTAAATAATTGAATATTCTCTCTATTTCTTTCCCAAATTGGACAAACTCTTATAAAATTAGCTTTTTCTTCTTTAGCGAGCATCTTCAAATATTCCAATAAATCTTTCATTATCTCATAATTTTTCTCTTGTTCTTTGTGTTCCACAACCGGCCCATGTTCTATGAGCAAATAAATTCCTCTCTTTGCCCTTATCTTAGCCACAGAACAGACCGCTAAAAGTTCGCTGTTTTTATAGACACCCAAACGCCAAATCTTTTTACCTAATGCTTGATTAAATTTACTCCAACTCCAAGACTGCAAAAAAGTTTTGTCTTTGCAATTTATTAAAAAAGATTCCCATTCATTTTTATTTTTTATTTCTTTTATCATTATAGATATTTTAACACAGCTTAAGAATTTTTTCGAGATATAAGTAATTGATTAAAAAATTAAAACGATTTGACTTTTCAAAAAAATAGTGTTAATATATTAATCTAAAATCAAACAGCACATTAAAACCAGAGATAAGGGGGAATATGAAAAAAAATCTGCTTAAGACCTGTATGATGGCATTGTTTTTACTAAGTATAGCTATTTCTTTTGCAACAATTGCGGAAGATAATGACGTAGGCAGAGATTTGGAGATAGGTGATATTCTACTATTTCAAAACAAAATAGGAGAACCATTCTATTGGTTAGATTGGTTGCTCCAAAACGCCTTCGGCTGTAAGTTCTCGCATGTTGCCATATATTGGGGAAATAACTTGATTATTGGAGCGGGGGGAAAAGGAGTTAATTTTTCCTTAATGAAGCAAGAAACAAATATCACCAGAATACTTCGCTATCCGGGACTTACGGAAAAACAGAAACAAAAGATGCGGGCCAATTCTATGGCAGTGATAGGAACTCCTTATCCAGACATAAGAGAACTAATAGAAATGGGATTAACTTTCTTGAAGTATTTCACCATTGAAAATCCCTTTCTTGAAGCAATCGCAAAACCGATATTTAGCTTAGCTGCTTTTATCTTCGGAATCAATCAAGAAAATCGCATTTTTACCAATCTAAATAGTTCAGATGGTTGGCAAACTGTAATTTGTACTGAATTTGTATTCCGAACATTTGAAAGCGTAGGCATTGAATTGAAATCTCAAAAAACTCCTGATTTTCTACTACCAGATGATTTTCTTAGATATTCTTCATTGACAGAAGTGGAATAGCGATTCGGCGCGAAATTAATAGGGTTCGCTATATAGCGAACCCTATTTCATAAATATCTAAAAATAATCCTTAGATATTTTTTAATTATGGTTGTAGAATATTTTCTGTTTCATTGTTTATTGCAATAATAACATCATCAATTTCTGGAAACTGTTTAAGCGTTTCCGTAATTTGGGCTCTTATTGCTTGAACTCTGCAAGAGCCAGCAACTCCTTCCTCTAATTTTTCATTAAAATTAATCTCGACTATCCCATTTTTAATATTAAAACTTTGAATAGCAACGCCCTCGTTAATGTTCGTAAAAAATCCTCCTTCCCTTTCTGTCTCGTTGGGTCCTTTTAGTATCTCTTTAAGAGACCCATAAATTGGCGCTTGGGTCTTTTCTATCTCTCTTTCAGCAAAATATACTTTGTCGCAATAAAGCGCGTCTGGATCTTCGTAGCGATTGCTGAAAAAGACCCTGATAGTCATTGTTTCTGCCTGTTCTTCTACTTGTGGATAGAAAAAATAAATCAAAACACCAACAGCAATGCCGATTAGAACAACAAGAATAGTATAAAGAATTTGTTTAATCATAAATCTAAAATCTGTTTAATTTTTTTTCTTTTTATTCCCTGTCTAATTATTTTCCTATTTTTTAAATCAATAACAGTTGAGGGCTTTTTGTGTTTGCACTCTCCTTCTACCATAAAATCCACTTCTAAATCAACCTCTTCTGCATCTATGGGCGACTTTTTGCCAGAAACATTAGCTGAAGTCGTAATGATTGGAAAATTGGCTCTTTTTATAATTTCAAAAACTATTTCATGCTCTGGAATTCTGATCCCCACAGATTTTTTTCCAGCAGTTACTAAATCAGAAACAATTGGTTTTTTAGGTAAAATAAACGTTATTGGACCGGGTAAAAATTTTTTAAGAATTTTCTTATCTTGTTCTGTAATAATAGCTAATTCTTCAAGCATTTGAAAATCACAAACTGCTACAGATAATGGCTTATCAAAACTTCTATTCTTTAATATAAAAATCCGCTTAATCGCCTTTTCGTCAAAGATATTACAACCAATCCCGTAAACAGTATCTGTTGGATAAGCAATGATTCCTCCTTTTTTTAAAACCATTACTGCTTTTTCAATTTGATTCTTAATATTCATTTTTTAGTTTATTGTATTTTTTCTTAAAATAGTAAAGGGGGGCCAGCACCATGCTAACCCCCAAACGAACAACTGTTAATGGACGATGATGATACCTATCATCAACCACCACCAATCGATAGCGCAACAGGATGGCTGATAAGTTGACGGACAACACGATGTTGTCTGAACGCAAACTGGTGGATTAACGGCTGTTGTTCTACATTCAGGAAGGGTTGTAATCGGAACTGCTAACACGGATCTCTCTCCCACCCAGATAGAATTGCAACAGACATTACACCATGTGCCAAGTGCAGACGCCGACAAATACGGAGATTGACCTTGATAAAAGTTGATCTCCCACAACTTAAATGGCGAGAAAATCACCGTAAGTTTCTGAAGGTTTCCTGTCGGATATAGCATTGACAGGGGAAGGATATTCATTCCAGCCCTCATGTAATTGCATCTATTTTGTGGGTTTGGAAAAATCATGTATTGCTCTGTTTCAGGACTCCCCTGATAGAAAACAGAAAGATACCCCGAGCAAGGCAACACTACGCTTCCGCGAAGATGATCTTCGGTCGCCGTAAGGCCAACAAGCAAAGAATTACCTTGAAGAACTCTATTACCAATCCACACCTGGTTTGCCGAAACAGCCAAGCCTCCAAAAACCAAAGAAATAGATAACACTATCGCTACCAAGACTGTTTTTCTCATCTTGTTCCCTCCTTAAATTGGGAATTTATTATGGCATCAAATTGCCACAATATACTAATTTAATCTTAATGAATAATTTAAGATTTGTCAAGGGCTGACATAAAATTTTAATTATATATGATAAAAATTTATTTTAGAAAAATTTCTAAATATTTTTTTATTCAAGATTTTATGTTTATGCTTTCGCGAATCAAGGTTCTGCCTAGCGTTAGCGAGGCAGATTCTTATTTCTTTCGCTTTTTTCTTTGAAATATTTATATGAGTAGGAAGATTAACAATTTGATCGGCTACTTCTTCGGCTATGGGACAAGAACCTTTTCTGTAACCCATTTTTATTTCATCCGTTCCTTGTGGAACAATAATGGACTTTCTCCAACCATCGTCAAGATAAATGTTTTTCTCTTTAAATTTCTTCAATACCTTATCGCTGTTCCCTAGAAAAATAGGATAACGCATATATACTCCTTTTTTTGCGCTTTGGTCATAAATTTTAACAATCTCATATCTGTGATTATTAAATCTTTCTAATTTTTTAAATTGATGTAATCCTAAAATAGATAAAACGTTGGGCATCTTTTGGGGCAAATACTTTGGCTGTTCTCCTTGTTTCTCTTTTTTATGAACTGCTTTAGAAATAATCTTTAATCGTTGGAAAGCAACTAAAAAATATTTACCAATGCCAAAAAAACTATAAAGAGGCATTACTATCATTTTTGTTAAAACAGGATGCAAAAGTTGTTGTAAAATCCAATAGCCTGAAGGCATTGAAGATTTTTTTTGAAAATCTTTTATTCGATTTGCCAAAATTTTATCATTAGTAACGGCTATCCCTCCGTAAACAGAAGAAATAATTTTGTCTCTTCCTAAACTGAAAAATGATGCCTTGCCGAACGAGCCAACTTTCTGTCCGTTATAACTAGCGCCCAAAGAATGAGCACAGTCCTCAATTAAAATTAGGTTATGTTTCTTGCAAATCTCTAGAATTTCATTTATTTTTGCGGACACACCAAAAGTATGCTGAACTAAAACAACTCTACTCTTGGATGTTATCTTCTTTTCTAGGTCCTGTGGATTGATGTTAATAGTTTCTTTTTCAATATCAACAAAAATCGGCTTCAAGTTAGACCAAATAATAGGATTAACAGCTGCATTACAAGTAAATGCCTGAAGTAAAACTTCATCGTCTTTTTCTAGCCCCAACGCACTTAAAATTGCCAAAAATGCCGATCTACCGCTATTAAGAGCAAAGGCGTGCTCAATTTCCAAATAGCTCTTAAATTTTTCTTCCAACTCTCTTATCGCTTGCCCATTTTTCCATTCCCAGGGACAAAAAATCAATTTCAAAGCCAGCCAGATATCATCTTTTTCTACATTCGGCGAAAGAGAAATAAATGTTGGAGATCTAAAAAGCATAATTAATCATTTGTTAATAATTTGTTTACCAATCCTCGCGAAACTCTTCCCTCAATCAAAAGAACATCGACTCCTTTCAATTTCTTAATAATTTCTTCAGGGCTTGAAACAAAATCAATGTTTTCAAAAACTCCTTTTGTAACAGTAATGGCTACATCACAAACATCTGATATCTTCTTTTCAATTCTCCTGTGAACCTCTTTTGATGCCTTTCCTAGTTCTATCAGCCCTGGTAACACAATTGCTTTCTTCCCTTCCCATGTGTCCAAGTAATCCAAAGAAGAGATGACGCCATCGGGATTAGCAGAATAACTAGAATCAATAATCTTCAAACCATTAATGCCTTGTCTTAATATCATTCCCCTAAATTCTAATTTCATATTAGAACAAATATTAGCAATTTTCTGTAAAGACATTCCTAACTCTAGTGCAACGCAAATTGCTCCTAAAACATTTAAAATACTGTGTTTGCCAAATAACTTAATTTTAAAAATTGCGCTCTCTCCATTTTTTAGAATGACTTTAAAAGAGCTAGATTCTCTTTCTATTACCATGTTCTCTGCCCAAATATCCGGAACAATTCCCTCAATATTACTTCTCAGACTATAAATCTTTTTTGGCTTATCTGTCTTTTTGTAAAGCTCTAGGCAATATTTATTGTCACCATTAAAAATAGCCAATCCACCTTTTGGCAATGCCTCAATAAGTTCGTATTTCCCCTTAATAATATTTTCCTGTGAGCCAAAAAGAGCCAAGTGTTGCTCATTAATACCAGTTAAAACCCCTATTTTTGGCCTAACCATATCACTGATTGCCTTAACTTCGCCTCTTTTATATGCGGCGATTTCACAAATAAAAAATTTGTGTTTTTTCTCTAAATAGTTATTGACTGTTTCAGTCACACCAATTTCTGTATTAGTATGAATGCTTGTTTTCAAAACTTCGTTATTCTTGGATAACAAAAAATACAATATCTCTTTAGTTGATGTCTTTCCGAAAGAACCTGTAATGCCAATTGTAGTTAACTCAGAAAATTTTTCTATTTTTTCTTTAGCCTTTCTTTTTATAGCTCTTTTCTTAAAAGAAACAGGGACTTCTATTATTTTTAAACATAAAAAAATAAAAACGGGAAATAAAATTTCTGAAATTAAAACAAAGAGAAAAAAATTGCTGAAAAATTTCACAATTAAAAATATCTGAGACACGACAACAAAAACGAAAAAAAGAATAATTTTCTTAGTAAATTCCGGGAAAGCCCATTTCTTTTTTAAAAAAAGCGAAAAAGAATATAATCCAAAGAATGAATAAAGAATGAAAATTAAAATTCCTAAAAAAGATCTACTGTTTAAAAATAGAAACCAAACAAATAAAAGAGCTAAAGCTGAAAAGAAAAACTTAGAAAAAATAATTTTTCTTTTTCTTTTTACTTCTTCCAAAAACCTGTCTAAACGGTACTCTTTTAGCTGCCAGAAATAAAGAAAAAAGAAGATTCTTCTGACCAAATGAATAACCCAGAAAGGCAAAGTTATTAAAGGTAAAAATAATAAAAAATCTTGTGAAAACATAAAATTATTTTAGTTTTCTTAAAAAATGATAAGCTTTGTACCAAAATTTCTGGAAAATTATATCTTTTGATAAAGGATATTGCAATTCTTCGCCACCAAAACCTTTCTTGAAAGCAGTAATTCCTGGCCATTTTTTTGCATCAATCCCCCAAAAATCGAATCTCTCGCAGCCCGCACTTTTAGCTAATTTGATTCTCTCCCATTGGGCTAAATTAGTAGCTTTCAGCGCCCTATAATCCCAATCCGAAGCACCATGTAAACAAATAGCATCCTTGCCAAAAACAATTAAGACATAAGAAGCAATAATCTTATCCTTATAAATTGCAGAACATAATTTAACCTTAAAATCTTGACTAGCGCAAGCAAATAACTTTTTATAATGCTCTTCATTAAATGGAAAAAAATTATCTCTCTTGCTTGTTTTTTCAATCAAAGAATAAAAGGCTGGATTGTATTGGTCACCAAATTCAATTTTTACTCCTTTTTTTTCTGCTAACCTGATATTATATCTTACTTTAGAAGAAAAATTATTAAATATGCTTTCTTTTGATTCACTTAAATCCAAAACAAGTGTTCGCTGTGGTTGAGTCCTTTTTTGAGAAATTTTTGATAAAAAAATTTTAGGTGTAGAAAACTTAGACAACGGTTCAATTTTTAAAAAAACCGCTTTTTCTCTTTTCGCTATCTTGCCTATTTTTGTTAAAATCGCGTTTAAAATTTCTTGCTCTTTTTTTACAGAAATGCCTTTTCGAAAACAAGGACCAAAAGGGATATAAAGATGGCTTTTGTATAAGGGAAAACTTTCCTGAATAAGTTGCGTCTGGACCAAAATTTTATTTCCCTGTTTAGCCTCTATTCTCCAAACTTTTTTTGATAAACTTTTTTGAAATTCTCCCCACTCAAATGATTGAAGAAAACTCCCTTGATTATCTAAAAGGAATTGATTCCAATTCTTTCTATTGTTTTTTCCTAAAAAATTAATTTCCATTTTTACACAAAAAATCTAGAATTGTTTTTACTAACAATTCTGGTTTTTCGTTATTAACACGATGTCCACAGTCAAAAACCCTTAATATAGAATTTTTTATTCCTTTTTTCATTAAATATGCATCCTCTATGGGCGTAACTTTATCTTTTTTACCCCAAATGATTAAAGTTGATAATTCTATCTTTCCCCAAACTTCTGACAAATCTTCTGCAACAACCCTCTTAAATATATCTTTCATAACGCCTTCTGCTTTAATATAATCAACGCTCTTTAAAATAAATTTATAAAAAGATTTTTTTAAAAACATATAACCGGGTAAAAAAGAAAATATTTTAAAAATCGAAACAATTAAAGAGAAAACTTTTTTAGAAAAACTTTTTTTAGTTCTTCTACCAGCAGAATCAACTAAAATCAATTTCCTAATTTTATCTGGCGATTGCGTTGATAGTTTGATTGCCAAATTGCCACCAAAAGAATGGCCCAAAAGATAAAAATCATTAATATTAATTTTTTTTATAAAATCTAAAATAAACTGGATATAGCTATCCATATTCCACACTTCTTTTGGAACATCGCTTCTACCAAATCCGGGCAAATCAAAAACAACTACTTTGAAGTGTTTTGATAATTCGTCTTGTATGTGAGTCCAAGAAATAAGTCCTCTGCCCCAACCGTGTAAAATCAAAAAAGGACTCCCCTCTCCAGCAATCCTTGTGAATATCTTAAGGCCATTAACTTGCAAAAACTTCTCTTCCATTTTATTTAATATATTTAAAACCCAAATATTTTTCCAATGCCTTTGGAACTAAAATACTGCCATCTTTTTGCTGATAATTCTCTAAAATAGCAATGATTGTTCTACCAATGGCGAAAGCTGTTCCATTAAGGGTATGAACAAAATTAGTTTTATCCCCTTCTTTATATTTTATCTTCAGCCGTCTCGCCTGAAAACTTGTACAGTTAGAAGTTGAATGAGTTTCTCGAAACTTATCTTGTGAAGGTATCCACGATTCTATGTCATAAGTAGAGGCTGACGCCCGACATATATCTGTGCTACAAAGATGAACGACTCTATGTGGAATCTCTAATTCTTGCATTAACTTTTCTTGTAAATCTAATAAATAAAGGTGTTCTTTTAGAGAATCCTTTGGTTTTGTAAAACTAAACATTTCTACCTTATCAAACTGATGAACTCTAAAAATACCCTTTGTGTCTTTGCCGTAAGATCCTGCTTCTTCCCTAAAACAAGAAGAAAAAGCTACAAACCTTTTTGGCAAATCTTTTGATTCAAATGTCTCTCCTTGATACATTGGTCCAATCATCTGCTCTCCTGTGCCAGTAAGATATAAGCCATCTTTTTCTAAAAAGTATCTTTCCTCTCTATCTTCTTCCGTATCGAGATAACCCATTCCCTTCATCATTTCTGTCTTAAGTAATGTCGGCGGAACAATTAAGCTAAAACCCTTCTTTAATAAAGTGTCAAAAGCAAATTGAATCAAAGCAAACTCTAAAAGCACGGCCTGATTTTTCAAAATCCCAAATCTAGATCCAGATATTTTAACCGCTCTTTCAAAGTCTATTAAATCTAATGTTTTACCAATCTCTAGGTGATCTTTTATTTTAAAATCAAATTTTTTGGGTTTTCCCCATTCTCTTATCACTTTGTTATCTTTTTCACTCTTGCCAATGGGCACATCATCTAAGAGGATATTAGGAATCAGTATAAAAAGAGAACCAAATTCTTTCTCAATATTTTCAAGATCTTTTTCTTTCTTCTTTAATTCTTGTTTTATCTGTTTAGCTTTTTCTAAATCAGCTGGCTTTCCTTTTTGAGCTGAAATTTCATTTCTTTGAGACCGTAAATTTTCTACTTCTTGAATCATTTCCCGCTTTTGTTT
>Ga0307928_10001554_pt1 | contig 17454 bp, 22 predicted proteins | sample AceLakmetagen232_FD_201815 | JGI IMG/M metagenome (GOLD analysis project Ga0307928, IMG submission 201815) | Saline water microbial communities from Ace Lake, Antarctica - #232 | ecosystem: Environmental > Aquatic > Non-marine Saline and Alkaline > Saline | place: Antarctica: Ace Lake... | reverse complement strand
TTGTTTGATAAATTATACCGAAACGAGTGGCATCAGCTCCGTATTTATCAATTAGTTCTAATGGATCAATTCCTGTTCCTAATGACTTGCTCATTCGTTTGCCTGTTAAAGTTAAAACAGTGGAATGAATATAGAGTTGTTTAAACGGTATTTTTTTAAGAAATTCCATGCTGGAAAAAACCATACGGGTTACCCAAAGATAAAGAATATCTCCAGCTGTAGAAAGAAGTGAGGTAGGATAATATTGTTTTAAATCTTTAGTTTTTTTAGGCCAACCAAGAGTGGCGAATGGCCAAAGAGCTGAAGAAAACCAAGTATCAAGTACATCTTCAGATTGTTTCATTTCATTCTTATGACAATATGGACATTTTTTAGGTTGATTTATAGAAACAACATACTTATCTTTTTGGTTTTGGCAAAACCAAACTGGAATGCGATGTCCCCACCAAAGTTGTCTAGAAATACACCAATCTTCAATATTATTTAACCAATCTAAATATACTTTTTTGTAACGTTCAGGAGAAATTTTAATTTTTGATTTTTTTACAACTTTAATAGCCGGCTGAGCTAATTTTTTCATGGCGATAAACCATTGAGTAGAGATTTGAGGTTCAATTGGAGTTCCACAGCGGTCACAAAGGGAGATTTGATGTTGATAATCTTCAATTTTCTCTAATAGATTTAATTGTTTTAATTCCTCCACAATTTTTTTTCTGGCTTCTAAAACAGATAGGCCAGCATATTTTCCTGCTTCTTTGGTCATTTTACCCTCCGGACCAATAACATTTATTACTTTTAAATTATTTTCCTTACCAATTTGCCAATCAGTTTTATCATGAGCTGGAGTAATTTTTACTGCTCCGGTGCCAAATTCAACATCAACTAAATGGTGAGAAACTAGAGGAATTTCTCGATTCATAATGGGGAGAATTAATTTTTGTCCAATTAGTTCTTTATATTTTTTATGTTTAGGGTTTATGGCTACGGCCGTGTCTCCGAGCATAGTTTCTGGACGAGTAGTGGCGACAATTATAAATTTATTAGGATAGTCTTTAAAAGGATATTTTAAATACCAAAGTTTACCTTTTTCTTCTTGATATTTAATTTCAATATCAGAGATAGCAGTGGTACAACGCGGACACCAATTAACAATTCTTGGTCCACGATAAATATATCCCTTTTTATAATAATTAATAAAAGCAGTTAAAACTGCTTCTTTATAATCTTTGTCTAATGTAAAACGAGTTCTTGACCAATCGCAAGAACAACCAAGTTTTTTTAATTGTTCTAAAATTAAATCACCATATTTTTTTTTCCATTGCCAAACCTTTTCAGTAAATTTTTCTCTACCTAACTGATGGCGGGTTAATCCTTGTTTGGCTAGTTCTTTTTCAACAACGTTTTGGGTGGCAATGCCTGCGTGGTCGGTTCCGGGCAACCAAAGTGTTTTTCTTCCTTTCATGCGATAAAATCTAATCAAAATATCCTGAATTGTATTATTTAAAGCATGGCCAATGTGAAGAGAACCAGTAACATTTGGGGGTGGAATAGAGATAGAATATGTTTTTTTTGGTTTATTAGGAAGTTTGTCAGGATTAAAAAATCCGCTCTTTTCCCAGAGTTGATATGTTTTTGATTCGTATTCTTCTGGTTTGTACGCTTTTCCCATATTACTTAATAATTTCAAGAATTCTTTGATTTTGTTTTTTCCCAAATTTTATTTTAACAAGAATTTTGTTTTTTGGCAAAATATTTTTTACTTGATTAGCCCATTCAATTACTGTAACAGCAGTTTTTTTACTTAAATAGTCTTTAATTCCAATGTCAATTAAATCTTGAGAAGAGTTTAAACGATAAGCATCAACATGACAAAGCTGTTTTATTACACCTTTTGTTTTATATACTTTCATTAAAACGAAAGTAGGGCTGGTAATTATATTTTTAATGTTTAATCCTTGAGCTAATCCTTTAATAAAAACGGTTTTACCTGTTCCTAATTCACCAATAAAACCAATTACTTCGCCTCCTTTAAGCTCTAAAGCAATTTTTTTGCCTAAATTAAGGGTTTGTTTTTCTGATTGAGTAATTATTGTCATAATTCTAAATTAGGATCTACTTTTATTTTTTGCCAATTATTTTTTAATTGGCTTTTTTGGTTTTTGTTTAAATTTTTGTATTTTAATCCTGCTGCTATGGCAATCATTACGGCGTTGTCAGTGCAAAAGTTTTTTGAAGGGACAAAAAATTTTATATTGTTTGGTAATTTACAAACTTGTAATTTAAATTGTTCTCTTAATTCTTGATTAGCCGCCACGCCACCACTTAGAAAAACACTTTTGGCTCTATATTTTTTACTGGCTTTTATTGTTTTATAAATTAAAACATCAATAATTGCTTGTTGAGTTTCAGCACAAATATTTTGAATAAATTTTTTCTTTTCTAGTTTATTTTTATTTTTTTTGACAAAATAAAGTACGGCTGTTTTTAGCCCTGAAAAACTAAAGTCAAAATCATTTGTTTTAATCATGGGGCGGGGAAAGTAGATATTATTTGATTTGTTGTTTATTTTTTCAGCCATTTTAGAGATGGCCGGACCACCAGGATAACCAACTTTTAATAGTTTAGCGATTTTATCAAAACATTCTCCAGCCGCATCGTCTCTGGTTTGTCCAATTTTTTGATAATGACCAGATTTTTTAATTAAACCAAGTTCAGTGTGTCCCCCAGAAACAATTAAGCTAATAGCTGGAAAAACATTCTTTGATTCATACTCAATAAAATTAGCCGCTAAATGTCCTTGTAAATGATTAATTCCCATTAATGGTTTTTTCCAAGCATAAGATAATGCTTTGGCAGTTTCTAATCCAACCAATAGAGAAGTAATAAGTCCAGGTCCTTGAGTAACAGCGATTAAATCAATTTTTTTAAAATCAATATTTTTAAGAGACTTTTTAATTACAGGCAAGATATTTTTAATGTGAGCCCTGGCTGCGACCTCGGGAATAATACCTCCATATTGAATATGAATTGGTATTTGGGAAAAAATAACGTTTGAAATAATTTTAAAAGATAAGACCTTTTTTAAAGGTTTATATTCTATTATCGCGGCGGCTGTTTCGTCACAAGATGTTTCAATCCCTAAAATAAGCATAAGGTTATTTTAACACAAATTAATTCTTTGACAAAGTCAATTGTTTTTGATAGAATTTATTAAGCAATTTAATAATTTATTTTATGGCTAATCTTTCTTCGCCAACTCAAAGACTTATTAGTCAATACCAAGATTGGTATCAATCCCTTAGCCCTAAACAAGGGGTAGTTAAGATTAAAGTAGACGAGGTTACTAGTAAAGTGGCTACCTTTTATGAAAAGATAAGGCAAATTGTTGATTGGCAGGAACAGCATTTAATGCGGCGAATAGCCATAGAGAGAATATTAAAAAGAAGATTATTTTTAAGAAAAAACGGAGACAATAATATTGCTGAAGTTTTTATTTTTGAATTAATTCGTGGTGGATATTTTCCCAATGATTTTATTAAAGAGACAAAAGTTCCACAAATTCAGAAAATATTAGATAAGTATACTTTTATTTTAGATCAAGCGCCGAAGTTGCCAAAGAATAAAACTCAAAGTGAATTTTATAGTCAAATTATGGGAATAGCCGCTTGCGAAATCGAAGAAACCCTTGACCCGAGTTTTTATTTGAAAGAGAATGCTTTGATAGAATATATGGAGGTATTTATGAACGAGAGAATAAGGGTTGGGAAAAGAGCTTTAAAGCTTACTAATATAAGTGAGAACGAGAAGAATATTCAGATTTACATTGCGATTCAACAGGCCCTTTTCAAATTAGATTTACCAATTATTAGTTATAATCTTATTAAACGTCAGTATTCTTTTTGGTCTGATTTTTCACAATCTTTATTTCAAAAGATAGCTCAGAATATTCATTCAATTTTGAATCAGATAGAAAAATCTTTAGCTCATCCTTTATCCAGTAAATTTTATAAAGTATGCGAAAGCTATGATACGATTTATTTACTTTTGGGAGATATTCTTACTAAAAATCCAATGGAAATCAAGGAAGAAATCAATCAGCCCGAAGTTTTAGAAAAATTGATTGATCAAGCTTATACTCATCGATTGAAGACTTTAAAATCAAGATTAAGTCGAGCTGCTTTTTATAGCACCCTGTCTATTTTTTTGACAAATATTTTTGTTCTCTATGTTTTTGAGTTTCCTTTTGCTAAATATGTGATGGGGGACATCAATGTTTTAGCGGCATTTGTTGATGTGGCGGCTCCTACCTTTTTAATGTTCCTTTTAGTGGTTACAATTAAACCTCCACCTAAAAAGAATCGTGAATTAGTTTTAAACGAGGTTAAAAAAGTCGTTTATGAAAATCAGGATAAATATCTTTACGAAGTAGAAATTTTTGCTAAAAGACGTTTAATTTTCAGAATAATTAATAAATTAATGTATTTTGTAAGTTTTTGCGGGTGTTTTGGATTAATACTCTGGAGTTTGTATACGTTAAATTATCCACCCCTTTCATATATTTTATTAATTACATTTATTTCTTTAATTGCTTTTGCTGGGACAAAAATTAGGCAAAGATCGAAAGAATTACATATTATTGAGGAAAAAGATGGTTTGTTTCAAGTTATTATCGATTTATTTTCTATTCCTGTTATTCGGGTGGGAAAATGGTTTTCAACACATTGGCGTAAAATTAACATTATTAATGTGATTTTCAATATTTTAATTGATACTCCATTTTTAATATTTTTGGAATTTTTAGAACAATGGCGTTATTTTTTAAAAGAGAAAAAAGAGGACATCCGTTAAGCCGCCGTCGTCTAGTGGTTAGGACGCCAGGTTTTCATCCTGGTAACAGGAGTTCGATTCTCCTCGGCGGTGCCACTCTTTAATGAGATTTTTATACTAATAATAAATAAGTAGTTAACTGAAAATATATGAAAATAATTGTTTACACATCACCTTCATGTCTTTATTGTCATCATCTTAAAGATTTTTTAAATGAGAATAAAATCGAGTTTGAAGAGGTTGACCTTAGTCAACGTCAGGACATGGTTGAGGATTTTATTAAAAGAACAGGCCAAATGGCTGTACCAGTAACAGAAATTGACGGGGAAATGATTATGGGGTTTGACATTCCAAAACTTAAAGAAAAATTAAATATTAAATAAGAACCTGCTCACTTCGCTCGCAGAACCTTGAAATTAAATTCTATTGTATAAAAATTAAGGTAATTTAATTATAAGAACCTGCTCACTTCGCTCGCAGAACCTTGAAATTAAATTCTATTGTATAAAAATTAAGGTAATTTAATTATAAAATATATGTTGACATTTCAAGACATAAAAAAACATCCAAAAATTTTAGAGTTTATTAATCAGTCTGAAACAGTTCTTAAAGAATTGGGGTATACTGAACATGGTTTGCGTCACGCTAAATTAGTTGCGCACGAAGCTAAAAATTTAGCCAAGCAAATTAATTTAAGCGAAAGGGGTCAAGATTTAGCAGCTATTGCTGGATTTTGTCATGATATGGGCAATTTTTTAGGTCGTTCACAACATCATTATTGGGGTTCTCTTTTGTTTCACCAGATTTTTAAAAATGATTTTACCCCTAAAGAACTTATTTGGATAATGCAGGCAATCTCTAATCATGATAAAAACACAATGAAATTAACAGAGCCTATCTCAGCCGTTATTGTTTTAGCTGATAAATCAGATGTTCATCGTTCACGAGTAACAGTTAAATCTTTAGAAAAAATTAAAATTGACATTCATGATCGAGTAAATTATGCCGTGACTAAATCAGACTTAAGTGTTAATAAATCAAAAAAACAGATTATTCTTACTTTAAAAATTGATCAAAAATTTGTTCCAGTTATAGAATTTTTTGAAATTTTTACAGATAGAATGACCTATTGTCGTCAAGCCGCTAATTATTTAGGTTATAAATTTCATTTAGTAATCAATGATTTTAAGCTACTCTAATGACCAGAGAAGAGGCATTAAAATTAGTTAAAGAAAAAATTCAAAATAAAAACATAGTTAGACATTGTTTGTCCGTGGAGGCAGTAATGAAAGAATTAGCAAAATATTTTAATGAAAATTCTGAAAAATGGGCATTAGCTGGACTTTTACATGATATTGATTATGAAGAAACTAAAGATATTCCTGAAAAACATAGTTTATTAGGAGCAGAAATTCTACAACAACATGGGGTTGATCCAGAAATTATTACGGCGGTTAAGGCTCACAATGAAATTCATGGCTTACCTCGTGAAGAGAAAATTACCAAAGCTCTTTTTTGTTCAGACCCTATTACTGGTTTAATTGTGGCGGCGACTTTAGTTATGCCTGATAAAAAAATAGTTAATTTAAGTGCAGAGAACGTTTTAAACAGGTATAAAACAAAGGGATTTGCTCAAGGGGCTAATCGAGAAACTATTGCTACTTGTAAAGAATTAGGTCTATCCCTTGAAGAATTTGTAAAAATTAGTTTAACAGCAACGCAAAATATTTCTAATGAATTAGGTCTTTAAATATGTTAGTTTATTCACCAACTAAGATAAATATAAGAAAAGCAAAAAAAGCTTTACAACAAGGTGAGGTAATTATTTATCCCACTGATACTCTATATGGCCTAGGGGCAGATATTTTTAATCAAAAGGCAATTAAAAAAGTTTTCAGTATTAAAGGAAAAGAGTTTAAAGTGCCTTTATCGGTCATGGTTTCAAGTTTAAAGGAAATTAAAGAGTTAGCTTGGGTTGACAAAGAACAAGAAAAATTAATGTCAGTCTTATTACCTGGACCTTTCACCTTTATTTTAAAAAAGAAAGCTAAAATATCTAAAATTTTAACCGGTGGGAAAGAAACAATTGGAGTTCGCATCCCTGATTCAAAAATTTGTCAACAATTAAGTAAAGATTTTCCAATAACTACCACGAGTGCCAATATATCTGGTTTTAAACCTAGTTTGAGTATAAAAAAAATAACTAAAGAATTTAATCAACAAGTAAAATTGGTTTTAAAAGGAGAGAAATTAAGTGGTCAACCATCAATTATAGTTGATTTAACAGAAAAACCCTTTAAAATTTTTCGTTTTTAAAAGCCTGTTTTATACAATCTTAAAGTTAAATTATTGTTGTATAAAAATTAAAGTAATTTAATTATAAAAATGTCTTCTCAAAGAATTGAACAAATCAACGAATTAATTAAAAGAGAAATGAGCAAAATTTTTCTTAAAGAAATCGATCCCCCAGAAGGCTCCCTAATTACTGTTACTCATGTAGAAACTTCAGCTGATTTATTGCAGGCAAAAATTTGGATTAGTGTTTTTCCTATTAATCAAGTCAAAGCAGTTTTTAAAGAGCTTTTAAAGAGAATCGGTTATTTACAGAGACTACTAAATAGAAGTTTATATCTTAGATTTATTCCTAAAATCAAATTTTTACTAGATGAAACAGAAGAAGAGGCTAGTCAGGTTGAAAAAGCTTTAAATAAAGCTAAAAATTAGGGTTATCCACCTTAATAAATTGACAGAATTTTTTGGGCTGATATACTCCTAAAAGGAGGGACTTAATTAAGAATAAAAATCTGATTTTGTCAGAACATTAATTAAGAAAACATTTTAATTATAAACAAATTTTAATATATGCATCTCGTTCCAACAGTTATTGAAAAATCTACACATGGAGAACGAGCTTATGATATATATTCAAGGCTTTTAAAGGAAAGAATTATTTTTCTTGGTGATACTATTACTGACGATATTGCTAATATCGTTATTGCTCAACTCTTGTTTTTGTCTAGTGAAGATAAAAACAAAGATATTAAACTCTACATTAATACTCCCGGAGGTTCAGTTACAGCTGGTTTAGCTATTTATGATACAATGCAGTATGTTAAGCCAAATATAATGACAATTTGTATTGGGACAGCTGCTTCAATGGGAGCAGTCCTTTTATCAGCTGGAGCAAAAGGCAAACGATTAAGCTTGCCAAACGCAGAAATAATGTTACATCAGGTAATGGGAGGAACAGAAGGTCCAGCCGCTGATATTAAAATTAGAGCTGAACATATTTTAAGAGTTAGAGACAAAATTAACAAGATATTAGCTAAGCATACCAAACAACCAATAAAGAAAATAGAAAAGGACACAGACCGCGATTTTTATATGACGGCTGAGGAAGCAAAAAAATACGGTCTAATTGATAAAATTATCACCAAATAAAAACATTTTTTAAAAATAAATCTTTTAAAAGCCAAAAAAAGAATTGGCTTTTATTTATTTAATTAATAAAATATATGATAAACTACATTTTTGTTTCAATTGGTATTCTAGTCGGAATGTTTGTTGGTTGGTTAATTCGTCGACAAATAAGTCAACGCATGACAGAATCAGCAGAATCAAAAGCAAAAGACATTTTGACCAAAGCTAAAGTTAAACAACAAGAAATATTTTTTAAGGCCCGTGAAGAAAGCCTTAAAATTATTGATAAAGCAAAAAAAGAAGAATTAGATAGAAGAAAGGAACTAAAAGCATTAGAAGAACGCTTAGAACAACGCCAATCTCTTTTTGAAAAAAAGATTTTTGAAATAGAAGAAAGACAAAAAGATCTTATCCAAAAAGCAGATAGATTAGAACAAGCAAAAATTAAAATTAAAGAACTTTATGAAGAAGCAAAACAAGAATTAGAAAGGATTTCTAAAATGAACGAACAAGAGGCAAAAGAGTTTCTTTTAAAAAATTTAGAAAAGAAAATGAAAGATGATATTTTATTCAGAATAAAGAAAATGGAAGAATATGGGGCAGAAGAAATTGAAAAACAAACTAAAAAATTAATTACTAATGTTATTGAAAGATATGCTTCGGCTCATACGGCAGAAACAACAACTGCCTCTGTAGCCTTACCTTCAGACGAAATAAAAGGTAGGGTTATTGGCCGAGAGGGAAGAAATATTAAAGTAGTAGAACAATTAACCGGAGCTGAAATTATTGTTGATGATACACCTGGGGTGGTTTTTGTTTCTGCTTTTAACCCAATTCGTCGTCAGTTGGCTAAATTAGTTTTAGAAAAATTAATTGCTGATGGTCGAATTCAACCAGCTCGGATTGAGAGAGTTGTCGAAGAGACTAAAAAGGAATTAGCTCGAGATATTAGAAAAGCAGGAGAAGACGCTCTTTATCAAACTGGAATTCCTACCATTGATCCAAAATTAGTTCAAATTTTGGGTAGATTAAAATATAGGACTAGTTATGGACAAAATGTACTTATTCATTCTATTGAAGTAGCTGAACTTTCAGCTATGCTTGCTCACGAGTTAGGAGCAAATGTTTCTGTTGCCAAAAAAGCGGGATTACTTCATGATATTGGGAAAGCGGTTGATTTCGAAGTTCAAGGAACTCATCCAGAACTTGGAAAAAGTTTAGGAGAAAAATATGGCTTAAGTAAAGAAGTAATTATTCCGATTGCTACTCATCATGATGATAAACCTCCAACCCTAGAAGCAGTAATTGTTAAAGTTGCTGATGCGATTTCTGGAGCTCGACCAGGGGCAAGAAAAGATACCTATGAAGAATATTTAAAAAGATTAGATGAACTGGAGTCTTTGGCTAAGACTTTTACTGGAGTTGAAAAAGTTTATGCTATTCAAGCTGGTAGAGATTTAAGAGTTTTTGTTACTCCTCAGGAAGTGGATGATGTCGGATCTCATAAATTGGCCAGAGAAATAGCTGACAGAATAGAAGAAGAATTAAAATATCCAGGTGAAATTAAAGTAACGGTGATTAGAGAGAATAGAATCATTGAATATGCTAGATAAATAGATTTGTATTTTAGTGTTTTTTATGCTAAGATAACATAATCTTAAGTTCTTAATAAAAACTTGATTTTATTAAAAACTTAAAATTAAATATTATTGTATAGAAATTAAGGTAATTTATTTATAAGAACCTGGCTTCGCCAGAACCTTGAAATTAAATATTATTGTATAGAAATTAAGGTAATTTATTTATAAGATTTTAATATGCCTAAAAGAACTTATCAGCCCAAAAAAAGAAAAAGGGCGAGAACACACGGTTTTAAAAAAAGAATGCAAACAAAAGCTGGTCAGCAAGTATTAAAAAGAAGGCGAGCTAAAAATAGGAAGAAATTAACCGTCTAAAAATTTTTATGTTACCCAAACAATATCGTTTAACTAAGAATAAAGATTTTGCTCGGGTTGCCCAACAGGGAAAAATTATTTTTAGTCATGTTTTAAATTTAAAATTCATTAAGAACAATCTTAATTATTCTCGTTTTGGAATTATCGTTTCCCTTAAAGTCAGTAAAAAGGCAGTTATCCGTAATAAAATAAAAAGAAGAATTAGAGCTATTTTAAAAGAAAATTTATTTAATATTATTCAAAATTACGATTTTATGATTTTAACTAAATCAGGAATAGAAAATTTAGATTATTCACAAATTAAAAGTATACTTTTAAAACTTTTTCAAAAACAGAATTTAATTAAACCCTAGAAAATGAAACAAATTTTTATTTGGCCACGATTATTAGTTTTACAATTGATCCGTTTTTATCAAAAAACTTTTTCTCCTGATCATGGTCCTTTTTCATTAATTCATCCTTGGAAAGGAACCTGTAAATTTCGGCCGACTTGTTCAGAATATGCTTATGACGCTATTAATAAATATGGCCTTTTAAAGGGAGGAATCAAAGCCTTAAAAAGAATTTTTCGTTGTAACCCTTGGTCTAAGGGTGGATGGGACCCTGCATAAAATATAAGAACCTGGCTTCGCCAGAACCTTGAAATTAAATTTCTATTTTATATACATTAAGATAATTTATTTATAATTTATTATGATTGGATTTTTTAAAATAATTCTTTATGAACCGTTACTTAACCTTTTAGTAGTTTTTTACAATTTAATTCCGGGACATGATTTAGGGATAGCAATAATTTTTTTAACTTTAGTGCTTAAGCTATTGTTGTTTCCACTTTCTCGTCAGTCAATTAAATCACAAAAATCTTTAAAAGAACTTCAACCGAAAATACAGGAACTTAAAAAAAAGTACGCCAACCAAAAAGATAAACAAGCCCAAGCAATGATGAATCTTTACAAAGAAAATAAAGTTAATCCCTTTTCTTCCTGTTTACCCTTGTTAATTCAACTTCCTATTTTAATTTCTGTTTTTCAGGTTTTTAGAGTTGGATTAACTGCTGCTTCATTGCCTGTTTATTCTTTTATCTCTAATCCAGGGACCTTAAATGTCATGGCTTTTGGCGTTTTGAATTTAGCAAGTCCTAGCCCAATTCTTGCTATAATTACAGGTATTTTGCAATATGTTCAAATGAAGGCTTTTACTACGCAGCAGCCAAGCAAAAAATTAGTAAAAAAAGACGGGGCAAAAGATGAAAACATGATGGCAACAATGAGCAAACAGATGAAATTTATGATGCCTGCTTTAACAGTTTTTATTGGAATGACTTTGCCTAGTGGATTAATGCTTTATTGGTTAGCTAGTCTTTTATTTACTATTTTAGAGCAAAAACTTGTTTTTGCTGTTTCTTCAAAAAAAATAACCAATCCTTAGATATTAGAATTATGAACCCCGTTAGAAATCTACTAGTGGTGTTCGCCTCGTTAGAAAGCTCGCTTTGTAGGTTTTAAAAAAACATTTAAGTTTATTACGAAAAATAATTATAATTTTCTAACGGGGTTCGTACAGTTAAATTTAAATAAATCAATATGTCAATAAAAATTTCTAACGGGGTGAACTTAAAAAAAATAATTGGTTTACCAGTTTATACTGAAAGCGGTAATTATCTTGGTCAAGTAGCAGATTTAAAGATTGATTCAGAAACAGGGCAAGTGGAAAACTATTTTATTAAAAGTCATAATTTTTTAAAAAATTTGTTTCAAGGATACTTAATAATCAGCTCAAAACAAGTTTTATCTATTTCTAAAGAAAAAATAGTTGTCAGGGATGCTTTTAAAAAAATAAAAGGGCTAGAGCCTAGTCCAATAAGATAATTTTAAAAATCTAAGTATGTCTATTTTAATAGCTGTTATTAAATCAACTTTTTTACACGGTTTAATAAATATTATTATTTTTCCTTTCTGGTGGTATTCTATCGGCGTAAAAAAAAGATTTTTAGGATTGATTAATGGGGTTAATAATTTATTTCGTAATTTAGCCCTAAAATTGATGTTGACCCATCTTTTTAAACCAATGTTTGGAGAAAGATCAATATCAGGAAGAATTATTAGTTTTTTTATGCGCTTGCTTATTTTAATCTTGCGCTTTTTTTTATTTCTACTAGGGACAACTGGTTTTTTCGTTTTGTTTGTCCTCTGGTTAGTTTTGCCAATTATTAGTCTTTGGCAAATTATTAAATTATTATTTTAATCAAATTATGAATTTTATTATTTGTCCAAATTGTCAAGAAAAGACTCTTTTAAAAAAATGTCCTATTTGTCAGGGTCGGGAAATTTATGCTTGGTTTGGCGGTTATATTCTATTTTTAGACAAAATTTTTAACAGAGCTGAAATTATTAGCAATGTATTAAAAAAACTTTTAAAAATTATTGTTAGGATTTTATTAATTTTGTTTGGAATTTGGGGTTTAATTTGTTTACTTAAAATAGTTTTAGGTTTACCCGAAGTTTTTGCTCCAGAAATCATTATTAATACTTTAAATCAGATATCACGTTTAAACATATCCCAAGAAAAATTGCTTTTATACCTTTGGTTTTCAGTATTAACTGACTGTTATCTTTTTTATACTTTAGAAAAAGAACAAGACGAGAGACGAAAGAATTGGCCAAAATCAACTAGAAAAAGTATTCAAATTCCAAAAAATTGGGAAGAAACAAAGCGTTTTTCTAAAAAATTTAAAATTGATGTGGCCGAAGCTTTTTCTAAAAATTCAGTTAAAGTAATGCAAAAATCATGGAATTTAGCTCGTAAATTAAAACATCAGCAAATTCAGCCAATTCATGTTTTCGCTAGTTGTTTAGAAGATTCAGATATTAAATTAGTTATTAGTCGACTAGGTTTAAGTTGGAAAGATTTACAAAACAAAGTGACTCGAAATTTAGGTAAGATTAAAAAAACCAAGCCGTTTAAAAATGTTTCTTATGATTTAAAAACACAAAAAGTTCTTTTAAAAGCCTATATTTTAGCTGGAGAAGGGAAGAGTATTTCCCTTTCTCCTTTAGAAATTCTACAATCCTTAATGAGTTTTGAAGGACCAGTTAAAGAAATTCTTTACGACTTAGAAATTAATTTAAATGATATAGTTAACGTTTGTCTCTGGATTAAGGTTTATCAAGAATTAAGTAAGCGGGCGCATAGTTTTGTTGGAAAAGCCAGGTTTAAACCCAAGGGTCCTATTAATAAAGCCTATACAGCTATTGCTACGCCTAATCTTGATGCTCATGGAGAGGATTTAACTCAATTGGCTCGTAGCGGATATTTAGGCATTTGTATGGACAGAGAAAAAGAGGTCAAAGAGATTTTTAGGGTTCTTGAAGGAGGAAGGCCAGGGGTAGTTTTGGTTGGTCAACCAGGAGTAGGAAAGACAACCATTATTAATGGTTTGGCTCGGCGTATGGTTATTGAAGACGTCCCTGAAATTTTTCAAGATAAAAGATTAGTTAGTTTAAGTTTGGCGAGTTTGATTGCTGGGGCTTCACAATCAGGTGAGGTGGAACAAAGACTACAAATTATTCTCAGTGAAGTAGCTCGCTCGGGAAATATTATTTTAGTAATTAAAGATATTCATAATATGGTAGGAATTCGCACCACTGAAGGAGAGTTAGATATTTCAGAAATTCTAGCTAGTATTTTAAAAAGAAGGTTATTTTTAGTTTTAGCAACATCTATTCCTAGTGAATACCGTCGTTTAATTGAAACTAAAGCATTAGGAGAAGTTTTTCAAAAGGTAAAAATTGAAGAGCCAGATAAGAATGCGACAATTCAAATTTTAGAAGCTCAGGCCGCTTTAATTGAATCTCGTGAACGTGTTTATTTTTCTTATGGGGCCTTAAATCAAGCAGTTGTTTTGTCATCTCGTTATTTAAATGAACAATTTTTACCAGATAAAGCAATTAATCTTTTAAAAGAAGTAGCTATCGCTGTAAAAAATAAGAAAGGAAAAAAAAGTATTGTTCAATCAGAAGATATTGCCGCTTTGGTGGCTGAAAAGACAAAAATTCCCGTGACCAAACTTACGGAAAAAGAATCAACAAAACTTTTGAATTTAGAAGAAGAAATACATAAGCGATTAATAGACCAAAATGAAGCGGTTAATATGGTTGCTTCAGCTTTAAGAAGAGCAAGAACAGAATTACGTAGTCAAAAAAAGCCAATTGTTAATTTACTTTTTCTAGGTCCCACTGGGGTAGGAAAAACAGAATTAGCTAAAACAGTTACTGAAGTATATTTTGGACAAGAAAATAGAATGATTCGGCTAGACATGAGCGAATATCAAGAAAAAGGAAGCATTAATCGTTTAATTGGAGTTCCTGGAGGAGAAAAAGGAGGTCTTTTAACTGAGGCAGTGCGGTTAAATCCATCTTCTTTATTGCTTCTTGATGAAATTGAAAAAGCACATCCAGATATTTTAAATGTATTTCTTCAAGTAATGGATGATGGTCGTTTAACAGATGCTCTTGGAAGAACAATTGATTTTACTAACCTGATAATAATTTGTACTTCTAATGCAGGAACAGAGTTTATTCAAGAAGAAATTAGAAAGGGAACGTCTGTAGAAATGATTACGGAAACTTTAGTTCAAGAAAAATTAAAACCATATTTTAGACCAGAATTTTTAAATCGTTTTGATGGCACAATTGTTTTTAAGCCATTAGGAATGGAAGAAATAAAACAAATTACAGGATTACTTCTAAAAAAATTAATTAAACGACTTGAAAAAAAAGGGATTACTTTAAAAACAACAGAGGAAGCAATTTCAGAATTAGCAGAAGCCGGTTTTGACCCGGCCTTTGGAGCTCGGCCATTAAAAAGAGTAATTCAGAATCGAGTTAGTAATATTTTGGCCAAATTTTTACTAACCAAAAAGATTGGCCGACGAGATACGGTTATTTTAGAAAAAGGCGGAGAGATAAGAGTAGAAAAAGCTCAAGATTTATAACCTCAGGGTTTGACAGATAAGGACAAATTTGTTATTATCAATACAAATAATTTGAATTTATTATGAGTTTATTTGCAGTAATTAAAACAGGGGGCAAACAATATTTAGTAGAAAAAGGAGACATTCTTCGTATTGAAAAGATTGAAGAAAAAGTGGGAAAAAAGATTCTTTTTAAAGAAATTCTTTTATGTTTTGATGATAAAAAAAAGAAAGTTGAAATTGGCAAACCACACCTTAAAATTCAAGTTGAAGCAGAGGTTTTAGCTCAAGATAAAGCAAAAAAAATTAAAATAATTAAATATAAACCAAAAACCCGTTATCATCGAACCCAAGGCCATCGTCAGCCATATACTGAAATAAAAATTTTATCAATTGGTTTAGAAAAAAAATCAGTCGTTAGTTCTAAAAAACCAACGACAATAAAAAAAACCGAAAAATAAGATTTATTTTCCTGAAAGAATTTGTAAGGCTTGTTTAAGTCTTTTTTTAATTCCCTGAAGCTCGGAAGGTATTTTTTTAATTGTTTCTCGAGCTTGGACAATAGTATAACCCATACTAACCAATGCATCAATTAATAAAGAATCATCTTCAAATTTCTCTAATGATTTGTTCTTTGTTTGAATGATTTTTCCTTTAAGTTCTAGAATAATTCTTTCGGCTGTTTTTTTGCCAATTCCAGAGACTTTGGTTAAAATATCAATTTTTTCATTGAGAATAGCTTTCTCTAAATCTGATAAACGAACCAATGAAAGTACATTCATGGCTGATTTTGGTCCAATACCAGAAATTGATCTTAAGTGTTTAAAATATTCTAAGTGAATTTCATCTTCAAATCCATATAATTCCATGGCTGTTTCTCTTACTTCTAAATAAGTCAACAGTTTAATTTTTTGATCTTTTTTTATTTTTTCCATTAAAAAACCAGTGACAAAAATTTGATAAGAAAGTCCGTTTGTTTCAATCACTACATAATCAGATTTTAAATGGGTTATTTTTCCTTGAATAGAATAAATCATAGTATTATTTTATCAGGTTATACACACTTGACAAGTCGATGAAAGTTAGATATAATTAAAATACTTTAATATATATACAATAAAATTTTAATTTCAAGGTTCCTGAGCGAAGTTTTGCTTAGCGGGACGAAGCGAGGGGTTCTTATAATTTTATTACTAAATAATTTGTCGGAGGAGATTTGTAAAAATATATGACATTTGAATCATTATTTAAACCAGGAGGGGAAAAATCAGAGGAGGAATTGGCTATTGAGAGAGCAACTGCAGACATTCAAAGAAGAATTCAGGAAAAAACAGAAAATCCCGAAATAGCTGAATTTTTTAACGAAAAAGATGGACAGAATTTAAAGGTTTTAGAATCTCATCGCCAGTCAGACTTAAACAGAACTTTCCATCATAGCAGAGATTTAATGCACCTAGTTAAACAAACTCCCCAGATTATAAAAAGGGTTAAGTTTTTTCATCAAAGAATTGGTTAAAAAAAATAGTCAAAAGGGAGATGTCAAAAGTATTAGAAAAATTACAAGAAGTTATTACTTCTACTAATAAAATTTCACTTAATGATCAAAATGATTTATTGATTTTTTTACCTGCTTTACCAGAAGAAGTATTAGAAGATCTTTTAAATCTTTTTCAAAAAAATTCTAAATTTCTTAAAGAATTTAATGAAGATTTTAAATTAAGGTTAAATATTTTAATTGATGGTCGGAATAAATGGGATAAACTAATTGCTCGAGAAGAAGAAATGTTGGTTCAAGAAGAAAAAGAAGACGAACAAGATTAAAAATAAAAAAACTTTATAAATTATTAAATATGCCAATAAAAAAATCAGCCGCTAAAGCCATTCGTCAGTCAAAAAAACGGGCTGAACATAATAAAAAGATAAAAGTAAATATTAGCTGGTTAAAACGACAGTTTTTAAAAGCGATTGCCACAAAAAAAAAGAAGGAGGCAATTGATTTTTATGCAAAATTACAAAAATCTTTTGATAGAGCAACACAAAAAGGTGTTTTGAAAAAAAATACCGTGGCTCGAAGTAAGTCGCGATTGTTTAAAAAATTAAATAATTTGTCAAAATAATCAGGATTTAATAATCAGTAAATCTAATAACATCTCGGAATTGATTTTTCGGGTTTTTCTTAAAAAGTCTATCTTTAATAATTGTTGATAGATTTTTTTTAATTCCTTTAAAGTGTAATTTTTTTCTTGAATCAATCCTTTTTTACAGACAAAGGGATGAAGG
>Ga0307928_10001553_pt1 | contig 17456 bp, 27 predicted proteins | sample AceLakmetagen232_FD_201815 | JGI IMG/M metagenome (GOLD analysis project Ga0307928, IMG submission 201815) | Saline water microbial communities from Ace Lake, Antarctica - #232 | ecosystem: Environmental > Aquatic > Non-marine Saline and Alkaline > Saline | place: Antarctica: Ace Lake... | reverse complement strand
ACTCAGTAGATAACCCATAGTATTGAGCAAAGGAGATGCCAGGAAGCAAAAGGATAAATAAAAGAATAAACCAAATTTTTTTAAACATTATTATTCTTTATCCTGTAGGACTCAATCGTCCCGATACAAATTATTATTAGTAAGCCAGTCATTGCAAGTTTATCAGCGTAATATCCAGAACAATGCACTACTATTGCCAGCAACATTGCCTTGTATTCTATAGGACAAACAACTGTAAAAAGCTCAACTAAAAAGAAAACAACAATCAAGAGGCCAACGATACCTAACTCACAGTAACACTCTAAAAAGGAATTATGTGGATGGGTGATTAATATCCCCCCACGCTCGTCTTTACCTTCTAAAAACTCATATTCTCTATAGCTGCGAAGACCTGTCCCGATCAAACGATCAAGGCCTGTTCTGCGCCTGTCTTTTTCTTTTACGTAAATTTGTTCTTCCTCTAGGCCAGCGGTAAATTTATAAAAATGAACCTTCTGTCTAAAGATTTTTGAAGCTTTTTTATATTTATAAGACTCTGTCCAGACTTCATTCCTGAACGGAAACTCCCGGAACGTTTTTGGTAAAAAGAAATATGCGCCTACAAGGCTAAGGGCACAAAGGATAAGCAATGCTAAATAATGTTTTTTGTAAATAAAGACCAGCACAACGCCACTGTATGCCGCTACGATTGCTGTCGTTGACTTAGTATATAAACACCCCAGCAACAATGGCATCGTCCCGAGAATGGCAAATTTAAAATCGTCAGTGATTGTTAAAACCAACGGAATCGCAAAGGCTAAATAAGCGCCACCAATCCATGCTTTTTCAACCTGCGAACCCATTCTGAACTCTTTTATTATCCAAAAATATAAGACTAAATACGATGAAATAAAAACAACAACCTTTAATAAATCCGTGTTCATTTCCTGAACAAGACTTATTAAGAACACACACACACACAGCGATACAAGCCCAAGTAGCACATTCATTCTAAAGTTAAGATGGTCTAAGTAAATCGCAGTGCCTAAACAATGAATCAAGAATAATTTAATCCAGACATTCTTTTGACAAAGAGCGAATAAGAACATCCCGCCAGAAACCAACAGCCAAAGCTGAGGGATTCTGGCAAAGAAGTTTTTGTACCCACTCAATTTAAACAGTGGTAGCCCGATTATTAATAAACTAAAAAATATTTGTTTAGCTCTGCGCTCCATCTACATCGTTGCCCCGCTGGCCTCAAGATCAAATGCTGTGTCGGAAGGTACTCCGTACCCAGTTCCTGAATCTCCCGTTGCCCCTGAGCTAATCTTTCTAACGCCACTTGGGGCGAACCATTCCCAGTAAGTAACCAATTTTGATCCTTCTGGATCATATTGTTGATGGCGTAAAAAACCAGGACACTTTAACCCAGTAACCCAATTTCCTGTTTCTGTTGTCATAACACAGTCACTACCCCCACCCCATACTTGGTGATAGTATGACCCGTAATCATCTCCATCGTGTCCTACGTCTGTCCCTCGATGTAAATTCCCAGCGTAAGCAACAGAAACTACAAGTAAACTCATCAATAAAAAAGAAAGGATTTTTTTCATAGTTATACCTCCTTTTTCATTAATGTCATGTTAGTACTCATATATTTTTTATTACCATACTTCTTTTTCTCTTCCAAGTTTGCATCTGTCCAGCCTAAGCCTGACATTCTTTTCTTGTTTGAGTCTACTATCTCTCTAAACTTAAACTTTTTCAATTCTTTCTTTGTAATTTTCTCCTGGAAAGAATTTTTACTCATAGCCATGGTAACCTCCTTGGCGTGGGGAGGTGAAACCATCCCCCACGCCACGTGTAATTATTTATACTCCAGGAACTCCGTAGATTCCCTGCCATTTTGTAGGTCCAAAAACATATCTTTCCCACGCCTTATACTTCAAGTTCCCTGTATCAAAATCAATCGAATGCGCTGTTTTAAAAGCCCACCACTCTTTATATTTTAACCCATGATCTCTGTTGTCGGCAGGCAAGAAGAAATAAGCGTCTTCGTCTGTGAGCCATTTCTTTTTTAATATTTGCATCCCTGAATATTCAGGCATCATCTTGAAGGCATTATCTGCCCTGTTTGCTGTGTCTGAACGTCCATAGGATTTGAATATTTCAGACGCCAGGAATGCCATCTGTGGGTTTGATACCACGAGTCTATCAGCAGAAATATCAGTCGGAATACCTCTGTCGTCTTCTGTGGCATCTAAATCATTCATACACAATACTGCCGAAGTTACCGATAAGTCGGCTGCTGTTGACAAAGTGTTTTTGCCTGTTGCTCCCGTTGGATATTGAAGATGGGCAGTTGAACACAAAGCCACTCCATCGGCTGAAGTTTCTGAAGAGAAAGCATTATTGAAAGGCACAGCGGCAAGTCTTTCTTTTGTCGCTTTCAATGATTTTGTCAATGCTCTTGCTGAGTCTGAAATTGCCATAAATTTATTATCAGTTACGGCCTCTTCTGTAACAATAAACATCAACGACCTAACCTTTGGTATATATTTCTTGCTGCCAGCTTCATACATTGAGTCTTGCTGCGAAGCTGCACCCTCTTTTTTCTCAGGAGCGTACCCAAGCCCAGTAACAATTAAATCATTCACGAATGATTGACCGCTAATGCCAATTTGCTTGTTGTATAACTCCATCATTTCCAATGGAATACCATATTCATCCCATACTACTAGCTCTAAATTCGCGAGAACACCTTCGTACAACGAGTTTAACGCCGAACGCTCTGTAGCCATGTTTTATTACCTCCTTTTCTTTTATCTATTTATTTAAACACCCTTTGGATATCCATCAGTATCAACGTAATTAAGCTGAGTGAAAGCAAACATAACTAAAAGTTTTGCATGCGCTCCCCAAGCATTGTCAGGGTCCTGTGGACAGCCATTTGCTAACGATATAATCCTTAGGCACTTACTTGTGCCTGGAGTTGCTGTTGTGCCTACGCTTGAAATATCTAACTCAAACGCAGATTGCTTCCCGTTCGGTGTTTCTGTAATTATAAGATCAGCAACATTACCTTGATGTGTAAGTGCTGAGGTTGTACCCTCGCCGTCTTCCTGTATAATATACATCTGGTACGGATGCCAATTAACCGCAATATATCCGGCAGTGCCAGTTAAATGATATCCAGCAGCGACACCAAAGGGAATCTGTGTGATTGCTGAGAAAAGGTTTATCCCTCCGTCTGATTCTTTTATTACAGGATCGCCCCTTCTTATAGTACTTGCCGAAGAATCACAATACAGGTCAATTGTTGGAACGATTATTGCTGGATATGGTTCTAATCCAAAAGCTTGATCTTTATTAGACATTATTTTGTTACCTCCTTCTTTTATTTAATTGTTTCAGCCATCACAAACATTGATTTTAGTGGTTGACCTTTCATGCTGTCGTTGCCGTTGACTACTGCCCTAACAGTCCCGCCACTATCCTTGTAAATTTTTTTCACTATTTCTTCCTGGAACTCTTCCTCGTCAATAATACCTTTCATACCTTTCCTTATCCTGCTCAGGTTACGCTTTATTGCCATATCTTCAGGCATATACGCTATGTCAAGATCACCCACAGGTTTGTTCTCTACGCTGTCAAGTGAAAACCACGCCCCCATCCTGCCCTCTTTCATTCTCCATGATTTATTAATATATCTAAATCTATAGCCAGGATATTTTTTGCGTAAAGCATGAATGTCCAGGGCGTCACCTGACTGCATTCTTTCAAAATTCTCAACCATGTCCGTAGGATAAAGCAGTTTAGCGTCTTCTACCTTCACCTTCGGAGTCTCTTCTTTTTTTGTTGGTTCTTCAACTGTTAGTTTTAAATCAATCTCGTCCTTTTTCATTATCTCCTCCCTTGTCTGATGTCTTTAAGCTTTGCAGCAACTCTTTTGTGGTCATTTCCAAAAGCATTAGCAATGTCAACTTCCTGTTTTGTGAGCGTTACGTTATCTTCTTGTGCTGCCTGTCCTGGAGCTGTCCGCCCAACAGAATGCTGCGCTAAAGAATCTCTTCTTGTCTCAGGAGTAGCGACAATGTTATTTCCACCAGCAAACAGCGTAGGATTTTTCGCCTTAGCCAACACAAAGGCATCTTCTACAGTACTCGCCCCAACCCTGCCATCTGCTTGCATCCTTCTATACTCAGCTAAATATGCTTGGTTCTGAACACTGCCTTCAACATCAAGGTCAGGGAACTGAGTGATAATCTTTTTAATGTTAATTTCTCTTTTCACTCTGTTGTAAACTCTGTCCTCGGTTGTTCTATTGTCTTGGTCAACCTTTCTTCTATAAGCCTCGATCCTTGCAGTTCTAAGTTTCGATGCCTGTATCCTTCCTTCTGCCGATTTCTCCGCTATTTCATTTAAATCAGTTTCAGTTAATCTTAATAGTTCAGCATCTTGACCAGCATCAACCTGAACTGTCTCTGGTTTGTTTAGTTGAGACAAAGAACCTTGTTGCGCAGGAGGTTGAAACTTAGTGAAAAGAGCCTCCTGCATTTTAATCTTTTCTTCTAAAATCTGATTTTTCCTGTCTGATTCAACCCATTTATTCTTGTAATCTCTATCTTTTGGATCATCATTAATTACGCCCCCATGATCACCTTGGGTCGCTATATTATTACTATCTTTCTCCTGTGAGGACGGAACTACCACAGGGGGGAGATTTTGCCCCTCTAAGTTTACGTCCTGGTTTAATTCTTCCATGAATCCTCCCGTTTGTGCCAAAAAAAAAGACGAGTATCATGCAAAGGTATGCGGCCCCGCATGGCTCGTCTTTTTACTTTTTTTGGCGTTGGTTAATAAAACTACTTTATTGTTTCTCTGTTGTTTAGTTCCCCTATCCTCGCTTTTGCATTTTTTATTATCTCTTGAGGTAAAAAAAGGATTCTTTCCATTCCCTCAATATATCCTTCTCGCTTTAGGTATATTTCAAATGTTTTACAACCCCTTAAATTATCATTACCACCAAGGACTGCTTTTGCTTCCTTAACTAAGACTTTAAAATCTTCCGATTCTATCAGCCTTGCATACGAATCAATCATGTTTTGGTAAAACTCTACTGTTTCTTCTTCCATTTATCCCCCTGGAGTAACCCCTGTATTAAAAGTCCTATTTTATTTTTGCTAAGAATATGTGTCGTCATTGGCATTACCCCCATGCCCGATTTAGTTGGAGATAAAGATAATAACGCATTATCCTTAGAGATTGTCTGTCCTTCCGTCCTAGGAACAATAGCGAACTCTTTCACTTTAATAAAACATGATTTGCTTTTTGCTCTTCCTATTAGATAAAGATTAAACTCATTTTGTCCGCTCTCAGTCTCAAAATTTTTTCTTTCTTCCACTATTTTTAAATCAAATATTTCAAAATCTTCAAATTCCATCTATCCCCCTGTTTGTGGCATCATCCCTTGAGGCTGTCCGCCTGGCGGCTGCATAGGTTGGGCTTTTGGCCTTTGTATGTTTGGTTGTGGAGGCGCTCCCTGCCCCTGCTCTGTTTGTTGCTGCATCAGTTGCATTGCTAATTCCTGTTGCTGTATCGCCATTGTGTGTGCTTGCTCATGGGCGCTCAATAAGTATATATACTCAGGAGGAAAACTGCCCATCTTCATATCGTCTGTTTTAAATGCTTCAATCTCTGCCTGATGAACTTTGTGATTATCTAATTGATTCACTTCCATCTGTTCACCCTGTATCATGTGCGCAAGCTCTTCCTGTTGTGATATTAACGGATTAGCCATTGGTTTAGTTATCAACTTCTGGTAATCTTTAATATCGTAAGACTCGAATACCTTTTTAAGCATTTCGTATATGTTCATATTTTGAACAAGTCCCGATTGGATCAAAAATGGATTTAACATTTGTTGAAACAATAAAATCCAAACTTCACGCATATAGACCTTATTCAAATTATCCAAGCTTGTGCCTAACTCAAAATCAGGCATATTCTTTAAATCTTCCCTTGTTATGGTAGGAAAGTGAAAATCTCCATTCTCACCCATAACCCTAAACATCTGCTTAGCAGGGCCATAATCTCTTGCTAATTGATATATCTTTTTAAGGTGAGCCTTAAGTCCTCGATTCCCCCTGATAAGACTTTGTTTTATCCTTATGTTAGCCTCAGCGATAAGCTTAAGAGTTGACCCCACAGGCGTTCTTGAGTGTTGCTCCTTGCCCCTCATGGCATCGTTTGTCCCTACTGCATCCTGCCCTTGACTCATTAATAAACTAACGTCTGTCAAATTCCAATTATGGTTTGAAGGGTTTGAGTAAAATTTAATATCGTTCACATCGTCCAGCGGAATCAATGCTCCAGCTTTAAGTTTAATATCTTTCCTCTCAAGAGTATTATTAAAGTTAGATTGATTCCTAATCCCTCCGAAGGGAGTATTCGACAAAGTATTATTGTTGATAAACTGATTATGTAGTACGTCAATTTCTTTCGCTACCTGGTGTATAATCTCAGGAATACCATAAGCGTATATAGTTCCCTCTCTAACAGAATAGTTAATAATGTCTATCGGCCTCGTGCCACTTCTAAATATTTGATTAAGCCATTTAACTCTTGCAGTTTTTTTATAATCAGGAAAATACGTCATGACAATATCTTCCGCTATTCCATCATTGTTAATGTCATATCTTTTGTAATACTCATAATATCGAATATTTTTAGACTTGTCTGTCTCTAACGTCTCGCTAATACCTGCCGTTTGCTGTGTTTCACGTTTAGCTGGCTTTCCGTTTTCGTCATTCCCTTTAGTCTTTACCTCTTTAAATAGCTCAACGTCATCTGTTGTTAATAAATCAAAGACACCATCTCTTTGTTTTGAGAAAATATCTGAGTAATTTGTTTCAAATTCAAGTATATGGTATTCACATTCCTGTAGATCATCGTTGCTTTTTACTGTAGATGGAAACCAGACATTATCAAGTGATAGTTGTTGAAACCTCACCCCATCATAATCAATGTTGCTTTCTTCAACTTCAACTTCAATTTTACCTTCCGCTTCACGTGGGTAAAAGTCCATGATTGCTTCGTCTTCAACTTCATCTTTTATACTTGCGATAGGGGTTGATCTTAAGTATTTAACTTTATATATAAATTCTCCAACTGAAGAAATAGCATTCTCAGGGACTAAATCATTCCCATAAATATCTGTAATTATCTGCTGGCATTTGATATCAAAACCAATCTCATCAATAAACGCTTCTTGCTCTATCTTCTCGAACGTTCTTTTGTGCATAATTCTTTTAACTGTTCTGTCGTAATAAGAATATAATATTGACATTCCTAGTCTTGTAGTAGTGGAAACGATTCTATCTAAAGTCTCATCAAACCCTCTGATATAATTTCTGAGATACCAGTTAAACCAAGCTTCTTTTTTCTTGGTCATCTCAATATCCTCTTCACCTGTAGGCTTAAACACAGCTATATCATTTTCAGATAAGGCTTGATATATCCTGGTAGATACAGTTTCGCACTCTGTATAAGTATAAGGCAAAGAAATATTTGACTCCCAGGACTCTTTAGGGAGTTCTTTTTGAAGCTTACCGTCTATCTGTTTTAGCCACTTAGCTTGATTGGCTCTGTACACATTAGTCTCTTGCGTGTTGCTTCGAGATTTATCCTCAATCAAGAACATTTCAAGCTCGGCAAGCTGTTCTTTAGATATTTTTGTCTTTTTTTTCTTTTTTATGTTTACTGGCATTTTGTTTTATTTCAATTAAGATTTCAGGTGTTATTAACAATTGATTAGCGAAAGAAATTGTCCTGCGGGCACTCCTCCGCTCTAAAATATATGTACTGTAATATTCATTTTTAAAACTTGCCATTTTTTATCCTAGGCCGCTGCCGAATGTATCTCTGTGGGAAACAGCACTCTGTAATAAAGTCTCAAAGACCATTCAAAATCTCCAAGCCCATCAGCTTTTACAACCTGGTTTATTTTATGTTTATTATGGTTATTAAGCATTATTTCTTTTGCATTTTGTTCGTCATGTTCACCAACGATAAGGACACTATACTCATAGCCAGCACTCCAATGTTTGGGATGTTCTTTCTCCACTATTTTCATCCCATAGTCGATAGCCTGTACGCATAAATCCATTGGTGTTGGCAGTTCAATCCTAACTTCAGGCATAATCAATAAGCTCCCTATTCACATGCTTACTTTTAGTTGTGTATAGCGTATATTTCATTACATTCAAACAAAAATATTTAAACACATCAGCCACATGCTCATAGTGACCTTCTCTTCTAAATTTATGTGTAGGCACTCCATCTTTCCTTTCCTCATACGAAAGACCCTTAAACATCTCTATGGCTAACTTATTATCTACATCAACTATAAACCCTGCCTCTCCGTTAGGCCGTATCTTCAATAAATTCCTGGCTATCCCAATACTTTCAGGCTCACGCTCTCCCTGCTGTGTTTTCTCTGCTTCATATCTTGGATGTATCCCTTGTGATCTCATTACCTTTATAGCAGAATCAGCGCTGCTATGTTCTTGTGTCCCTGCCGCATCACATACGTCAAAAACCTCAAGGACTTCTTTCGGAGGTACAAGAGGATAAAGGTCATCCGTTTTGATTATATCCCTAACGTTAATCGGTAAAGACCTGAAAGTTCTTTCTCCAGTTAAGTATTTACCGATCAAAACTAAATCTATATCGTCTAAGTTAGTACCTAAATATGTATATAGCCAACAGACCTGGTCACGTTTATTGATCTGAAACCATCCAATACAAGGATGGCGATATCCAAAATCCCATGACCTGAACAACCTGCCAACAACATCAAGCTTTACTGTGTTTACCTGCTTTTCACTATTAAATTCCTTGTAGAATCTTCCTGCATAAGTCACCCTATCTCCCAAAACTTGTTCAGCGTAAGCGTCTGGTGACATCTTTTTTAATTCTTCTAATTCTTTTTCTGGTTGTTTAGACCAAAACGGATTAATAAAAGAAGCCCACTGCCAGCTTTTATACTCCTTGTTTTTTGGGTCGTTCCCAAGGTCATACATCATGTTAAGAAGCTCACTGGCCCCACCGTAAGAAGTACTCGGGAAGACAGCCTCTCCATTCCTCGAAGAGAGTGTCATACGTAGATACCTGTCCCAAAGTGCCAGGCTAGAGTGTAGCTCGCCAACCTCTGCCATAACAATCCAGTCAAGTTCTTCGCCCAACAAACTCCCCACATTTTCTGCACTTCTAACTAAAATTTCCGAAGGTTGCGGCTCTAAGTTTAAATGCGGATAGAGTAAAGCCTTGTCGTAAGCCCAAATAATCTTTAAGTGCATTTGACCCTGAGTCACATTGTAAGTCTTTTTTATAGTTTTATATATCTGTGACTTCAGATTACTGTGGGGAAATAATTGCCCACCATAAAGCGCATCATAAACAACCCTAAATTCTTTTTCTCCTAGTCCATAGTTTGGGGCTACGATCCACCCTCGTGAGCCTGGTGTACAGATTTTATCTATTTTATCCAGGGGGCCGCAAGTTGTTTTTCCAGCTCGCCTTCCACAACGTAAAGTTTTAAACCTTGCAAGGCAATTATGAAATTCTTTTTGCCCTTTATGGGGTTTATATCCAATAATTTCAAAGAACGTATTTTTTGCTTTTACTACATCAGGGAAATAAGTGCTGACTGCCATAAAACCTTTTCCCCACAAAAAAAGGGCGCATCGTGTCGTGCAGCACGAGCGCCCTTTAAGTGGGTTGTCTAGTCTGGGGAGAGACTAGTTCATTTATATTAGATTAAATTATTTTATTTGATAGCCATTCTCCTATTATTAAAACAGCAAGAATCCCCATCCCTGCTATGAAGGTTATGTACTTAATCATTACTGCCATTTTTCAAGTTTCCTTTGGTTACTTTTATGTACTTTCTCGTAAAAATAACAAAGCATTTCTTTGTTTATGCGTTCTCCATCAAGAAAAAGCCTAGCCTCTTCATTGTTAAATATCGCCAAAGTCCGAGAAAATTCATTTAACCGAAACAAGCCTAAATCATTCTCAAGAGGGCATTGGATTGGAAGAACAGTTTTATACCTTACGATCTCTCTAGTACCGTCAAAATACGCATAATCATATTCGTCACTATTGAATATTTCGTATAGTCTACACAAAAAAACATCATATCTAAAATACGCATCATCACAAGGACATTCTTCTTGTTCCCATACTTTGTCAGCTAAAAATCTGGCAAAATCAATATCCCTGGTATCCTTATCTTTTAAATGTTGTGTTGATTTACCATCATCTTTTATAAAATTATTAAAATCCTCTGGCCTTGCAAAACTCGTTTTTCCTGTTTTAATATTATAGTATTCTACCAAGGGAGAGTTCAACTGAGTATTTATAATGTGATACTCATAAGTGCTATTACCTTCGGAAAGGGCATAAACGTCGCCTTCCATTATATTATGTTTGCAATAAACGAGGTCTTCCTTGCAACCAACCAGACAAACCAATAATAATAAAACTATGGCTCCTCGTATTTCGTTCACTTAGCCGCCTTTATCATCAATGAAATATTCTCTTCCGCCCGATGAAATGTATTGTCCACGCCTTTATCTTCAAGACGCCTAACAAGAATATTAATTTGAGCGTAATACAAACTAAGCTTCTCCTGTTTTTTTGCGTCTGTCCACTTAATTTCCTTAGCAGCCTCATAGTAATCCCCTTCTTTAACTGCTTTAATCATCCTTTTAAATTTAAGGAAACGTGACATACCCATATTAAACATCATATCTTCCATTACAGTTAATACTTCGTATGGAAATTCACATTCCAATGCCTCAAGATTTGAGAGGCGCTCGTTTGTTATGTCGTTCATTCCGAACTTTGTAAGTCCAAACACTTTTATTATATTTTTAAGGCTTGATATTGTATCTTCGTGTAAGAATAGTTCTCCAACTTCCTCGGGTAGTGGATATTTCTTTACCCATGAAATGCCGCATTGAGATTTAATTTTGTTTGAGATGACACCGAAAGAAAAGTTATGCCCCCAGAAAGCAGTCAAATTTCCCCTTGTGTCATAATAAAAATAATTCCTGTATCCTTCAAACCTTTTTTTTCTGTGTAGTAGATTTTCCATCTTAGCTATAAACTAAATCGTCCAAAAATCTTTACAGCAAAATAAATATAATTTGCTCTAAATGTCTTCCATGTCTTAACTAATCGCCCATCATCTTTCTTTATAAAACTAAGCATTATATCTCTAAGCGCATTATCTGCATCAAGTTTATAACTTGCTGGAAAATAACCGTCTCTGATAAGCTGGTAATACACATCATGTACCAATGAAGCAAAAATAAAATCTTTGGTATCTATCGTGGGGCCGCTTGCGTGCGTGCGTGCGTGGGGCCGCTTGCGTGCGTGCGTGCGTGGGGCCGCTTGGGCCATCCCAGCAGTACCCTTTTTTTATTAAGATGCCGTGTTGATCCAATGTTAGAAATGGTAAGTGATAACGATACCTGCAACCACAAGAATGGAAGTAATCCTCAAGCAATTGGTACTTATACTTTTTCAAAGAGCGATATTTAATTTTAAGCATAAAGCGACCATCTCCCTCAGGGGGTAGCTAGCCCTATGGGTAACATAGCAAGTACCAAAGGAGAGTAAAGGAATTTTAAATTCTCTAATCATTTAACAGTATAGCTCACAGAACACTAATAGTCCAGGAGTTTTTATCTTCTCCCTCCTTCTCAATTGTCGAGGTTAGAATAAGTATCTCACACCAGCACTTACAATCATTTCGTTCCGCTCCAACCCTTTTGCAACATGATTTTTATAGCGGTCTTCAAGACTGCACTTAAATTCTATGCTTTTAGTCACGTCTACAAACACACTAACATTGCTTTCAATCCTATAATTATCAAGATTGTCAATCTCAGGAAAAAACTCAACCTCTTCGTTAAGTCTTACGCCATCAGCAATTTTAAGCTCAAACCTTTGCCTTCCTCTCAAAAGAACACGATCATCCAAAGTAATCCCTTCATACTTTTCTACTGCATAAGAAATTCCAGCGTCCAAACTAAATTTCATTGTATCATCATCTAAAAGATTTGTTCCAATTCCAGGACTACAAACAATTCTGCGTTGTAAATCACTTGCGTAATCATACTCGAACTCACCATCAAACGTCCAAAAGATACTTTTGCTAATATCTTTTTCAAACTTTTCATATAGTTTAATATTCTCGCCATCTTTCTCGTCATCGTTTGCGCTATAACGGTATTCTAACCCAAGCTTAAACCTATCATTCTTGCTGATATTTTCGTGGCTAATAGCTGACAATGTTTCGATACCTTTCGTGTTTCCTCGCTGCATAATAAGACTACTCTCAATTACATTTACTGTCTCTGCTTTTACTGCATAACACATAACTCCAGTCACTAAAATTGCTACTACTAACAAAATAAACATTACTTCAAAAAAATTAAATCTTTTCATCTTAAACCTCCCTTTTTAATTGTTTATACCCGTTAAGAGTCAGTACCCAGAAGACGGGAATCGAACCCTATCCCTATTCCAAGGGTCAAAGCGAATCGAACGCTATTCAGACGGTACGCCTGTCTGTTTGCCTCACCAGCCAGCTAACCTCCTGGGTGTTGCACTGACCTGTTAGTAACAAGATGAAGTAGATTATTACCGTTGATCTTATCCCTGCGCCTCAGGTGGTTCATCTACTGGTTACTAACCACTCCTTCCATGTGGGTTATAATCTCGTGTGCATATCCCATCTTACACCTTCCTTAAGATTAATTCAAGTCTACTTCAAATGTTTCCTTTTCCATTTAAACCCCCCTGGTTGTCCTTAGGTTAAGTTTACATTTTGGCCTATACTTTGCTATTCTTTTGTAATCTAAATTAACTGACGGTGGTGTTTTGTTAGAATGGGACAGCATCAGCACTATCTTTCTTGATCTTGATTAATATCCCCATTAAAATATCCGCTAACTCACCATCTTGCATCGGAGGCGCTTTAAGGTTTTCGTTAATTAATTCGTGTTCCGACAAGTTAACGTTTTCATACGACATTATATGCGCTGGATCAGGGGTTTTTTCTACCATCCTTTCCTTTGCGTTTTTAATAATACTAGTACCCTTCTGGCACGTACAACCACAAACACTTTCTAACCTTGTTTCTCTATCTCTCATAGGTACAAAGCCTGTGTCGTCACACAATTCACATGTTTTATGTTCTCTGTATGCCTGTTTTCTTCTTTTGTATAATTTCTTAGGGAGAATTTCATCGTCATATATCTCTAATAGCTGATACAGTTGTGGTATTGCGCCGAACGGTGGTTTAATCCGATTCTCTTTCAAAAAATTAAATATTTTATCTAACTCGTAGCCTTCTATGTTCCCTAGCCTTGACAAATAGTATTCTTTCATCGTTTCTTCTTTTGGTTTGGACATATACAAAACAGAAATTCTGTTAAAGACTTCATTAAATTTTTCTTTTATCATGCTTCGGCTCCCTCCTCTGGCCATTCGCCTTCTTTGGTTGACCACCAGTCTTTAGCTTCTTGTTGCTGAGGCGTTAAATTTTGTGGTTTAGGGACAGGACTTACCCTATCAGCTACCCAGCCGATGAGTACGTGATAGTCAGACTTGTATGTCTTGCCAGTTGACATTTTGTAGTTATTGAGAATGGTTAAAGCTTCGTCAAATTTAGCGCCGAACTTTGTTAGTAGTTTTTCTTCCTCTTCGTCTGTTAAAAAAACTGCTTCTTTAAAAAGCTTTTTCTTTTTAGAAGCAGAAATAGAAGAAGCATTAGAAACAGAAATAGAAGAAGCAATAGAAACAGAAGAGCCATTTTTTGCCAATGGCACTTGTATGGCACTGCCATTATCTGTAAAAAGCTTTTTCTTTTTACTACTATCTTTATTCTTCTTCTCTTCTTTATTCTTTTCTTCTTCTCTTCTTATTGGTTGGGTAGTTGCTCTGTAGTTACTCTGTAGTTGCTCTGTAGTTTTGGTAACCTTCCTTTTACTCCAATTGTCAAGGATATCAATAAATTTGGGTATTTTTATAATAAGCTCCCCATCGCCTTTCCTAAAAATAATTCTTTGCTTTTTTGAATAGAAGTTGAGTATTAGTTCAACTTTCGCTGAACTTTTCCTTAACTTTCGTCTAAGAAAACCTAAAGAAAAACTAATCTCTCCTTGTGAATTGGTGTTATTATATTCCCGTGCATATAACTCTATTATCTTAAAAAAAATCGTATAACCTGCATCGCCGAATAAATCTTCGGCATCAGAAATATCAGGATCATCATGACTATCAACGCTATGTTTGAACCAGTTCATTTTTTTGTTTTTTTACGTGGTGTGTTCCAGTATGGACTTTTGCATTTAGGACAAACATTTATAATTTTTGTTTTAGCCCATGGAAACCATACATGGTTACAACGCATACATCTTTTTAGTTCTCTTTTCATTTTAGCCTCATTTAGTATATTACTATTCATAAGGAACATTGTCAAGCAAAAAAGCATCGTTTTGCCGAAGCCAACAAAACGATGCAGGTCATTAATACGGTAGATCGGCAGGCGGTGGGACAGGTTCTTTAGGCTCTGGTGAGTTAAAGGCAGGTTTATCATTTTTAAAAGTTAAAAACTGTACATTCTGAGCATTGATTTTAATCTTCGACTGTTTTTGGCCATCCTTCTCCCAGGTTTGCTGATACAAAAATCCTTCAACAAAAACGCTTGATCCCTTACTCAGGTACTTATCGCAATTTTCCGCTACCTTTCCCCAGACAGTTACATCAATAAATAGAACCTCTTCCTGATCCTTATACTTCCTGTTCACTGCCAGGCAGAGAGTACAGACCTCCGTCCCGCTTGCTGTGTACTTTAGCTCTACATCTCGTGTTAAATTTCCAGCTACGTGAGTGCTGTTGTATTGCATTCAATATCACCTCCTTTATTCATATTTATCATTCTACTCTACAGGGTTTTATTTGTCAATAAAAATAAAAAAAATAAACCCTTGACAGATATAAAAGGTAATGGTAACATGATTAACATAGAAAGGAGGTAAAAAATTGAAGATAGAGTTTAAAAACACACCTATTCCGTTTGCACGAAAAGAATCGTATATTAAAATATTATGGGAAAAAATCCTAGACATAGACAAAGAACGAGGAATTAAGCTGGCAGGTTACAACTGCAAAATAAATCAAGCTAATTTTAGGATCAAAAAACACGCATTGCAAGCGCTGGGAAAAATATGAACTAAGCACTTTACAATAAGGGGGTGAAATGACAGTAAAAGAAATAGTCACAAAATATCTTAAAGAGAATGGTTTTGACGGGCTGTGTGATGGTGGTTGTGGTTGTGCCCTTGATGACCTCATGCCATGTGAAACGTTAAATGACAATTGTAACGCAGGGTATAAAAGAAAGATTACTAAGAAGGATGACACTGACTGGTTTGATATTGAAGTTGGCGATACTATAATTTGTACAAAAAAAGGATAATATAATGAAAACTCTAACATTGTTAATCGCATTGTTCTCTTTGGTTGGATGTACTGAGCTAACGGGACCTCAGATCGAATATCGGGACAGGCCAGAAACAAATAAAAAAGAGGAACAGGAGTATAAACCTATTATTTCAGGGAGGTGAAAAAAAATGATTAAGACTATCGAAGAACTAAAAACAGAGTACGCTGCACAGGACAATTGCGCTACTGATTATCCTTTTTACGTGCAAGTGCAGGAACTAACCTTTATTGGTGTGATTGCAGAGGAGTATTCTCCCGCTTGCCCGTTCGGCGATAGTAAGATAAAGTATGAGCATAATTGTGAAGATTGTAAAGATATAGACGTTTGCCTGGGTGAAGACTTTGAAAGAGAAGAGCCCGAGCGTTGTGTTCACGATAAAAGGTGCGGTTACATCTGGATACCTGTGGAATTTTTTCTGACACTCAAAGCAGCCAGAGAGTATATGAGCCGTAATACACATAGACACGACAAACTAAGAACTTATGTAATGCCATTTGAGCGAAAAAACTACGAGATGAGAGGCCTTTTGAAAGAACTTGGATTTAAAACGTCAGATTAAACCAAGGAGACACAAGTGAAAAAAGTAAAGCCTAATTCAGCGACTAAGTATGTTCCGAAATTTGTTGCAGAGAATGAGTATGATGCAGAAATGAGCTACATTAATTTAGCCTTTAGTAACGCAGTTAAAAGGATTGAGAAACAACGTCAAAAGGCTAATGTTTGGTGTGACAAGGCTAGAAAGGGGGATGTAATAGCAGCTCAATATTTACAAACTGAATTTAGACTGAGACAATACACAAACCAGGAGATTCAACAATTTAAGGAGGTGTAAAAATGTTATTAAATGAGTTAGCAAAACTATTAGAGGAGATGAAAAAAAAGAAAGAACCAACAAAAGATCAGAGTTCTAGGATTATAGGAGATCATATTTTTAGGATTAGAGGAAATCGAATTCGTTGGCTCACAGAAGTTCAGTTTCGTTGGCTAACAAAAGTTCAGTTTTCTTATCTCACAGAAAATCAGGTTCTTTGGCTCTCAGCAGATCAGATTTCCTGGCTCACAAAAGCTCAGATTTCTTATCTCACAAAAGTTCAGATTCGTTGGATTACAGGATATCAGCTTTCTTGGCTTACAGAAAATCAGGTTCGTTGGCTCTCAGCAGATCAAGTTTCCTGGCTCAAAAAAGATCAAGTTTCTCATCTCACAAAAGTTCAGATTTCTGGTTTTTCAAAAGATCAAGTTTCTGGTCTTTCAGGAAATCAGATTTCTTATCTCTCAGTAGATCAGATTTCCTGGCTCACAAAAGTTCAGATTTCTGGTTTTTCAAAAGATCAAGTTTCTGGTCTTTCAGGAAATCAGATTTCTTATCTCTCAAAAGTTCAGCTTTCTGGTCTTTCAGAAAGTCAAATTCGTTGGCTAACAAAAGATCAGATTTCCTGGCTTTCAAAAGTTCAACTTTCTGGTCTTTCAAAAGTTCAACTTTCTGGTCTTTCAAAAGTTCAACTTCGTTGGCTTACAGAATATCAGATTTCTTGGCTCTCAAAAGTTCAAATTCTTTGGCTTTTAGCAAGAATTAAGGAGGTGTGCTAATGTCAGCAACAAGTTTTCCAAACAATAAAGATTATATTGAGATAGATCGTGAAAATGTAGAAATGCAACTAAAAAATAAGAAGATTATCTATCCAGAAAGTTTTAAAACAGTAGTAAAAACACTATATCCAAACAACGCAAAGTTACATTCTTTGCTTGGCTCGAATGATGTTGAGGCAGGGAAAATGCTGCGTGCTATACACGCAATCAACCGCAACCAAAAACGAATTATAGCTTTAGCTTGTGAACAATCAGAAAATTTAGTATTAAAATGTGATCTTTTAGAAAGATAAATAACTTTATT
>Ga0307928_10001552_pt1 | contig 17458 bp, 28 predicted proteins | sample AceLakmetagen232_FD_201815 | JGI IMG/M metagenome (GOLD analysis project Ga0307928, IMG submission 201815) | Saline water microbial communities from Ace Lake, Antarctica - #232 | ecosystem: Environmental > Aquatic > Non-marine Saline and Alkaline > Saline | place: Antarctica: Ace Lake... | reverse complement strand
AATATTCATAAAATTATAGAGGAATATGTTACAGAGCAAAAAGAGAATGACCATAACGCTCTAACACGTTATAAGGAGTTTGAGAAACAATATGATTTTAAGTGTGAACACTCTGAGTTAGTTGTTTGGGATAAAGATGAGTATAAGACAGCAGGTACAGTCGACCTTATAGGCAGAAGCTCACATATACCTATATTGTTTGATATAAAAACATCTAAAGCAGTTAGACTATCTCATAAAATTCAATCATGTATATATAAAGAATTATATTGTAAGTTAAATAAAATAGATTCCTCGACTATGAAATCCGGTATATTATTAATACCTAGAGATAAACCTAAAAAGTGGGAAGTATATATTAATTCACCAGAAGAAGAAATAGTCTATTTAAGAATGTTTAAAATTCTTAGTGAACTATTTTATATGTTAATAGATTTAAAAGAATTAGAGTTAGTATAAAGGAGGATAATATGCAAGTATGGTGTCAAGGTTGTGGTGCATGGTATGAATCAGAAGAGAAACATTCTGTTTGTCCTTTTTGTAGTACACTAAATTATAAAGGAATCGAAGATGATTAATATTTTATATTATATATTTTTTATTGATATTGTTCTATTAAAAACATTCTATGTAATTGGATGGTTAGCTGTGTCACTAGAATCAAAGTATATTTTTAAAGGAGAGGTGACTATTGAAATGGAAAAATCTGAAAAATTAACAAAAGAATGGACTGAATTGCATCCTATTTTAGATTTCTTTCAATCTTTTTATTATGAAATAGGAAGAAAATTAGAAATTCCAGGCGATACATATAGAAATACTAAATGGTTTATTCAAAGAGGTAAAAGAGGTTATTCTGATAGAGATATTTGGGGATTTCATTATTATTTATCCGAGCTTATTCATAACGGAATGAAGGAATTAAAAAAGCAAGTGCATGGAGTACCAGGCGGATTAGCTGAAAAATTTAAGGATAAAAACAATCCTGATAGTATAGATATTGCTATGAAAGAATGGGAAAGAATTTTAGACGAAATTGCTTGGACATTTGAATCTGCTCATAAAGTTAATGAAAACGATTGGGTTCTAATTGATGATGAAAGATATAGAAGTAATTCAGAAAAGTTTTATGAAAAATTAAATAAGGAACATCCTGAATATTCTACTCATGTTATGTCGAAAGAAGAGTGTGTTAGATATCGTAAAGGATGGTATTATTTTCAAAAGTATTTCTTTAGTTTATGGGACTAATAAAAACTGGACAAATAGCTATTTATGTGCTATACTTAAAGTAACATAGAAGAAAAAGTGTTTAATAATTACTGGAGAAAACAATGAGTCTTAGAGATATATCAAATGAAGCACATTATATAAGTCAGATGAACACAGCTTATCGTAAACGTGAGCGAGCCGAAATATTACCAATAGATACTAATAAAAGAAAATCTATTAAAGTAAGTTTCAGTAATTATATTTTTAAAATGCTTCTGGGAAAAAGAGGAAAGAAAAATGAAAAACATTGAAATGATAGAAAATTCAGTTGAGTCAGAATGTTACAGATGTAAGGGTACAGGCTTTGAAAAAAATAAAACTAAAAAATGTTCTACCTGCAAAGGTACAGGCAAATGGATTGACAGTAGTTATATTCTAGTTGCAAAACAACCTAATGGGCAAAAGATTGCTTTTAGTGTTGATAATGCAGGAAAATAAAGGAGAACAGAGTATGAAATTTTGGACAGAAGAAAAAGTAGAAATTCTAACGACTTATTTAAGAAACGGAATTTCTAATAAAGAAATAGCTAAGAAGTTTGACACCTCGATAGATGCTATTAGTAGTGCTATTAATAGGTATGATTTAAGAGAACATTATGTTCAAAAACCCTCTACAAAAAAGTATCTTGAGTCGATAGATTTAGAAGATTTAGATGACGAGAATTTTGCAGAGGCTAAAGAGAAGGCCATTTTAAAATGGAAGATTAAAAAGTCTAAAGTTGTAGGAAGTAAAAATAAAGGAATTAAAAAAGCTCTGTTTTGGCCTGATACACATATTCCTCATCATAACAAAGCTTCTTGCAGAGCCATGTTGAAATTGATGAAGGATGAACAGTTTGATATTCTGGCTATAATTGGAGACTTTATGGACTTAGGGTGTATTAGTCATTGGAATAGAAACAGACATCGAACTCTTGAATTAAAAAGATTAAAGAACGATTATATTATAGGCAACGCTTTGTTAGATGAAATTGATAAAAGATTACCTAAGAAGTGTGAGAAGCATTATCTAGACGGAAATCACGAAGATTGGGCATACGATTTATTAGAAGAAATGCCTGCATTAGAGGGAATGATTGAGCCATCAAGTCAGCTTCATCTAAAAGAAAGAGGTTATCAAACACATAAGTATAACGAGTTATTGAAGTTAGGTAGATTATATATAACTCATGGTATTTATGCAGGTGCTAATCCTATCAAGAAGCATCTAGACGAACTTAAAGTGAATATCTTATTTGGTCACACACATACATTAGGTATGAGATTATCTTCTTCAGTAGCTAGAGAGATTGCATTTGCAGGTTATAATATTGGTGCAGTATGTGATTTATCTCCAGACTATATGAGAAAACGACCAAATAGTTGGACACATGGTTTTGCAATCGGCTATTTCTTTCCTAACGGATACTTTGATGTTCAATTAGTAAGAATTGTTGAAGGCAAGTTTATCGTTAATGGAAAAATTTACGACGGAAATAAATAATGAAAAAGACTACAAAACCTCTCAAATTTTTAGAAGCTTATAGACGCTTGAGAAAAGTTTGGGGATTCGCACCTGTCAGTCGAGTAGTCGATAAGGATAAGAAGAAAAAAGGAAGAGCAAAAATTAAAAGAGAATTTAAAAAAGAACTTGACAATCAATAGAAAGTATGTTATACTTATACTATGAAAGACACAATAATAAGTCTAAACATAATACTCGTAGCAATCTTTATTTTACCGGCAATTCTTACGATGTTACTAACAGTTTTTGTCTTAAAAATAATAACTTCAAGTCTTAGAGGTCTAATTTTTATTTTTACTATTGGAGATAGAACATGAATTTAAATAAACATATTGAATACACTAATCTTAAATCACCTAGCAGAAAAGAAATAAAAGCATTTGTAGAAACTGCTAATAAGAATAAATATTATGGTGTATGTTTACATGACTCATGTTTAAGTCTAGCTAAAAAATATGCTAGTGAAGATTTAAAGATTATTACAGTAGGTGGTTTCCCTCCACTAAGAATGTACTCTAAATTTAAAGAAGCTCGTCTAAGCAGAAGGATGCCTTTATATTTAGGTCTATATGACAAGCATGAAATCAACAGTATTAAGAGCGTAATTGATGCGGGAATTGCAGACGAAATTGATTTAGTGTTCCCTATTTATTGGTATACGCAAGGTAAGTTTATGAAGATACATAAGCTATTGAAAGGTTTAAAAGAACGCTATAAGAAGCCTATGAAGGTTATAGTTGAGCTGGGAACTGTATTTAATAAATATATTGCATTATATGAAGTAATAGCTCTATTAAAGGATAGTAATATTGACTTTTTTAAAACAAATACAGGTCTTTTATCACAAGACTTCAATCATTTATCTCAAGCAATTAAACAAACACAAACTATTATGCAAGAAAATAATCTTATCTTGCCAATCAAAGCTTCTGGAGGAATCAGAACAGAACAGCACACTAAATTATTAGTAGGTATGGGAGTTAAGCGTATAGGCACAAGTTCCGAGTTAAATTTTATTCAATGAAAGGTAAAGGTATCAAATGAGTAAAGAAATAGAAATCCCAGCAGAGATTAAAGAAATTATGAGTTATTTATCCTTCACATTTTCAAGGTCTATGAAAAGCTCTATTAGTGATAAAGAGGACTTATATCAAGATTTAGTAGTTCTTTATTTAGAGAATTTAAAATCCGGTGTAGTAAAGGATGTTACTAATAAAAATCATTGGTTCATGTTCTTTAAATGCAGATTATTAAATAAATTAGACGCTTATAAAACTGAGCATAAATATATGCAAAAACTCAGTAATGAAATGAGGAGTAAGAATGTCTAAAAGAGAAGTATTTAGTAGTAATAAAGTCAAGAATTTAAAATTAAATTTACCTACTAATTTAAGGAAATTCTTAACTAAGAAACAGATTCTTTTACTAAAGTGTATAAGTGCTAATGCAACTATTCAAGAAATGGTTAAGGTAACTAAGTATACACGAAAAGATATTATTTTTCATTTAATGAATTTAGGAAGAAATCTTGCTACTTATGATATGGTAGAGAATAGATGTTTACCAAACAAAGTTAAGTCAGTAGATTATTTAAAAGGCTGGAATGATTTAAAGCATCAGATAAAAATGAACTCAAGGAGTGTTGTAAATGACAAAAAATACTGGCGGTAGACCATCAAAAGATATGATAGTTTCTAGACGAGAAAAGACAAGAGAATTGTTTTTAAAAGGTAAGAATCCTAATGCTATCTCTAAGGAGTTAAACGTAGCATATGTTACTACCTTAAATGATATTAAATATTTACAGGCAAGATACTCAAGTTTAATTGTTAAAAATTCTCAATTAGCTAAGAAACAATATCAAAGAGTAGAACAGTTAATTGATGAGGTTGGTTTGTTAAAAACAGAGTATTGGAATTTGTATCAAGAAATTACTGATAAAGTAAAAGAGAATAAGCAAAAATTAGTTGACTGGAAAAAGGAAGTTAAGAAAGTTAAAGTAGAGCTTGATATTGCGGAGACAGAGCATAAGAAAGATGATAAGAATAAAGAGAAGAGAATTAAAGCTAGAGAGCTTAGAGAAAGATATATTGCGATATATGATGAGCCTAAATATCCGACATACATTACATCTAGAATAGACTCATTAAAAGCAATTTTGGATAGAGTTGATAAAGAATCTAAGTTATTGAGTTTATTTAATCCTCAATCTTTAATGGATAAAAATTATGTATCTGTAGAAGTATTACAGAGTATTATGAAGGTATTTAAAACAATTATTACAGACTTAATACCTGAAGATAAAAGAGGCTATGCTTTTAAACGATTGCGAACAATTAATTTAGATTCGCTCGATACAGAAGAAGTTATTGATGCGGAATATAAGGATAGAACGTAATGACAGATAATAAAAATTGGGAAAATTTTTGGGAAGATGCCGAACAGAAAGTAGTAAACAAATCAAAAAAGTTTGCTATTCAACCTGTATCCTCGGAGATATTCTTTAGAGATTGGTTAAAAACACCTTTATTTCCTAGACAGCAAAAGGCTGTATCGGCCGCATTTAATGATGACGTTACAATGTTAAGTGAAAAGTTTAATGAATTTGTATTAGCTTGGGGAAAGGGCTGTTTACATAAGAATACTTTATTAAAAGATGAGATTACTCAAGAGGTAAAAAGTGTAGAGCAGTTTGCAAAAGAGAAGAAAGCAATTAATATCAAGACTTGTGAGACGTACAAAGATGCAAATAATATTATTCGTTATAAGGATAAGATAGTTAAATCTGGTATTCCATTTAAAGCAGGTAAGGCTAAATTATACAGAGTAACTTTAGAAAGCGAAAAAACAGTTGTAGTTAGTGCGGAACATAAATTCAAAACTAAAAATGGTTGGGTAACGCTAAGTCAGTTAAAGAAAACAGACAAGATATTAGTTAATGATTCGCCAAAAGAAAATATGTCAGCTACACAAGAAACTGCTAGAAGAGATAAAATATCTAAATCAATGTTAAATGTTTCTAAGACAAAAGAGCATAAAGAGAATATCAAAAATTCCTCAAATTCAGGTAGATTTGAAAAAGGACACACAACCTGGAATAAAGGTATTGAACGGTCACAGTCAGTCAAAAATAAAATATCAGAAAAGTTACTCGGTACAAAATTATCAAAAGAGACAAAACAAAAAATGTCATTGATAAATAAAGGTATGAAGAATCATAAAAAAGATTGTTCATGTGCTTTTTGTAAAGCTATGCGAGGTGAATGGTTAGGTAAAGTATTTAAGTATAAAAATATAAAAATGCGTTCTAGCTGGGAAGTAGCTTTTGCAAGATATCTAGATGCAGAAGAATTGACATGGGAATATGAAAAGCATAGTTTTACTTTTAAAAACGGTAAGACATATATTCCTGATTTTTATATTAAGGAACATAATAAGTTTATCGAAATTAAAGGTTTCTTTTTTCGTGATTCAAAAGAAAAAACAGAAACTTTCAAAGAAGAATTTGATGTTAATTATGAAGTGCTAAGAAAAAACGACTTAATCAAGTTAGGTGTATTATGAAAAAGTACGAGACTATAACAAAAATAGAAGAGTTAGAAACTCAAGTTTACTATGATTTAGAAGTTAAGCAGACTAACTGTTATTATGATAATCAAGGAATACTACATCATAATTCAGGAAAAGATTTAACTATTGCTTGTCTTTTATGTTATACTATTTATTGGTTATGTTGTCTAAATGACCCACAAGAAACATTAGGTATTAAAAGTGGTGAACCTATTGATGTTGTCAATGTTGCGTTTGATGCAGACCAAGCAAAGTCTGTGTTCTTTGAAAAATTTGTAAGAATGGTTAGTCAGACAATAGACCCAGTATCAGGAAAGAATTTCTTTGAAGAATTAGGAATGAATATTGATAGAGATATTATTCGTAATGCTATTCTATTTCCAAAGAATATTAGAGCGTGGTCTATGAACTCTAGAGAATCCAAGTCTGAGGGTAAAAATGTTGTTCTAGGAATATTTGATGAAATCGGAACTTTTAGATTTGACCAAGCACAAAACATAAGAAAACATATTAGAACATCTGCGAGAACACGTTGTCCTAAACATTATAAACTATTTTATATCTCTTATTTGACATCTCCAAATGATTACATGTCTTATCTTTTAGATAAAGCAGAAGATGGACACATGTCAAAGACTTATTGTGATAGAGCGGCCACTTGGGATATTAGGTCAGATAAAGATTGTTTACCAGAAATAAAGAAATATGCAGTACACAAAGAAACTTATAAAGAAGAATTTGATGAGGACCCATCTACAGCAATGTTAATGTACGAATGTAAGATACCAAAGTATAGAGCAAATAACTTTATTAAGAGAGCGGATAGAATTACAGATTGCATTAATTATGAGCGAGAATCTCCTATCATATTAGAAGAAAACGATTCAGAAAGTGCATTAAATAGATTCTGGACACATGATATAAATGCAGAAGAACTAGAGCATTGGTTTAGACCCTATCATACTCACGAAATAGAGATATTAGAAAGAGAATATGAAGAGAATCCTTCAGAAGAGTTGGCACAGAAAATTAGCTTTGAAAAAGAAAAACACGCAGATGCTCAATATTATGTGCATATTGACCTTTCTAGAGGTGTAGTTGATTGTGCTGGACTTTCTATGGGACATACTTATCCTATCTTAGATAAAACCAAAATCTATGTTGATTTAATGTTACAGATACGTTCTCCTAAATCTGAAGATAAGTCCAAAGAGATTGATTTAAACGAAATACTAGAATTTGTTATTACGAAGTTATTTAAAAAATTGAAGTTTCCTATTATAAAAGTAACCGCTGATGGATGGAACTCAGCACTATTTTTAAATATCTGCGAGAAAAACGGAATAGGTGCAAAGATTATTTCTTTAGAAAAGAATACAGGGCCCTATGATACACTCAAAGATTTTATATATAAAAGAGATATTAATTATTATCTCTATCCACCTGCTATAAGAGAATTAACAGAATTGCTTATGACGGATAAAAATAAAATTGACCATCCTAAAGCGAGTAAGTGGAGAATGAGAGAAGAAGGAATCAATCATGGTTCAAAAGATGTTTCTGATTGTTTAGCAGGAGTTGTATATTCAATAATAGAAGAAGATGATGGCGAACCCTTAGCGGTCGTCGGTAAATAACCTTAATAGGAGGAAATGATGTCAAAGAAAGTAAATAAAAACCCAGTAGGTCGACCAAGAAAGACCTCGGTTAGATTGAAACCTACAGAGCAAGTAAGAGATAAAAAACAAGAGTCTGTTAGTTTCGGAACTACTTCTATCACATATAAGCCATACTCAAGACAATCTATAGAACAGCTTAGAGAGCTTATTATGACCACGATATGGGCAGAAGCTTGTGTTGAAACTATTGTAGACGAGGTTGTAAAATATGACCTATTTACAGACCCTATGGAAGAGGTAGATGATATTCAAGCATTTTTAAATTACCCCTCTTTAAAAGAGCCTCTATTTATGATTAGAAAGCAGTATTTAAAAGATATGCTTAGATGGGGAAATGGTGCTTGTGTTATTGAGTATAAGAATAAATTACCTAGTCAATTAACAGTTGTGCCGGGATATACTCTAAGAATTACAGACGATAATCCACCAAAGTATAAGTTCACTAAAATAGGAAGTAATTCTGAGTTTAAGAAAAATAAAAATGAAACGAAAGACCTTGTATTAAAACATAAGGAAGTTATGCACTTCTGTATCAATAAAGATAGTGATGCAACATTAGGCACAAGCTCTATTGAGAGAGGATTTGATGATATAACAACCGATAGAGAATCAGCAAAGAAGTTAGTTGCTTTTATTAAAAGAGGTTTTTATAAACCTGCATTTGTTTCATTTAAAAAAGGTTCTTCTGTATCTAAGAAAGAATTAGAACAATTTGTAGAATATTTAAATGGACTTATGATTGAAGGTGCTAAGATGTTGGGTATCAATAAAGAAGTTGATTTGAAAACTATCCCTTATTGGGAGCCTTCCGATATTATTGAAATTCAGAAATGGATGGGTCTTAAAGTTGCATCTATTTATAAAGTTCCCCCATTTATGTTAAACTTAGCTCAAGGTACCGGTTCGTTAAATGCAAGAGAACAGAAAGCTCGATTCTTAGAGAATGTTGTAATGCCTATTCTAAAATATGAAGCTTTTATTTATACGAATGTTTTAGTAAGATTAGGTTTTGAAAATCTAGATACGACTGTAGTTTCAAATCTTCTAGGAACAAGACTTAACTATGATAAAGCGAGAATTGCAAATCTATTAACCGGTAATGAAGAAGGTGGTATTCTAACTATAGATGAAGCGAGAAAACTATTCTTTCATTTACCACCAAAAACTGAAGAAGAGAAAAAAGAAGTAAAAAAGACAGAATAAAACTTGACAAAGTGTAATTGATGTGTTATACTTATTGTATATTAAAAATTGATTAAAAAGGAGAAACAAAATGGCTTTAGAAAAGCAAATTGAGAAATTGAAAAAAGATGACTCCAAGGCATTAGCAAAAGTGGAGAAGATTGTTGAAAATTCGTGCAAAGCAATTACTAGCACAAAGAGTATTCTTTTAAAATTAAATGTGAATAACATTAATCAAATAAAAGAATTAGAAAAAGATGTAAACGCTCACTACATTATTCTAGAAGAATGGTATCAAAAAATATCATCTTTAAAAAAGAATAAAGAACTTGCCTATTATATGTATCTCAAAAACAAACTAGAAGCTGAGAACGCAAAATTTGTATCTGCTTCTGCTGATAAAGAGTCTGCCTTATATACGGCTCCGGAAAGAAAGTTGAGAGATAAGGTTTTAGGTTCATTAAACGGTGCTACTGAGGTAATGAAAACCTGTAGAAATATTATTAATAGTCAAAAATTCGCTTCTCAAACATCTGAACCAGACACAGATGTAGAGGCGTAAACATAGGAGTAGAAGTAATGCCGACGTATAACTTTGAGTGTGAAAACTGTGGTCATAAGGAAGAGAATTTTGTAGCTATATCCAAAAGAAATAATGCTAGAAAATGCTCTAAGTGCAAACATCTTATGACTAGACTCATCGGTAGTACGAGCAACTTTATTCTTAAAGGTGAAGGATTCTATCAAAATGATTATCCTAAGGATACAGAATAATGCCATATAACGATAAACGAAAACAAAAAGAATGTGAAGCAGAGTATCGTAAAACTCATAGAGAAGATGCGGTAGTCAATGCTAAGTTATATAGAGAAGAAAACAAATTGAGATTAAAAGAGAAAGCACAGCTAAAACATAAGAAGTTTCCTTGGCTAAGAGTTCTCGTAAAAATTAGACAGCGTTGTTACAATGTAAAGCTTAAAGACTATAAATATTATGGTGCAAAAGGTATTGAGTGCAAGATTACAGCAGATGAATTAAAAGAGCTGTGGTTTAGAGATAAAGCAGACCTCATGCTAAAACCTAGTATTGATAGAGAAGATAGTAATGAGAATTATACACTTGAAAACTGTAGATTTATGGAATTAAGACAAAATGCAAAGAGGAGTAATTAAGATGAATCCAGTAGATATGAATGAACTTTGTAGACAATGTTTCAAAGAAGTAATATTTGAAAACTCTAATTATAAAGATAGAGGATATTGTTATATTGACCCCTTTAGAGGTAAGGATATGAAGTATCATATTACAATGGTTGATAAAGATACTGGATATGGATTAACACTTCCTCTTGATTCAAGAGCTTGTATGCTTCTTGAAAAGCCACAAATTAAAGTATTATTTCAAAAAGTAATGAAAGGTCTATTTATTGCAGTTAAAAAGCAGTCAGCAAAGGCATCGCCTGTAGATTATAAGAATTATCCTATTAAGGCAAATAACAAGTTTAGCGTTTTTAATTATATTAAAACAAACGAAAAAACTTATATTGAATTTTATTCTTGGTCTAACATATTAGTTTAATAAAGGTGATAAAATGTTTAAGTGTAAACATAAAGATATAGTAAAGAAATATACTAGAAAATTAAATCATGGAGTACCCATCTTAGTTTATTATGAGTATTGCAATAAATGTAAGGCATTATTGCGAGGTGGTGTATCTCTTGCTAAAGATAATATTGTAACACAAACAAAATGTGTAAAAATAGCTAATGATAGTAATATTAATGATGGAAAAACATTAGGTCATATAATTAAGAAAACTTATAAAAAGAAGGTTAAAGAAACTGAGAAAGAAGAAAAGATTTCAGAAGAACTTGAAGAGAAAGAAATTTTAGAAGAAACACCTAAGAAACAATCTTATTTTAAAAGACGAGATGCTAGAAAAGAAGAATTGGATGAATCAATGGTTTTCGTTAAAGGAACTCAGGACAGAAAAAGAAAGAAGAGGGTATAAATGCACATTAAAAATTTAGATAAAATTAAAGAGTTAATTAAATCTAAATTACCTGAATATCTTAATGAGTTAGGTTGCAGAACAAATGGTACAAAAGTTCAATGCCCACATTCAGAAGCACACGATAATAACGATGAAACTAAATTATCAGCGGCCTTTTTACCTGACTCTAAGAATCACTTAATATATTGTTTTGTAGAACAGCGTTCTTTCGATATATTTGATGTTTATGGTATTAAAAATAATGTATCAATTAAAGGCTCAAGCTTTTTTGAAGCCGTAAAAGCTCTGGCTAGAAAATACAGTATTCCTATAGAAGAAGAGTATGAGTATTCCGCAAGTGAGAAAGCTATAAATAGACAAAGAAAATTTTTAGAGAATATTCATAAATTATCTATTCAGAAGAAAAATTTACACAAAGGTGTTCCGTACTATAAACAGAGAAACATTAATAAAGAAAAACTTCAAACATGGAAAATTGGTTGTTTATCTCCAAATGATATTACACCGGAATTAAATAAAGAATGTAAGAGTTTATTTGATTATAGATTACTTTCTGTATTTCATAAAGAAGGTCTCGTAATTCCTATTTTGAATGAAAACAATCAATACTCAGGTCTTATTATTCGTATGTTTAATACTGAGGATAATGACCCTTATATTAAAATCTGTATTAAAGGAAGTAATTTGTTTAATATAGAGCGTGTTAGAGGTCACGATGAACTGACTATCGTAGAAGGGCCCTTTGATGCTATTGCTTTACATCCAAATCAAAATGTTATTGGTTGTTTAACAAATGTTATCAATGATGCTAATTTAGAGAAGATAGCAAATATAGAATTTAAGAAAATCTTTTTGGCCTTAGACCCCGATAACTTATACAAGGGAACCGCAAGAGATGGTTTTTTAAGAACAGTAGTTAGAATGAAGAATTTAGACTCTGAAATTTTTATTATAAAAATACCTGTTATAGAAGGAGAAGCTAAACCTGACCCAGATGAGTATATGAAAACTCATACTCTAGATGATTTTAAAGATTTACCTAAACTTTCTGCTTTAAAGTATCTTATTGAAAACTATGAAAAAGGATTAATTAAAGAAAAAATTATATATGACTTCATAGCAGGTTGTCCTAATCTAATTAGAAAAGAAGCTTACATTACAGAATGTGCAGAATCTTTAAAGATAGGTAAAAGACAACTTACAAAATCAATAGATGATATGTCTAATTCTGCAACATCTTTCAACATGATTCAGTATGTGCAAGAAAAAGACGCTTACGATGAATTATTAGAAGATTTTACAGAACTCGCATGGAATAAAAACTTCGCTGGAATTCCTTCTGGCTTTCCTTTATTCGATAAAAGATTTGGTGGTTTTGAAGATACACTTTATTTATTAGCAGGCTTTCCAGAAACAGGTAAGTGTCATACTAAGGGAACTAAAATTTTAATGTATGACGGTAGTAGTAAATCTGTAGAAAATCTTAATATAGATGATATTCTTATGGGAGAAAATAGTAATCCTGTAACTATTAAATCTGTCTGTAAAGGTAAAGAAGAGACATTTAATATTATACCCAATAAAGGGGAGTCTTTTGGCGTAAATAAATCTCATATTTTGGTGTTGAGTTATAATCAATTAAATCAAAAAACTAAAAAAAGAGAATATTTGACTTTAGAACTTTCAGTTAATGCGTATTTAAAAAAGAGTAAATGTTTTAGAGATAGATGTAAACTAATAAGAAAGTCTGTTGAATTTAAGAAACAGTATGTAAAATATGACCCTTATTTTATAGGTCTTTGGTTAGGTGACGAAACCAAAAATCAACCTGAAATTACAGGAAAAGACATTGAATTAGAGTCTTATTTTATACAATTCGCAGAAGAAAATAAATTAATATATAAAAAGTTAAACAGAGAGAATAGATGTAGTAAGCATACATTTACCAATAAGTGGAAGAATCGTAATAATCCTTTATTAAATGAGCTAAGACTGTGTGTTAGAGATAACATAAAAAGAGTACCAAATAATTATTTAATTAATTCGAAGGAAAATAGATTACAACTACTTGCAGGATTACTGGACTCCGATGGTTACTATTCAAAAGGCATGTTTTCTATTACATGTAAAGAGAGTGAATTAAAAGATGATATTTTATTTTTAACACGTTCTTTAGGTCTAGGCTCAACATACAGAGTTAAAAAAGTTAAATATGTTTATAAAGAAAAAAATGAAATTAGAGAATATTTTTTAATTAACATATTCGGAGAAATTAATAAAATACCAACAAAACTAAAGAGAAAACACGCTCGTATTCGTGTAAGTAATAAGAATGCTCTAAAAACAGGATTCTCTGTTGAAGCTCTTGGTGTAGATGACTATTATGGCTTTACGCTAGACAAAGAGTCTAAAGGAAGATATTTATTAGGAGACTTTACATTAACTCATAATACAACATTTTTATTAAACTTTGTTTATAAGTTAGCAATGAATGATAATACTCTTGTTGCTTTCTACTCATTAGATGATGGTGCCAAGAGAGCTATTTTACCTAGATTAATGAGTATCACTTCAGGTTTAACATCTAAGCAAGTAAGACAGCCTAATAAAGAAATACATGACAAGTGGTTTAATGGTATGGGTCAGCTAAAGAAAATGAAGGATAATATCATTATTAAAGATGGTTCTCATATTAGAACTCTTGATGATTTAGATAATTATGTTAAAATTCATTCTACAATAGCTATGGAGAGAGGCAAGAAATTTGTAGTAGTTATTGATAACTTGCATGACCTACAAGCTAGTGGCGGAAAGCATTTAGAAGCTACACAAAATGCTCAAAGAGTTGCATCTTATTTGAAGAGATTACCACAGCAGATTAATTGTCCTATTATATCTACAGCAGAAGTACCAAAGTCATCCTCTGCTAAGCCTAGTGGAAAAGATATTAAAGAATCTATTGATTTGTGGTATGCGTCAAGATTCGTTGGTGGTGTTTATTCTAATTTTCATCAAGTAAAAAATATTCAAGATAGTAATTTACATTGGGTAGATGAGAATGGTGCATACAATCCAATTATGGAACTCTTTGTTTCTAAGAATCAAACAGGAGATGCTTTACATGGTTCATTATTCTTCAAGTTTAGATTTGCTAATAATACTCTTACAGAATGTAATGAGAGAGAAACAGATATTTTAAATGACGGTGGTTTTTTAACCTTTATGAATGATTAACAGAAAGAATATATTATGCCTAGTATAAAAACATTTCTTATTAAGACAGTTAAGGCACCTATGATTGCTATTATAAAAATAATTCAGTCTAAGGATACTGATAGAGCAAAACTAGAAGCAATAAGTCTTTATTGTAATTTAATTTTAAAATCTGTCAACAAAACTATTCTGAAAGAAAATGAAAAATCTACTAAATAAAAAGAATATACTTGTTATAGGCGACATAATGCTTGATAAATATGTTAGAGGCACAGTCTCTCGCATATCTCCAGAAGCACCTGTCTCTATATTAAATAAAGACTCCTCTGAGTATAAGCTAGGTGGGTGTGCTAACGTAGCTAAAAATCTAAAAGCTCTAGGTGCAAATGTTTGGATTATAGGCAAGATAGGTAAAGACTTTGAAGGCTCTATTGTTGCTAAATTACTAGAAGAGAGTTTAATAAACACATCTCTATTAATAGCAGATAGAGAGATTATTACTACAACAAAAACGAGATACATAGCAGATAATCAGCATTTATTGCGAGTTGATAGAGAGAATATTTGTTTTAATAATTTTAAACTGAAAGAAACTAAAGAAGATTTATCTAGGCATCTTAGATATTTCGATGCAATAATAGTATCTGATTATAATAAAGGTATGATTACTGAAGAACTGGCAAGATTTTTAGGCGACCTTGCTGTAAAAGAAAATAAGATTATAACAGTTGATACAAAGAAAGCAAACATTGCTTGTTTTGAATACTATACTTCTATTACACCAAATTTAAAAGAGTTGGCTAATATATTTAAAACTAAAATAATTGATTATAAAGATTCATTCAAACTTGCTCATAAGTTATTGTTGAATTATAATTTTAGGAATATTCTTTTAACATTAAGTGAGAATGGTTTATATTATGCAGATGATGTTGTTAGCAATCATTTAAAAGCAGAAAGAAAAGAAATTGTTGATGTAACAGGTTGCGGTGATACATTAATAGCCACATTCACTTTAGGTTTATCGAACGGTCTAAGTTTAGAAAAAAGTGCATATCTTGCTAATAAAACTGCCGGTATTGTTGCGTGTAAAAGCGGTGCAGATGTCTGTACTTTAGAGGAGTTAAATAATGTCTAAAATTTGTTCAAAGTGTAATATAGAAAAAATCAAATAAAGCATTTTTAGAAAGAAGTAAGAAATGGAAAAAAATTATGAAACATTATTATTTGAGCAAGATATAATTAGAGTTCTAATAAAACATAAATTATTACCTGACAAATTAATGCCTGCTACTGTAACAATTCATATAACTGGAGGAAGTCAACCTATTATTACTTTAATTTCTAAAGTAAGAACAGACAAAGAGCAAGAGGAATTTGATAACACTCAAGGTTTTGAGAAAGAGATGTTTGATGAAGATGATGAGCCCGACGATGATTTACCTGATTTTGACTTCAAGAGTAGAATGTAATGACTATAACAGCAGACATTATTAAAACAGCAGTATTATCTTACTATAGATTTAAACGACAAATGCTATGTGTAGACGAGGCATTTTGCAATAATGGTTTGAGTGATGTATTAGTTGAATCTGATAAAGGTTTCTATGACATAGAGATTAAAATTAATAAATATGATTTATGGAAAGGTGAAGCAAGAAAAAGAAAACATTACAGTAGAAGTAGAACTTATCTACATGCTACATATTTTATTATGTGTGTTCCAGAATCTCTATTAGAGGAAGCAAAAGATTGGGTAGAGCAGACTAATTCAAGATACGGTATATTAGTTTTTAACGAAGAAAGATATAACAAACTCTATCTAGATAAAAGAAATTTAAGATATATAGAAGATTGTATTCGGTCAGTACGAACACCTAAAAAATTATCAGAAACAAAATCTACTAAATTACATGATATATTAGTAAAGCGTCTTGTTTCTGCATATATTACTCGTAGACAAAATAAAACTTGACAAATGACAAAAAGTATGCTATACTTATAGAAATAACAGGAGAAACAAAATGCACGAAGAATTAACTTATAGTTGTAGAGAATGTGGAAAAATTAACTTAATAGAAGAAAATTGTGATTGTAATTTAAGAAATATTTTTCAAATTATTTTATATAGACTTTTTGAAATTAATTGGAGATAAAATGAGTGAAAAACCAATAAATGAAATTAACAAAAGAGAGAAAATATGATAACTATTATTATTTTACTACTAATTATGATTATGTTATATGTACTTATGTGTCGAGTAGATACAATTTGGTATTTTTTAAAGCACGGTCATGAAAAGTATAATAAAGATTTCAGAAAGTATATTAAATGAAACAACAAATGAATTCTTTCATAGCCTCTTTTAAAGGAGAAAAATACGACCATCTTTGGGGATATGAGCTTTGGATAGAAAACAATGAATTATATTGCAATAAGTTATTGATATTAAATAAAGGTTTTTCTAGTAGTTGGCATTATCACAAAATGAAAGATGAAACATTTATTATCTTACAGGGAACAGTAGAACTTGAATATGCGAGAGAAGAATTTGATGAAGCTGAAAAGAAAATAATTGTTTTAGGCATAGGAGATAAATTTAGAATAAAACCTTATCTTATTCATAAGTTTAAATCATTATCTAAACAAAGTATTGTTATGGAAGTATCTTTAACAGACGATGATGATAATATTAAATTAGAATCTGCACATAAACTAGAGAGCGAATAATATGAAGCAATATACAGCACTACAGAGCATGATGGTTCAAATTGCTGATGACGGGTCAGAAGATACACTTAAATATATTGAAACAATCTCTGAGGCCTTCACACGTCTTGGAAAGAGAATTTTATTTTATAAGGCACTAAAGAAAATGAAAGCTAAATAAAAAATGTATATAAGAAAAATATTAAAAGCACTAAAGAAGAAGGATTTAAAAGATATTGCTAAAGTATTGCATTTTTATTTTAACTTAGTATCAGCTAGCAGAATTTATGATTTAATATTACAGGTAGATTCTA
>Ga0307928_10001551_pt1 | contig 17471 bp, 23 predicted proteins | sample AceLakmetagen232_FD_201815 | JGI IMG/M metagenome (GOLD analysis project Ga0307928, IMG submission 201815) | Saline water microbial communities from Ace Lake, Antarctica - #232 | ecosystem: Environmental > Aquatic > Non-marine Saline and Alkaline > Saline | place: Antarctica: Ace Lake... | reverse complement strand
TAGACATAGAAGAACCTGATGAAGTAGAAGAACTAGAAGAGCCTGAAGAGGATGATGACTATGTATATGGGGGTGTTCAGACTGATGAAAGCCAAACCAGTTAAATTATATTATGTCGGTATGACTAGATTTCCCTATTTTAACGATTTTTGTAAAGTTATGTACTAATTACCATAATAACTATTATGTTAAACAAATGATAAGATAAAATGGATACAATAAAACAAACAATACCACATATAGATACAAGAGATAGAAGTGGCTGGAGAAAGAAAAGCAAAGTTACAGATAGAACTCTATTAACTAGAGAAGTATTATTAGTTAAGATAGGAAACTATACTTCGTATGCAACAATAAGAGACAGGTGTCTAATAGCTTTCCTATATCTAACAGCCTGCCGAATATCTGAAGCAGTTAAAGATGTAGTTCCAGCCCAGATAGTATTTGAAGAACACAAAGGCAAAACCTTTATTGTTGTTAGAGCAATGAACTGTTTGAAAAGAAGACCTAATAATAAAGCAGAACGTGATGTTGTAATAGACCCAATAGCAGATGCAGACTTTGTAACGTTCTTAATGGATTATATTAATACTATTCCACCTGAAGATGCAGATAAACCTTTATTTAATTTCGGTAGACACATGGCTTATCATATTGTTAGAAGATTAGATGATAAACTCTTTCCACATTACTTTAGACATTTAAGATGTAGCGATTTAGCTAGACAAGGATTAAATTCAGCAGACCTAAGACAATTTGTTGGTTGGACTAATGATAGTCCAGCAAGTAAGTATGTACATTTGAATTGGAAAGATACAGCTTCAAAAATGATGAATAATTAAAATGGGAACAGCAAAATATAGACAATTGAAAATGAGTCGCACCAAAATCTGCGTTTTGCTCGACTTTTATGGGGTTCCCATCGATGCGATAAAAAAACTAATGAAGACAGATTATTTATTGCCAGACTGTTATTATTGGGAAACAAGAGATAAAGGTTGGATTGCACAATTTAATGGTAGATTGTTAAGACGATTAAATGCTCAATGTATAAACACAAATCAACGACCTAATAGGGTGCAATATAGGAATAAGGAGGATAAAGATGTTTGAAATAGCTTTATTTGCAATTTTATTAATAGTTTTAGCTTTTGGTGCTTTACTATATTTTGGAGGTGCAATTTAAATGAATGAAAAAAAAGAAATCTTAAATTTTGAAGAGTATATGGCTAGATTAGCTTCACTATTCAATTCTGAATGTCTAATTTTATTAAAATCTCATAGAGAAAACGATAAAGTCTTGTGGGAATTAAAAGGAATTAGTAAAACAGGAGAAGAATTTGGAATATTAGAAAATTATATAGAACCACCAACATATTTTGGTTAAAACAATGATAATATTATATTTTTTAATAAGAATGTGGAGAAAATATAAAGATGCTAAGCGAAAAACTGAAAAGAAATAAACAACATACAAAACTAGACCCAGTTTTAATGGATAGTGTAAGGTCTTATTGTAAAACAAATAAAGTAATTATGTCAGGTTTTATAGAATTAGCAATCACACATGAACTTGAACGGGTAAACCAAAGTAAACTTTAGTAAACTTTAGTGTACCCACCTATTTAAACCATTAAAACAATTACTATTTTATGAAAAATAAAACAAATCTAAAAACATATATCAAAGTCCCATTACAAGATGGATGGTTTTTCTCTAAACAAATTAGAATTAAAAATGCAAATGAAAGTTTGTTAATTTTTCAAAAACAAGCTAAGAGGTTAAAGAAATAAAATGGGAACAATAGGCGCATATGTAAGTTCAGGTGGTTCATTACCAGGCTCTAGTGGATATACAGGAGGTTCAGGTAGAGATGGAAGTTCTAGTGGAGGAAGTTCAGGTGGTTCAGGCTCAAGTGGTGGTGGAAGTAGTTCAACAACTGCACCTAAAACAGAATCTAAAACTCCACAAAGGGGTGAAACAATTTCTCATTACTTATCAAGAACAGGTCAAAGTGTTAGTCAAGGAATGAGAAGTATTACAAAAAGGTCAAGTCCTAGTTCAAATTCACAGCAACCAAGAGGAGGAGAAAAAATTAGTGATTATTTAAAACGAACACAACAAACACCTGGTCAAGGAATTGGAACAGTTTCTAAAACAGGTTTTGGTAGTGGTAAAACAGAAGCACAAGAAGCTTTAGAAAAAAGATATCAAAATCAATATGTTACAGGTAGAAGACCTGATGATGATAAAGAAGTTCCAAAAGAAGATTGGAAAGAAGAGGTAGCTAGACGACAATCATACGAAGATAGTCAAAAACCAAAATCAATAGGTCGAGATAGTACAGGCACAGTAACAAGCACATCTAAAGGTTTAGAAGAACTTAAAGGTCAAACATTAACTTCTGAAGATGCAATAGCAACAACTAGTGATGTTGGAACTTCTGCTGAAATTCTAGCTAATAGAGAAGCAAGAAGAAGTGTTGGACAAGGTGGTGATTTTGGTAGAAGTGTAGCTGAAAAAGAAAGGGCTATAGTTCCTGGTGCTTATTCTAAAGTTGATTATGTAACAGGTAATATAATTGGTGAAGGTAATGTTGAAGCAGAAAGACCAATACAAGCTGGTGCTTACAGTAAAATTAATGCAAATGGTGATGTAATTGGTGAAGGGGTTGTAGATACAAAACAAACAGTAAATAAAAGAGAAGACAAGAAAGGGATTACAGGTTTCTTTGATATAATGACTGGTGGTTTTATTACTAAAGTTCAAGATACTTCAGATAAAATTGTTGAAAGTTCTGATGGTTCTCCTAAATTAACAGCTTTAGGAACAGTAACAGATACAATAACACATCCAATACAAGCAATAAGTGATGGTTATTCTACTATAAAAACAGGTACAGGAAATGTATTAAGACCTATAACTTCTCCTATAGTTCATGGGACTGTTGATTTTCTAACAAAAACAGGTGATAAATTAGATTTTGGAACAAGAAAATGGGAACAAGAACATTTACCAGAATGGTTTATAGGAAAAGCCGATGGAGAAAAAACTGATGTTAGTGAAAGATTTGAAAATTATTTAGCAGATAAACCAGAAGAAGTAATTGAAGATGTTGCAAAAGTTTATACTTATGGGAAAGTTATGAAAGGGTTAGGTTATGGTGGTTCTTATGTTAAAGGAAAAGTTGTAGATAAAGTTCCATGGATAAAACAAACATTACAAGGGGGTGGTTTTAAGGAAAAAGTATTAGATGTAGCATTAACAACTCCAATAACATTAACAGAATTAAGTATATTTGGAAAGATAGTTGAAACAACAGACCCATTACTAAGAACAAATGAAGAAAAGTCTGCAATAAGTAATTATAATCAACAAGATATTAAAGAAGCTGTATTTGAAGCAAATAGAGCACAAGATACTGCTTCTGTAGAAGGTATGGGTTTTGTAAATAAATTTATAACAGCTTCTGCTCATGAATTTGTTCCAACTTTGCAAGATAAAGATGTATGGAGACAAGAAATAAAAAATATTGCAAAAGATAAAGGTTATGATGAAAATAATTTTTTATTAGCAACTACAACATTTAGAAATGAAGGTGATGTTTCTCAAACTTTAAAATTAGCTTTACCTGAAATGCAAGCAAATGTATATGGTGGGATAGCTACTGAAAGAATGCTAACTAGAAAAGGAGTAACAATAGAGCAATTTAAAAATTTACCATTTAAAGAAAGAATTTTTCCATGGATGGGAACTAAGATAACTGGTGGTGCTGTTGAAGGTGCTGGTGTAACTAAAACTATTTGGGAAACATTTCCAAAAGAAACAGAAGTAGGTTTACCTTTTGGTTTATCAATGGGTGTAGGTGGAGATAAAAAATTACCTGGATTTGTAGATGTTCCTGGTATTCCTGGATATAATGCAACACAAGACCCAAATGCAAATATAACTAACATAAATATTAATCAAACTGAATTTGATAAAATAAAAGACAATATGACATTAGGAACAAATGAAGTTAGAAAATATCATATGCCTGTTGAAGGTGGTAATAATGTAGAGACTTTTTATTCTTATAGAGATGAAATAGCACCAAGAAAAGTATTTAATCCTGGAAAATATCTTTCAGTAACAGCAGGAGCAGGTATAGGTGTTTTATCAGCAACAGGTTTTGGAGTTCCAGAAGCAGGACTTATGGGAACTAAAGGAGGTTTTGCTGCGGTTACAGGAACAGGTTATGTTTTAGATTTTCCAGAAGCACCAAGTGATATTGGAACAGGAGTGTTTTATCCTTCTTCAGGAAATGTTGTAGCTGTTTCTCCAAGTTTATCACCAAGTGTAACTTCTAATAAAAATTTAGTAGGTTCAACATCTGAATTTTATGGAGTTGATACAGCAAAAAATATAGATTTTAGTTATGATAAATCAATAAATAAAGCTTTTACTCAAGATATAGGTTCTATGTCCCAAAAGAAAAGTGGAAGAAGTAAATCAACTTCTACACAATTCCAAGTTCAAGACCAATTAACTTTACAAAAAACAACACAAAGTCAAGAACAATTTCAATTTAATTTACAAGATGAATTACAAGGACAGTTTCAAGAACAGAAAGAAGAACAAAAAGAATTTCAAGATATATTTCAAGAACAAAATCAGGAACAGGAACAAATGCAAGACCAATTTCAAGATGTAATGAGTACACAAATGACACCAAAGTTTTTTCCTTTCTTTTGGCCTGGTGGTGGTGGTAGAGGAGGAATAGGTGTAGATAGTAAAGGAAAAGGAAAGAAAAAACTAGGTTACTCTGCAAGTTTACAAGCTAAAATGCTAGGAATATATGGAGATGCACCAACACCAATTGTAGGTGGTGCTTATAGTGGTCAACAATTCAGACCAATACTAGGAACTGCTCCAACTAAGAAAAAGAAAGCTAAAAGATTTAATCCAATGGACGAGTTTACAAATACTAATAATCAACCTTTTAAAATTAAAAAAACTAAAAAAGGTTCTACTAAAAGATATAAACCAAGTAAGAACATGTTTGAAGATTTTAATAAAAAGTTTTCTCCAACAAAAAAGAAAAGAAAGAATAAGAAACCATTATTATTTAATTTATAACATGAAAACAAAAAATATATTATTTATAATAAGTTTGATGTTAATTATAACAATTAGTAGTGTATTAGCAGAAGATAGCCCTATTGGTTATGAGTTCTTAGATGATGGAAGTGTAGTTCATATTTGGAATAATGCTTCAATTAGTAATTATTACTTTGATAAGGATTCAGGAATACAACTTACAAACCATTATGAAGATTATTGGACTAAGAATATATTTTGTATTGGTTATTATAATAATGATGTTTGGAATAAGATTGCTTGTGCAGATGAATTAAGTAATTTCCAAAAGAGTATAGATACAGATAATGAAAATTATGTTACTGCTATTCTATGGAAAGATATAGAATATGGTAATTACGATTTAAGATTTGGAGTTCAATATCATTTAGGTTTAAATGATGAGAATTTATCAATAACAATTTATGGAAAGAATATTGGTATTGATATTCCTTTTGATTTAGGTTTTGCTTGGAAGATAACAGATTGGAATATACCATTAAATGAATCAGATGATTATATGGTTATTAATAACACAGGTTATCCAATTAAAGGAACTTATGATTTAACTTTTAAAGATTTAAATGAAACTTCTTTTAAAGGTAGAGATTCAACTTATGCTTTTGGAGGGGAATTTTTAAGAGTTAATTGGAATGAGAATTTAAATTATGCTGTTAAGATGTATGGTAATGGTGTTCAAGAAGATTTCTATATTGCTCTTTTAATTAATGCTGGTCATTTTGATGCTAACCAAGAGAAATCAACAACTTTTCAATGGATAGATGCATTAGTTTTAGGAACTGATTGTGGTTTTGTAACATCAGCACCAATAGCAGACCCAAATGGAGATGCTGCTTATCCTGTTGCGACAAGGTCTACAGCAATGTTTGTAACAAGTCCAAGTACTGCAGTAAAAGTAACTGAGATTGGTTGGTGGGCTGAAGATGATAATGCAGAAGGTAATTTTGAAGTAGGAATTTATACAGATGATGGAAACGATGAACCAGAACTTAGTGTATTTATTGATGATACAAATACAAAAACAACTGGAACAGGGTGGAAAACAGTAACAACTGATTGGGATATAGATTCATCAACTAACTACTGGTTGGCGGTTCAATGTGATGTTTTAGATCAAGATGGTATAGGACAATATAGTAGTGCTTCAAAGACAGTTAATATATTAAATGATGATGAATTGCCTTCTGATTGGGGAACATCAAGTACTAAAAGTGCTAGTAGATTTTTTGCAATATATGCAGTTTGGGAAACAGATACAACTTCTCCAATATTTACTTACATTCCTGAAAACTCAACTTTAGAATACTTAGTAGATAATTTAAATATTGATTTTAATGCAACTGATTCTGGGAGTATAAGTTGGTATATTAATGATACAGATTTTAATATACTTTCAAACGGAACTTTAACAAATTCAACTGGTTTAGATTTAGGAACTTATTATATCCTAGTTAATGCAAGTGATGGTATTAATGAAGATAATACAACAACATTCAAATTTAATGTTACAGATACAGTAGCACCTTACTGGACTACAATACCAGCAAATCAATCAATATATACAAATGATAGTATATCAGTAACATTTATTGCAAGTGGTGGTATTGATGATTATTTTATAGATACACAAGCTTATTTTACAATAGATAGCACAACAGGAACTTTAACAAATACTGTAACATTAACAGTAACTACTTTATAATGTGTGGTCTTCCAATCCAGAAGAAGGAAAACTTGGTGCTATGAGTATTGGAAATGATTCTGATAATACACACTTTGGTAAGTTTCCATTCATCCTATTTTACGATAAGTTTTTATAATGCCTTACCCTAATACCTTTTAGTGATTTCAAATGAAAATAACATATAATCGTGCATTTGTTATTGGTTTAATTGTATATTCTGTGTTGATTACTATTATTGCATTATATTACATTTATATGTGGCAACATTGTTCTGTAGCTAAGTTTGAACCTGCCCCATTTTGGTTGCCTTAATACACTAAAAATAGTGTGTGTGGAGCGTTCTAAGGCTTCTTTATTAGGAATTGGTAGTAATACTAGGTTATGTAGGAGAAAAGAGTAGAAAAAAATAAGATAATAATACAATATTATTCTAATAATACAACGTTTTAAACCTTAGTAAGTAAAATGCGAGGGAAGGGATTCGAACAAATTGGGTTTAATGCGAAAGGTTTATATAGTAGTATGCTTTATACAATTTATACACGGAGAGCTTAATATTATATTAAGCTAAGGAGGTATAAAAAATGACACAAAAAGTAATGAAAGAATTGGATCAAAGAACAGGATTGATGGAGTGTAAGGTTTGTGGTGAAAGACATATGGCAAACAGAAAAGTTGGTGGACACTACAAAAGAGGATCATGGCAATGTAGACAAGGTTGTGAATTAGAATAAACATTCGCTAGTAATGCGGTAAGGTAAGGTTTTTAAAACTATAATGGATCCAGACAAATATTATCAAATACTTGAAAAAAAATTAACAGATGGAATATATCTTTGTACTAAAAGAAATAATTTATTATTAAAAGAATTTATTAAAGCAAAGATTAATGGTGCTTATGAAAGATTAATATTTGAAAAAAGAATTAACAGTTCAGAAACTTCTATTAAAAAATGTATGAACATTAAAAAGTTTGATGAATACTTTAAAAAAGATTTTGATAAGATTACTGAAGATGAGATATTAAAGTTTAGGGACTTAATGAATAATGATAAAGTATTAAAAGCAAAAACATTAATCAAAAGAAAAGATGGGAAACCTTGTTTTGAAGTTGTGCAAACTAAGAACCCCTTAAGTTATAGAACTAAGATTGATTATAGAAGTAATTTTGGAGAGTTCTGGAAGTTTATAATTGAATATGATTATCAAGAACAATTAAAAACAAAGAAAGCAGAAGAGATAAAAGAACTCCCAAACATTATGAGATATTTTAAATTACAGAAACCAGAAGATTACCAAGAGGTTATAGTTGAGTTTATACCAGATGATGATTTGATAACTTTGTTGAGTAATATTAGGAATAGAAACTTTAAAAGTTATATTGAATTATCGATCATGTCTGGTGCAAGACCTTGTGAAGCGATTAAGATAAAGTATGGTAAGAAGTACAACCTATACCAAAATAAAGATGGTAAATGGATTATACACCTCCCTAAGATTAAAGGAGTTAGCCACCATAAATATCCTGTTGAGATTGATATGTATGAGGATGAATTAATTCCATATTTTAAAAGTTTAAATTTAAAAGATGGTGATTATGTGTTTAAACTTACTCCACAAACTGTAAGAAGATTAATGAAACATTATACAGAAAAATATCTTAAACACCATTACTCTCCTAAAATTTTAAGAAAAACAACGCGAATGATAAGGACTAACGCGAAATATTCTGAGCAATGGATCAACAAATTAATGGGTCATTCTCCCAATTCTCGGGTTTTGTCACATTACATTGATCATGGGGGAATTAAAAGCGAACCTCTTGCAAATGAGAAACTTAAAGCACAACAGTATCCTAGTTTGAAAAAAGATTATGCTAATTTACAATTAAAAATGAAGGCACAAGATGAGAAGATGTTGGAAATGCAGCAGAAAATGGATGAAAAAGAAGCTAAAATAATCGAACAAATATACAAAAAACTTAAACAAAAAGAGTGATTTTCTTTAATTATATAATTCTAATATATATATTACAGTAGTTATTATTTTAATGAATTCTATTTTCCTATTTGTCGTCTTAAAAATATACAAATGTAACTTTTTATTTTCTCTTTACACGACAAATAACATATTAAAAATATATAAATGATTAAATATATTAGTTATATTAACAACAAATAACAAAAATATATAAGATATTTAAAAAGAATATATAAATGATTAAAATATTCAAATATAAAATGACAAAAGATAAAATAATAAGAGACCAGAAAGTAATTAGTTTGAATTTATCTCAAGAACTATATAATAAGATAAAAACTAAAGCTGAACGATCTGAAATTAGTACTTGTGATTTGATACGATATACATTAGTCAATAACGCATGATTAGAAGTGAAAGAAGCCGATACAATTCCTATGAAGGAATTGGTGCACATCAGCTCCCTTCAGAACTTCTAATTACAGTATAATATAAAAAACTTACTAAAATGGAAGAAAAACCAACTATAGAAGAAATGAAAAAATATGTGAAATCTAATTTTGATAAGTTAGATAGTACTGATAAATCTATTTTGGAAAGCATTGGATTTGAAATTAAAGAAAAAGGAGAAAAAATATAAATTTATAACTGATGATGAGGAGGAAAAATGAACCAAGAACAAATAAAAACATTCAAAAATAAAAAATTAACCATAATTCTAAAAGATAATACAATGTATTCTCAAACCGTTATTACTTCGGTTGCTGCTGAAGGATTTACAGCAAAAGATAGAAGTAACTTACCTATTTGGGTTTCTTTTGATAGTATTTCAACCATACGAGTCGAAGGTGATTGTAAATGATTTCACTATCATATTTACAGGGCTCTGAGGGCAGGAGATGTAAAAATGGAACCTGTAAGGAAAAAATACCGACAACTCGAGGATGGATGGATCGACGAGTTGAACAAACCAACCAAACTTCTTTACGAAGAAGGATGGAACGAACCAACCCTGGAGAAAGAAAACTCTCCAGGTATTTTAATTCTTATATTATGGGGTATGTAAATGAGTGAAGATAATATTCCTTTAATTCTGCAACTGTTTACTAAATCAGAACAGGAAGAATTTAAAGAAGAAAATAATGGAACTTACAGAGGACCATGCCCAGATTGTGGTCATGCAACTGGTGGATCAGAATGTTTAGTTTTATTCCCTGAAACAAATACAGCATACTGTCATAAATCAAACAGTAGATTTAATCTATTAGAACTTATAGCATTAAAAATAAAATATTTACAATGTAATCAAGGTAGACAAAATGATAAAGATAAAAGTCCTATCTATGGAGAAGATTTTCCAAGAAAAGAATTTTTTGCAGATATAAGAAATGAATTTCCTGTTAAAGTTATTGAAGCAATAGAAGAAGCAACCAATAGAAATCTAATGGTTGAAAAAATAGATACAGAAGTTTCTATCACTGAAAGCATTGTTGATAAAAAAGAACCCCTTAATTTTGATTTTTATACCAAATTACTTTCTAGCATAAACAACCTTCCTAATTTTAATTTATTTAATGATGCATTAGGATTAATTGGTGAAGGTTATACACCTTTTAAAAAATCATTATGGTATATTTGCCATAGTTTAATTCAACCAGAACTAACTTATGAAATAAATCATAAAACTAAAATTGATAATAGAAAACACCTCCTTATTATAACACCACCTGCAGGAGGAAAATCAACCACTAAACAGTTCACAAAAATGTTTGTAGAGAAAGGAGAATATATTGAAGCTAGTGGAATAAGTAATCCAGAGCAACTTGTAGGTAAAATGATATATCCTACAGACCCTGTAACTAAAAAGAAAAAACCTAAAGAAAATAAAGGAATTTTAGGATTTAAACTTGTTTTATATGATGAAGCACAAGAATTAATAAACGAAGGTGTAGGTGAAAGAAAAAGTGGAAATGAAGTTTATGCAAAATCTCAAAGATTAAAAAGACAAGCAATGGATACTTTTGGTGAAAATATTATTTCTAAAAAATTAGTTGATGATACAAAAGAAGATATGATGGCATACCCCTCACCTTCAAGAATTATAGATTTTGCACACCCTAAAAAATTAGAATCCCCTTTCTTTGATACAGGTTCATTTAGACGTTATGAAATTTTTAATTTAACTTCAGATACAGAAATTAAACTTCTTGATGTTACAGAATTTAAACTAGAACCTAATAATGCAAAAGAAGATTATTTTAAAAAACTATTTACAGAAGAAAGTAAAAACTTAAAATATGATACAAAATTTAATCAAAAGACATTAGATTTTATTGCATATACTCATGCAGTAATATTAGATTATTTATTGAATCATAAAAATGAAAATGCATTTAGGTATGGATTATTAACAAGATATTCAGTAAGAAATATTATCTGCAAAAATGTTTATATTTTAGCTTTAAGTAAAGGAGAAAAAGAACCTAGTTTAGAAACTACACTTACAGCTTGTTGTGATACAATATTATTTATATTAAAATCTATTGAAGCAATAAATGATCTAGGAGACATAGGAGCTTCCACAGACCTTTGGAGGGGATTGAAAGAACCTGATGTTTTAAGTTTATTATTTTTATTAAAACAAAAAGCATTAACTGCACAAACTTCAGAGATTACAATTAAAAAGTTTTTAACTATATTAAGTCATTTCTATGGTTGTAAAAATACTTCTTCAAGAAGTCATTATTATAGATTAAAAAAAGAAGGGTATATAGACAGCACACAAATAGACCAACATAAAAGTAGAGTATGGATCACATACATTCCAAAGAGTATTAAACTAAATACACAAGGTTTTGACCCAATTACTACTTTAGATAAACTTCAGGGTGTGTTACCAAAAAACAGCGTTTTTACACCCTTAAAAGAGTTTGTTCACGACGACAAACTATTCGAAAAACTTCAGGGTGTAAAGGGTGTGGGAATTTTAGCCCTATATTATATACTATACACGCGTTTTGTCCCAAAAAATAAAAATAAAAATATATATATATATAGCCCTGATAGTAACACACCCTTTACACCCTCAGATATTCCAAAGGAAGTGTCGTCTATAAAACATATAGATGAGGGTGTAAAAGAAGGGGGAAAACAAAAACACACCCTGAAACTAAAAAAACATAAAACAGATAGGGAAATTCAGTTTTATGATGCAAAAGAATGTAAACATATACTGCCTAATCATACACAAGGTGATATTCTATTTTGGTTACAAGATAACAAAGGTTCTACATTCCAACAAATTTATGAGAGGTTTGGTGTTGGTAGTTTAAAATTTAAGAATGAACTAGTAAGATCTAAAAAAATAATCAAAGAAGATAATAGGTTCTTTGTGGAGAAAAAATGAAAGGTAAAGATATTTTAATATATGATATAGAAACTGATAGTGAGAAACCTGATAAAGCAAATATGAAATGGTTTGGATTCTATTCATATAAAACAAATAAATATTATGAATTAGATTTACAAGAACCTGAACTAGAAGATAAAAAACAATTAATAAAAAATGTTCTTGCAAGTCATAAAATATTAGTTGGTTTTAATAATAAACATTTTGATAATGCAATATTAAAACGAGAAGGTTATTCAGATTTTCAATATAAAGTTATTATTGATTTATGGGAAATATCTGCACCAAGAGGTAATGGTGGGTTTGGAAAATATAACAAAAACAAACTTCAAAATATGGGAATTAAGTTAAAGAACTTTAAACTTAAATCTATTATTGGGGTATTAAAATTAGATAAGGAAAACAAAGGTGAACTTGATTATGATATATTTAAGAAAGATAAGTGGTCTAAGAAAGAAGTAGAAGAAATTAAAAAATATTTAAAACAGGATATAGTTTTAACAAAAAAGTTATTTGAATGGTTTGATGAACAATTTACACCACTAAAAGAATTTTTACCCAAGAAAGATGGTAATAATTTTAAACATATTTCAACTTCATTAGCAAGTTTAGGTTATCAGATTATATGTAATAAAGCTGGGTTGCCTGTTCAATGGGAAGATAATAAAGATATTATAAAGAATAAAAAAAGTTTTGAAGGTGGTCATCACATAGATCCAAGATGGGAAAAAGTAAAAGGAAATATTGCTTATATAGATTTTACTTCTGCATATCCTCATGCATTAATGATGGGGAACTTATACTCTCCAAGTAAACAAGGTTGGAATGGTAAAGGTTATTATGAACTTCAAGGAACTTATAACGAAAAAAAACAAGGGAAAATAGAACTTGCATTAAAAGATATATTTCTTAAAAGGTTAGCAGCAAAAAAGAAAGGCGATAAAACAAAAAGTACAGCATATAAGATTGTTATTAATTCAAGTTATGGTTTAACAGGTAATCCTGTTTTCAAATCTTTATTTAATGAAACTACTGCAGCAGATTGTACAAAGATAGTTAGAACATGGATGAAGAAGTTAGCAAAAACATTAGAAGAAAACGAATTTACTTGTTTATATGGTTTTACTGATTCAATTATTGTAAAGATACCTGAAGAAAGTTCTTTAGAGGAATTAATGTATGTAGTAAATACATTTATTGAAGATGCTAAAACTAAAATGCCTTTTCCAACAGATACTTTTGGAATGGATGTTGAACACGAAATAAAGTTTTGTTGGTTTGTAAATAAGAAACATAATTGTTATTTATGGTTAGATAAGGATAATGAACTTTACTATAAATCTACACTACTTAATACAAATGCACCTCAAGTTGTTATGGATGTTTTTAATGATTACATTAAACCAAAAATAATCAAAGAGTTAGATGTTAATTTTACAGAAAAAGAACTTGAAAATGAATTAAAAGGAAAGTTAAAACAAAAACCAGAACTTGCAGCACAAGAATTTAAAGTGGGATGTAAAAAAGAATATAAAGTTACCACTTCAATTAATTATCAAATTGCAAATAAGTATGGGGAAAATATGAGAGTTTTATTAATCCCTAATACAGCAAATATTGGTGTAGGGAAAAGTAAACAATATTGTTCTATTGAAGAATTTAAAGATAAGAAATTAACCGTTAAACATATTAATGTTAAACCGTTGATGGCATTTCTCAAACCTTTTTATTCAACTATGAAAAATCAAACACTAACTCAAAATGACCTATAATAAATTAATTAAATGTCCTAGCTGCAAAGCTCCAATAAATCCAAACAAATCTGTATGTTGGAAGTGTTGGTATAGGATAGTAAAACAAAGAGGTTTAAAATGACCAACAAAATATTTAAAGAAATATGGGCAATCGGATCAGTTAAATATAATCAATAATGTTAGTTGGAAATGTAGCAATAATGCAGCATCAATTGGAGGAAATAAAAAATGTTTGAAAATGGAGATTTGAAATGTGATATTTGTAATAAAGTTTTATGGGAGAAAATAAACTTAGATCCAAATAATAAAAAACATTTAGGAGTATGGTGTAATGATTGTTTTAAAGATAAAGAGAAAGAAGAAGAATGGTAAATGAAATATTTGAAGAAATTGGAGAAATAATTCAATCTGAACCTGATAAAAAGAGTGTTTTAGAATGAAATTTAAACAGGATGTTGAGGGACAACCAAAAAGAGGTGATGATTAACTAATAAATTAAAATAAAAAAAGCACCATGGAGGTACCACGATGCAAATGTCCCTAAGACAAAAAGAAGAAAACACAACTGGTTTAAATATTTTTTTTAAATCTGAAGAAAAAAACAAAAAGTTCACCGATGGTTCATTATTGAAAATGAACTGGAACAGGTTATCAAAATTAACACAACGAAGAACAACATATAACTTAACAGAAGATGAACAAGCTGAACTGAATTACAGGCTCTGTTTACAAAATGAGTATAGTAATACAGGTGTGCTTAACAGAAAAGAATATATTTTGCCAGTAAATCATGAGCAATATTTATTCTTGGAAGGTGAGTTAAGATGTTAGTTGCTCCAAACATAAAAACAACAGCAGTATTTTACAACAACAATAAAATAACAAGATTTGAAGTTTTGTTTTTTAGTGATACTACCAAGGAAGCAATACGATGGGATCCAGAACATAAAATGTTAAGTGGAATAAGTCGATTTGATGAAAACTTTGTAGGATTATTGTTTGGAGATAAACCAAATAATCTACAAGTTGAGCAATGGATAAAACAAAAACAACCAATGGAGGTGACAATATGACAAACAGATGTGATATATGCCATAGATTTGTAACAAAGGATCATGACAAAGACGAATGTGTAGAAAATGATATGGAAGTTCAATCTGAAAGAAAGTTAGACAGATATTTAGATGGTAAACTTCCACCTCAAAAGAATACAGGGATGGAAGATTATTGCAAAAAGAAACAGGAGGAACAATAAAATGGAAACAAAAAAAGAATATAAACCAACACCAAAAGAAGAAAAAAGATTACTTCAAGATACAGATACATTTCTTGAAGGTTTTTTTGCAGGAAAAAAGAAACAGGAGGAAAACTAAAATGAAAAAAACAGAAAAAATAATTGAGTTTACCAAAGATGTACCACAAGTAAACATAAAAGGCAAATCTTATGGCCAATATAAAACAGGTGATATTGGAAAGTTTACAAGATTGATTGCAAATCGTTTTATTAGAAAAGGAGATGCAGTAGAAAAACCAACACCAAAGATAAACAAATTACCCAATGGTACAATAGAAGAAAGTTACACTAAAGAAGATTGGGATAAGATGCAAAAGGATTGGGAGAAAGAGATGAAGAAGTTTAACGGTGGAAAAGTATTCTATCCAGCACCAGCACCTGATGGATTAATAGACACAGCTGTAATAAAAATATACAGAGAAGAAAAAGACCCAGACAGTTATCTTACAAAAAAATTAGTGGACGCAGGAGAATTAACAATAAAAGATGTTACAGTTAAACAGATTAAACAGGTTAGAGATTATTTGCAAGTGAGGTGTAGATAAAATGGCATATAACCCAACAGGAAAATTCAAACAACCATTTAATCCGCAGCATACAAACCAACAAGCAATAGAAAAAACCAACTTAAATATGGGCGCTCTCCACTATGTCCACACTAATGGTTTACTTATGGCTATGAGTGAAGCAAGAGTTAATGATGACCCAGCACATTTTACAAGACTACTGAAGAGTTTGTTTGCTATAAGTAAAATAAAGATTGGTGATATAGTTGATATTAAAAAAATAAAAGTTAAGCTAAATAATTTACAACCTAATTTAACAAACTATGACTATCTAAAATATTGTTTGTATAATGGAACAGGTAATCAAGGTGCATTACAACCTTTAGAACAAGCGTCATTTTATCTATGGAGTATTTGTGAAAATCTATTTGATGAAGTTTATTCAAGTTTAGATAAAAAAGGAATGATTCTTCCTGAGAAATCTGGTGACAATATTGGAAAATATTTACAAGAGTTTGGTGTAAACTTTGGAGGACCACAACAATAATATGGTTATTGTAATTAATAATGAGGACCGTGAAAAGAATGATTCATTAGTTAATTCAATACAAAGTGAAAAAACAAAAGATGATTTATTAGATGCAGTTGATGTTGAGAAAAGCCCAACACCATTAAGAGGTGGGAAAGCAGACAGATGGAACAATCCACATTATAAAGTTTTAAAGGTTGATGAGTTTGCACAAATATGTAAAGATATTGTTGATAATGATTATCAAGTTATTGTAGTTATTAGTGGAATGACAGGAACAGGAAAAAGCACATTAGCAAATTTAATAGCACAAAAATTTAATCACTTAAACAATAAATTATATTTAATTAGAAAATCAAATTATTATGAGAACAAAGCTTTACATGATGGAATAACAACTTGTGAAAATAAAACAGGGCATGTTGGTGATGAAGCAATAAACATTCTTTTCAAACGAGATAATGCAAAAAAAGAAAATAAAGGTTTATTGAAATTGATAGATATGATTAGATATAAAAATCTTCTAACAATATTTTGTGTCCCAAGTTTTTGGGCGATTGATAGTCACACAAGAAATTCACAAGTGACATTTTGGATTCATATTACAAAAAGAAAACTTGGGTGGATATTCACACCTTCTAAAAACTGTTTTACAACAGACCCATGGAACCAAGGCTACAATGAAATGAGTTTAAGAAAAAGGTTTGTGCCTAGTAACTCTGATAATTTCTTTAGTGGTATTTACTTTGATAAGATGCCTAAGAAGATGGAAGAAGTATATTTGAAACATAAATATAAGATGTCTGCGTTATCTTCGCAGCATGATAAAGAGTTTATTTATTCACCTAAAGAAGTTGATAAGATTGTTAGTAAAGCTAATGCACTTACTAAGTGGGTTACTATATCTTATTTGAGGGATAAAGATTTACTAAAACCTATAACAGTTGGTGTATTAGCTAAGGAAGAAGATAAGACTGTTCAAGCCATTAATACACGATTAACTAAGATGCGAAAGCATTTTGATACAATCACCAATAAAGTAAAGAGATTAGACATAGAAGAACCTGATGAAGTAGAAGAACTAGAAGAGCCTGAAGAGGATGATGACTATGTATATGGGGGTGTTCAGACTGATGAAAGCCAAACCAGTTAAATTATATTATGTCGGTATGACTA
>Ga0307928_10001549_pt1 | contig 17474 bp, 44 predicted proteins | sample AceLakmetagen232_FD_201815 | JGI IMG/M metagenome (GOLD analysis project Ga0307928, IMG submission 201815) | Saline water microbial communities from Ace Lake, Antarctica - #232 | ecosystem: Environmental > Aquatic > Non-marine Saline and Alkaline > Saline | place: Antarctica: Ace Lake... | reverse complement strand
CCGTGTTCCTTCACCCATGCCTGCACAAGGCCGGTCAAGTCGTTTGCGTGTGCTCGATGGGCTTCCGCTCTACCCATGAGTTCTCCGGCTTCCAGCGGGCTTGTGGGCGCACTGAATGACAGGTTAGCTATTGCCTTACAACTGGATTTGTAGGGACACCACGCGCACGCTCTCTCGGATGGGGTAGCCGGGTAACTCTTGGCACCAAGGGCTTCCTTTGCCAGCATGACAATCTCTGCCTTCGCGCCAACCTGTTCCCCCTGCACCATCCAGGTCTGCGCTTCTCCGGTGGGGACAACCCATAGCACCAATTCGATCTCCTGCATGACCTCGCCAGTCTCAATTCGCCGCGCCTCCTGTACCGCCCATGCATACCAGCGCAACTGTAGCGGAGGCTCGTCTGCTTGCCTGCCTAAGCGTGGCGTCTTGAAGTCGGTTACTACCAATCGCTCGTTGTGCGGGTCATACTCCAGACAGTCTATCCGGCCAACGAAATCAGGGAGGCCGTCTGGTAGTGGCACGCGCAGGGAAACCTCAGCGGCAGTAGTACGGTACTGCCACTCATAGCGATATGCCTCACAGAAGTTTTCTGCCAACTTGACTATCTCAGGGTCATCATATGTCCTTGCTAGTTGAAGCCCTTCGGAGCGTGCTGATGGAACGTCGAGGTCGTGGCATATCTGCGCGTAGCTCTCCTGCCATTCATGCCAAGCCGATCCGGTGTTGTTTGAGATACGGGCGGCGGCATTGATAGCGGTCTGCCCACTGTACCGCAGCCAGAAATGGTGCGGGCAGCTTCGATAGGTACTCAGGCCGGAGTAGGAAACATGGTCAAGCTGGAGCGGCTTCTTCTTCGTCACTCGGAGGACTCCTTGTCATAACCCTCAGTAAATGCTTTGTCTATCCGCGCCTGCCTCGCGCCATCGGCTTTAGCTTGCGCGACCTCCATATTCGTCCACTCATCATCAGTGAACCTCCCTCGACCGCCGCAAACACGACAGGGGATAGCACTAATCACGCCCCCGTAGCCAACTGACCGTACTATGCCTTCTCCGCCACAATGCCCACACTTGTGCATATTACTTGCCCTCCTCAAAGTCCATCTGCCCCGCCACCTCGAATATCTGCGGGAACGGTTCAGTCAGCCGGAACTCCTGCGCCCTCTCGTGCAACGCTTGAAGCACTTGCCAGGTAAGGTCTTTGTCACCATTGAGCGCGCGGGCATTAGGTACAAGCTCAAGCCCTTCGTCACTCATCGCCGCCGTGATATGGTCATTCGCCCATTCATCCTCCGCGTCACTTGCAAGCTGCTTCATGCGGCTATGAATGGCGGAACCTATTGGCATCGCTTCATCGGCAGGCCGGAATAGGTCGTGTGGCTTATCTGGTTCCGGCGCGGCGTCCTCCACTGCTTCATCCTCAAACTCGGCGTCAATGACATCCGCGTTTTCCCCGTCAACTGATGTCTCTTCCGCCGCCCCTGTTGCTACCTCTGCCGCGCCGGAACCAATGCGCTCTATTGCCTCCTCCCATGTGTCATTCCGCGCACACTCTTCGACGAGTGCCTGCGCTTGTGCGTCGGCAATGCCTGCCTTCTGTGCCGCGTCTCGCAACTCCATTTCCCATACCGCGACGGACTTGCCCTCGCCCTCCGCCGCAACCTCGGGGTGGAATTCGTCAATGAATTCAGCTTCCTTGCTATGCTCAGTCAGGCCCGCCGACAACCGCTTCACTTGGTCAGTGATAAGTAGCCGCCGCCGCTTCTCATCCGCAACCGCGTCAAGCATCTGCTCAATAGTCCCGTCGGCTTCGAGTGTCGCGTAGGGGACGAACACGTTCTGCCCATCCGGTGTCTTAGTCCCGCGCTCGCCTCGTACCAGCCAGAAGGGCAAGCCCGCAAGGGTACCGTCGGTTTCGTGCAGGAAGTGGTTCATCCAGTAGTGAAGCTCCTGCCAGCTTTTCAGGCTTGACGTGCGGAAGGCCGCGATAGGACAACCGCCCTGCACGAACCCGCGAAGCCGGACGGTCAGTATCGCCTGCACCTTGCACGTGCGGTCTGCGATATACGGGCAGGTCAGGTAGTCGCAGGGAACCGTTTGTGCCTCCGCGCTTGCCTTGCCCGATTGGTCATACTCCTGCCAAGTGGCTTGACCAACGTAGTATTGCCTCGGCAGGTTGCCTAGTTCGTCGCGCACCACCTCGGCGTCCGGTAAGCCCTGCGCTGCGTATTCCTCCGGCGTCTTTTCCTGCCAGTCCTCGCATACACAGATACGCCGCCCGCCCGCTCCGAACTTGGCATAGGCTCCATACAGATTCGATTCGGGCTTGTTGAATATCAGGTACACGGGAACCCGCTGAGGCTTTGCCGCACCTGCTACGCCGCGCCCATTCAGATACTCGACGAGGGCGGTCTGCAATTCCGGCACGACATCATAGACGATCCGCTTGCGCTTGTTGAGCGTGACCATTTCTGGCCTGCGCTTAGTGATGCGGATATGGTCGCCCTTGCGCGGGATACCTCTCTCGTCCATATCGCCATAGCTGATTCGCAATGCTTGCTCCGGTCGCCACTGTCCCGGCGGTCGCGCTGTCTGCTCAGTTGCCATCGGATGTTACCTCCAGCGCGGCCCGCACTACCTGCCGAGCCTTCGCGGTAGCCCGATATGGCTTGCCCGTCTGGGTGCCGGTGACTTTGCCTCTGCTAACCCGCAAGCCCTCCTTCGCGAACCACCTTCCGAGCGTGTTCGTGTTGATATTCAATTCGTCGGCAACGTCCTTCAGCATCCCCGCCTCTGCCAGCAAGCCCAGCAGGATTTGTTTCAGCGGCAACGGCGCAAACCGCTCCAGAGCGCCGCGCTGCTTCTCGTATCTCCAGTCCATCGGTATTCCCATTATGGTGCTGCTCCTTTCCTTGCATGACATTATAAACCAGTCTGTGGTCAATGTCAAGGACGATTTCTGTATCTGCGATATGATTCCTCTGCGTGGTCATCGCTGGCCCGTGCGATCCACACGATGGCTGCCAGGACAAGCAACCCGATTGCAGCGTAGAGCAGGAGCGCGATGAGTTGCCAGCTATCCATCTGAGGGTTCCTCCTCGGTCTGCTTATTGCCCCAGATACGCTCAGCGAGTATGGCGCTTGCTTCGTCTAGCAGCTTATCTGTTGAGCATGGCCCCGCCTGCGCTATCACTCCTGTGCGGTCCTCTACTGTGAGGCAGGGAAGTTTACGCGGATCGTATTCTGGCCGCGTGATTGTCACAAGCAAGCGGTCACTCTCTTCGCCAATCCAGTACGTGATAGTAGTAGCTTGGTGCAGAGGATTCGCCAGCTTCTGCCGAACTACGTGGCGCTTCATATCATCAGATATTAGTAGCGGTGTAGCTTGCGCGGTCATTCGGCATCATCCTCCCCGAACCGTTCTCTGCCCGCCTGCTTGATTTCCTGCCACTTGCGCTTCGCCTGCTTGAGGGCATTGGCGCGGGTCTTGCAGATTGCCCTGGCGTCTTTTGCGGTACAGAATCCTCCCGTGGCTGATGCGGTATATTCTATGTCCGGCTGATAGATTGTGCCGTCCCCAACGTGCAGGCGATACAGCCAGCCATTTCCCGTTGCGATCTTGACCTCCAGTGTCTCGGCATACACGCCCGGTACAATCTCTGTGATAATAGTTCTCAACGTCATTTCGCTTCCTCCTTATTCGCGCAGGCTGGGCAGTACGCAATGATGTCGCTGCCTTCGCGCACCTCGCCAAACCGCCAGCCCAAGCTCACCATTATAGCTATCGCATCTTTGAGTGGGTCGCGTCCGCTGCAAGCAGTGTATTCGCTTGTACCGCATTCGTCGCACGTAACCAGATACGCTTCGGTAAGTACAAACATGCTCAGTCAGCCTCCTCAGTTTTCATGTATCGCCCGTAGCCGTGACACTTCGGACACTTGTTCACCCCGCCGCAGTCGCAGACCACGATGCCATCAGGCTCAACCCGCGCGGCGTTCTCTTGGTTCACGTAGTCCATCGCTTCTTGCTCAGTGCCGAAAAGCTGGACGGTGCTTAGTTCGTACATGCTGCCGCTGGGGCAGCCTGTTTCGTGCATCATGTAACATTCATCATCGGCTCTATCAATACGTTTGGAGTAACGCTGAGCCTGCACGGATGCAACTGTCAGCAGTTCGCTCACGCACCACGGGTCAATATCTAGGTACGGGCTTGTGCCGCAGAGACCCCGGCACTTAGGACATTCCTGCAATGTCCCATCCGCGCCCTCAACCTTTCCCCTGCCAACACAGAACGCGCATTTGTGCCAGACCTGTACCGGAATACGCTGTGCCCGCCAGACTACATCGTCAATATCGAATCGCGTGGTGATTTCCATTACTCAGTCTCCTCCTCTACTGGTATATCAATAGTGGTCGTGACCATGCCCCTCGGCTGCACCGGCTCCAGCACCGGCCACCTGTCACGGAGTCTGTCAAGCCACCCGCGCGGCCCGTAGAGCAGATGCGGGACTGAGCAGCCGAGCGCGGTTGCCAATCGCTGCACGGTTGACACGCGGGACGGCTCCATGTGGTCGCACTCCAGTTTGCTGATTGTCGTCAAGCTCAGGCCAGCGCGTTCGGCAAGTTCTTGTTGCGTCCACCCGGCGGCCAGTCTCAGTTTGCGTATCCGGCATCCCATTGATTCGGTCATGGCGATTCCTCCTTCTCTATTTCGCTTGCGTGGTCGTGCATGAATCGGATCGCTGCTTCGATTTCGTTTTCTATCTCGTCAGGGCTGATGATTGAGGGCGGCCATTGATAGCTCAACACAATTTGTAATGCCTGCTCTATCATGCCGCGCTCAGCTTCGCGTTCCTGCGCGCCCTCCCAGTAGTTGCGAGCTTCATTCTCCCACTTCTCTTCCCGCATCTTGTCGCGCCGCGCCCGCAGATACATTTCCATGCGGGCCATGCGCTTGAGCGCCCCGCGAAAACTAACTGCGTCTACGGGTCGGTATTCCATTGTCATTCGGAATCATCCTCTTTGCGTTCGCGCAGACAGTCAGGGCACAGGTCAATCTTGTATCTGCCGATGCTTGACAATACATAAGCCCATCCGTCCTTCCGCACCGCATCCCGCAACTCCTGCCTGCTCTCGTTTTCGTCGCCTGCAATCCTGATACCACAACCGTCACACTCAATACTGCGCGTCCTGATTATTGCCATGCTACTCAGCCTCCTCTTCGATTTCTCCAAGCCCTTCGCAAAGAGGACACTCCACATCGCCCTCTCCATTGCACACGGAGCACGGGTCGCCGTCATCGTCCACGCCCTCGCCGAAACAGTAGTCGCACTCTATCCATCTGCTCCCGTCACACTCCGTACAGGTCTTGTACTTCTTTGGCTTGCCCATCATCATTCCTCCCGCGTTATCCGTGTCGAGCTACCCAGACTATCAGGTCATCGCCATCCCACTCGACCTCATTTACAGTGCGGCCTGCGAGTGCTATCAAAACAGGCACCCCCTGCGCATATTCCCCGAGGGTTGTGACATCTGTTTCGCTTGTATATTCCAACAGCCTGATATGCTTCGGCTGCGCTTGGTGACGCGCTTCGGCAAGGCACGCATGCAGCAACTCCGCCCTGTGTTCGTGCGCACCATCATGAATCAGCGCCCCGGTTACTATCGCGTCACACAATAGGGCAATATCTTGGTAGTCTACGGGATTGTCGTCACCGCACAACGCCTCGAAGGCTGCCAGCACGGCCCCCTGCGACCACTGAGAGCGGCATTCGCTTATCACATCGTGAGCTACGTCATAGGCATAAAACATGCTATTCCTCCCGCGCGTTGGTTGAGTCGCGCCCCTCGGGTTGGTGCTGGTCAGGCTTCGTCAAGAATGGATGGGCGAAAGCGGTCCGCGTCGAGTCGGCCCTGGATGATCTGCGCCGCTGCGTCTAAGCCCTCCGCCTTTGCCGTTAGCAACGCTGCTTCATCAAACCCGTTACAGTCATCAGCCTCTTCGTACAGGTCATGTGCCGCGCCTTGTATCGCGTTGATGGTAATCTCTATCGCCTTCTCGGCTTGACTGGGCGCTCTCTTCTCTGTGGTTGCCATTTCTCTCGCCTCCCGGTTTCGGCTCTCGCGAGCCATTATCAAGCGCCACTGGCGGCGCGACCGGATTGCTCCGGTCAGGCTGGCTGCGTCTCGTACTTGGTGCCCTCAAGTCCGCGAGGCTGGCGGGCGATATGTTCCGCGAAATTGGCGGCTTGCGGGAATGTGTCGAAGTAGTAACCTGCGTCGTAGTCAGACTGAATCTCACTCTTGTCGCGGGCGTCCTTCACGTAGTAGAAGGCAAGCTCGTCACTCTTGCCATTGCGATAAGCACTCAATCGGATATTGCCACGCTGCCCGGTTACTATGTGGCCGCTCTCTGTGGCGGTTACATTCTCTGTCCAGGTCTGTATCTTCTTGACTGCGAAACTCATCTTTGCCATCTTGCTCGCCTCCTATGTGTTGCCTACTGTGACTACATTATAGACTACCCGCATACCAATGTCAAGGGTTTGGCAGCCCGATTCGCGAAATAGTTGAAGTTTTTTTGAGCCGGTTAGTCGGCATTGGCGGGCACCATTCTCAGTTATCTGCTCTCCCGAATCATCACAAGTATCGCGCCGAGCATGAACCATAGGCTGATGAAGCAAAACCAGAGGCCCATCGGAGTCTCGCCATTCAGTAGCAACAACCCGCCTGCGAGCATGGCTATTCCAGACAACGTTACTGGAAACATTATATCGTTACCTCCTCCCGCTTATCAATAAATCGCCGAAGCTCCGACATGTAGAACCTGCGCTTGCCGCCGGGGCCAGCGAAACACTCCAGCCTCCCGCGCTCGATATAGCGGCGCACAGTAGCCGGGCAGACGCCGAGGAGTTCTGCTGCCTCAGCCATCCAGACTACGCGGTCGAGTAGCCGGGCTTTGTATGCCTCGCGTGCTTCACTGAGGGTCATTCTGGCACCTGCTCAGTATCGATACTCTCGCCTGGCGCACGGAAGTCTTCCAGCAAGTGTCCGAGCCATTCGTGGATGAAATCGCCAACGTCTTCCTCGTCAAAACTAGGCCCCTCACCAAAGACAACAACCCACGCATCCAGCCTCCTTGAATACGCTGCATTTCCTCCGACATCGGCGGCCAACTTGAAAGCTGCCGCCTTCTGCTTGTCTCGATCATCGCCAGTGCTCATGCGCCCACCTCCTCGCCTGCCGGTAGTAGCTCGCCACACGTTGGGCAGTAGCGGTCGCCTCGCCATACGCTATGCCGGCAACTCGGACAGCGGATATCCGCTGGGTCTGCGGGAGCGTGCGCTATCCCGAGGTAGTCCATCATATGGTGAGCCGCTGCTATGTATCCGTCAATGAACGCAGCTTCTTCCTGCCACAGTCCAGCCATCACGTGCAGTTCGGCCTCGACTGTCATCCCGTACATATCCGGGTTTACTGAGCCTACGCAGGGACCTTCGTAGGGTTGGTGCGGCACTCGTACTGTACGCACAATCCAAGCGCCCACATTTCGCTGCAGCCTCCTGAGCCAGTTCATCCCGCCACCTCCTCAGTCTCAGTTTTCACTTCTGGCTCATCATTGCTTCGGACCTGTACATCATCATCCCGCAGCCCATCCCACCAAACTGTTCGGCAATCAGGACAGGTGAGGCGGTGCAAGTACATGAAGCCTGGCTTGCTTACTGCCTCGCGCTCGAAATTGTGACAATGACACTTGCGTTTCCAGCACTGTTGCATGTCACTCCTCCTCCGGTCTGATAGCCCACTCCGGCCAGTCGCCATTCTCCCACCTGCGCGCCCGTGCTATGTCATCATCCGCCGGGTCAGCAGGCCACGTGGACGGGTCGGCACCGTACTGTTCGCGGCAGAGTGCCTGCCCCCAGTCATAGCCGAAACTCCGCACCACGTCGGAAGCATCAAAGTCGGGGTGTACGCTCACCGTGCCTCCATGTGCTTCGGCCATCCTGTTTATCCACGCTGATACCCACGTTGTGTTCGGACTGTATTCGGTCATGCCTGTTCCTCCTCGTTGGTTGTTTTTGCGCCGACTTGCGTCTCGCCCCAGTCGCCGATGCCCATGTACTTGCCGCACGCGCTCTTCACGACGCGGGCATATGATAGTATGCCGGTTACGCTGTCCAGGACAAAGACCACATCATTGTTTGCCGCTAGGTGGTGCCTGCCTACTCCTCTACTCATGCCAATCCTCCGTTGCCCGTTATGGTTGCCCGTCCTACCCTCGTGGTGCTATCCAGACTATCAAGTCATCGCCATCCCATTCGAGCTCATTGACCTTGCGGCCCGCTATCGCCATTAGAGCGGCGAAGGCCGTTGGGTGCCGACTGAGCACGTTGCCCCTGCCGCCCTCCACCAATCGTACCTCTGATGGCATCATGCGGCGTCGCGTCTCGCCCAGGCAAGCCGCAATGAGCTCTTCCCTTGCACCGCTCTTCTCCGCGCTTAGGTCAACACCGCCGCCAATCAACGCGCCTTCAACCATGTGGCGGACTCCCGTTATTGCTCCATCGTTGGCGAGCGGTGTCACGCCCTCAGCCATTCCTTCAAAGGCCGATAGTACATACTCCTGAGGCCACATGACCATACAGTGCCTCACGATACCCTCAGCAAACTGCGTTGTGTCAAACATTGTCGCCCTCCCGTTCTCTGAGTGGTTGCCCGTACTGCTACTGCGGCCCTTCCCGTTCTATTGCCCGTTCCTCAGCGGTATCCTGCCCCATCCAGTCATCCACCTCGCCCGCCCGATGTTGCTCCTGCAGCTTCTCCATGACCTGTTGCCGATACGGTTCGTGTGCGCGGATAGCGGTGCAGAGCATGGCGTCGAAGAGCTTCTGCAGGACGACCTCCTCTGCAAGCTCTATCACCCCTATCTCGATGGCCGCGCACTTTCGCTTACGCGCCTTCTCTGTGACAATCAGACAGAAATCACGCAGGCCATGATAGCCGTGGCGCGCGTCGAATATCTCCAGCCCCTCCGCCAGGCTGATGTCAAACTCCTCGCACAGTTCCTCCAAGTCCATCTCTGCTAGCTGCGAGTCCACATGGTCGGCGGCATAGTCAGCCGCGCGGTTGCCTGCGTCATCGTTCGGATCGTTACCGTTGGTCATTCTGAGGCCTCCTCGTCCCGTTGATTTCATCAAACAGTCGAAGCGATTCTTTGTACGTGCTGCCGGTGCTTGCCTGTATCCAAGTCAGCGCAGCCTCCGCTACTGTGCTGCTCTCCACTGAGGCGTAGCAGGTGCGGGCACAGGCGGTGAGCGCACCGAAGAAGTACGCAACGTCTTGCAGGTCGGGCACTCGTATCAGGTGCGCGTTTGTTCGCCACAGAATGTCGGCGGCTTCGGTCAATGTCATTTCGCATCCCCTTCTGCGGCCATCGTTGCCCGCAATTCCTCCATTGCTTCGCGCAGCCTATCAGTCGCTTCTGCTGCTTCCGCTATCTTGGCAACGAGCCGCGCTTCACTTTCATCCAGCTTCTCGATGTCCCGAGCGTACATGAGATTGCCAAGAAGCCAGTGTGTGATTCGTTGTCGCAAGGTCATGTTACTCCATCCCCTCTCCCATCTCATTGTCTGCGGCAGCAAGAACATCAGCCAGAATATCGACTGGTGAAACGCCTGTTAGTGAGGCGCAGAGGGAACACACATGCCTGATAGCTATGCCATCACGTTCGTGTTCCCGGAGCAAGTCGGAGGTTATCTGTGCCTGCGTCTTACCCGTAGCCCGCAAGTCACCCAGCAGCCCCAGTGCGAGTGCAGCTATGATGTCCCGCGATTGGTTGTTCATGTTGACCCCTCCGCTTCCTTGATTGCGTTGAAGTGCAAGTGAAGCAATGTGCGAACATCCCGCAATGTCGCGTTTTCGAACATGGTCACTGCCTGCGTTGTGCGCTCGTCGCCAATGCCGGTGTGGAATGTGCACGCGAACATGATAAAGCGTCCGATGAATACGTGGAGGCTCTCCTTGTCATCTGTCCGGAAGAGACGCTCGTTGCGCTCCCATATCAAGTCGATAGCTTCCATCAAGATCATGACGAGGCCTCCTCTTCGATTTCCACATAGCGGGTGTACTGCACGTTGTACCATGCGCCGCGTTCGTCTCTCTCAGTGATCTTGTGGTGGTTCTGCGCGTCACTGTCACGCCCCTGCCAACCGTCCTCTTCATGTACGGCAACGGCATCACGTATTCGCTTACCCTGCTCTTCCCACGCCCCGTCCGCCACGAATACCTTGGCGGTCTTGGACTCCATTCGCTTGCCTACAAGCCCCACGTCGAGCAACTCAAACGCGCAAGGCGTACTGCCGAGGCCGGTGATCGCGAGGCCGAAGTCCTCGACTGTCATCTGTATCTCAATAGCTACGCGCCCGCTCTCCGCGTCCCGCAGGCGCACCTGAATGAAGTCATCACTCTTGTTGCTCACCATTCGCACTATGTCTATTCGGCCTTCGTGCTGCTTGCTCTTGGTCATCGCTCAGCCTCCAGTTCGTCATTCGTGGCAGTAGTACCGGCGCTTCCCGCGTCTAGTTTGCGCAACAAATGGTAGGGCGGGCATGGTAGCCTGCGGAATGAATTGGTGCCTGCTGCCTGCGCTGGTTGCCCCACGACGATTGCTTGCAGGGGCAGCGTCTATCCTGTGGGTCAACGCCTGAGTGCTGCTTGCTATTGGTCATCCTATTCCTCCCGCGCGTTAGGATTGCGTCGCTTTTACTATTGCTTCCAGTTCTTCATCAGTCAGCTTCCGTGCGACGGCTGCTGCCGGAGTGCCCGTGAGGTCAAACCTGATAGTGCGCGCTTTCCAAGCCGCACAGTCCCCGCAAGTGAAGTGCCACTTTCCGTCCTCCTTCACGAGCATAGCGCCCTCGTCACTTACGGCGCTGCACAATTCCTTGAGCGTTGTGCAGTCTTCATATATCCACTCGACTCCACACCCATCGCACGTAGCGTAGTAAACGATTTCCTTCCGTATTGGTGATGCTGGATTGCTCATTGATGCCGCCTCCCGCGCGTTGGAGTCGCGCCCCTCTGATTGATGCAGTATCTCAGCCCTTGCGCTCAGAAATGACAAGCGCTAGACATTCGCGACCGTCGAACTCAGCATCGTAGTCGTATGCGATTGTGAGTAGTTGCCCATCCGGCCCGTACTGCGGCCCTCGGATAGTACCGCAGGTGCAGCCCGTAGCTCCGCATAGTGTGGCTTTGAGCCGCCGGTGCTGCGACGCGGTGATCCTGTGGGGCAAACTCGCCACGCGGATGTCTGCGCTTGTGTGGTGGAAATCGTTGGTCAGTGTGATTGTCATTTCATTCTCTCCCTGTTTGTTGATGCGCCCGCCGCAATCGGACGGGCAGGTGCGGAAGTGTCATTCGCGAATCCACCACTCAACCGTAACAGCGCCGTCCCCTTCATAATCAAATCCCGTACACGGACGCCCCACCAACAACTCATCCACCAAATGCCGCCGCTTCTCACATCCAGCAGGTATCTGTATCTGGAGTGTGTTTGCCGATAGTACCGACATAAGGCCTGCCTTATCCGCCTTCTCTCGCAGTCTGTCTATATCAGCATTGTCCATGCCATTATCTCCATTCCGTTTGATGCGCCCGCTTGAGGGCAGGTGCCTGACCCGCCCTCCCGCAGGAGTATCACCCCTCTGTTGGTGGTTGTTCGTATGATGCTTCGACGACCTCGGCCACCTCGCAAGCCACCGCTATCATGTTTGCATATGCCCGCGCGGTAACTACGCCCTGCCCTCCAATGGATGACCAATTGACCACCACTTGCTGCGAGATGCTTTCCTGTTTGTTGCCTCGCCGAAAGTACGCAGATACGTGTGTATGTTCGCCCAACCCGTCTTCTGCCGGGGCTGCGCTTGTGACATCTGCGCTGCCCGCACAGTCAGGATTAGTAGCACCCGCACTCCACCTGATGTTGCAGCCCTTGTAGTCTTGCATATCATTTCCGACTTTGAGCATGTCATTCCTCCCGTCTCTTGATAACCACCCGCGCAGGCCTTCCGGGAAAGCCCGCGCCGAGGGTTAGCTCGGCGGTGAATGCTACACCTCCTCGCGATAGGGCGTGTCGAACTGGAATGGAAAGTTGGTGCCCGCTACGAATTCGCCTTCGCCAACAATCTCCTCTCCTGGGCGCAGGTGGTCTTCATTTGGGACTACCTCTATCGGGTCTGGTTCCAGAATGATTATGCCTCTTCCGTATCTGCCATCTACCTCAAGATACTTGTATGTCTCCATGTTCTTCGCCTCCCGGTTTCTGCCTCGCGGCGTTATCGAACCCCACTGGCGGGGTGACCGGCAGAGGGCCGGTTAGTCTATGTGGTATGCAATCTCAAGCAGGGCCTCGAACCGTGAGACGCCCGCGCGGATGATGTTGCCGCTGCTCAAGTCGTGCGCTATCCATCCGGCTCCGTCTTCGCGCCCATAGTCCCACTCGACAAGGATTTCGTTATCGCCGCGCGAGATGAGTATCGGCTTCCGCTTGCCCTTGTCACGCGGGTCAATGTAGTTGTGCGCGGCAACCGAACGGTTGAAGCTCTCCAGCCAGTAGATTGTCTCGGCATCCGTCTCCACCGTCCACCCGTCTTCGCGGAGTTTGTTGAGTAAGCTGGTGGTTGTGTTTGTCATCCGTCTCGCCTCCTGTACGTTGCCTACTGTGACTACATTATAGACTACCCCGCAGGCTGATGTCAAGGGTTCTGCTGGAAATAGTTGACCTATATTCGCTGGCAGATGCGATATAGGCTTAGGTTGCGTTTTGCGTCCATTAGATTCAATTCGCAGACACGAAAAAAAGCCCGCCGGAAGCGTCTCCGGCGGGCATATTCTGTTCGGTGTTCAGTTATCGCGAGCTATCAGAAGGTCACATGTACGATGTACGCGCGGGCTTTGATGCAGTCGAAACGGAATGACCAATATACGCAGACACCTCCGCCCTTCACGAGCGGGATGATCTTGTCGAGCTTGTCGTATCTGCCAGATAGTCCGAGGGCGAATGCGTCCTCACTGCACAGATACATCAGGTCGGCGTGGCCGGAGAAGTCACCGTGCTCAATGAACTTGTAGCTGCCCATCGGGTTGACGGGTATCTTGCCAGTGCTTGTCATCACAGAAAAGCTCAGGCTCTCCCCAGCAAACGCAGTGCAGGTCAATGCCAGCAGCGCGACCGCGATCATCAGTGGTCTCATGTTTCACCTCCAGTCGAATCAGGTACATGCAATGCGGAAACGTACAGCTTGCCATCATCATCTATATGATTCCCGCGTGGCACCACAAGCGCGGTCGCCGCAATGACCGGCGGGCTAGTACCGTGCAGCACTATCTTGATTGGCGTCACCTGCCCGGACAGTCTCGCCGCAAGCTCTTGGCGAACCCATCCCATACTGACCTTGCTACCGGGGCAGGTTTTGTTCGCCACGTCCCGGTGAGCAAAACAACACTCAACCGGAATCTCCCATAGCTTGTGAACCATAGCCAGCACGTCAAGCGATGTCGCCATTGCGCGGGAGGTCTTCGGGTCTTCGCTGTCAAAGTTGCCGATGGTCTCGATACCGAAGGCATACTTGTTAGGCCAGCCACGGTAGCCATTGCAGAGATTGTAGAGCTTCCGATTTCGCTTCATCACGTCAGCCCACGAACGGGATACGTGAGCATGGCACCAATTCCCCGCGCGGAGGTTGCGACCATTGTACACGCTCCCGTCCGGCGCGGTGTAAGCGTTGGCCGCGATGTCACTCCAGCCCTTGCTCAGATGATACCGACGAATGGTCTCAATGCTACTGAGGCCATGATACTGAGATGCGTTCGGAACCCATGTGTGATGCAAGAACGTAGCCAGCGGCGCGCGGTACATCTGCTGGCCGCGCAGGTACGCCCAGAACTCATCGAGCGTGTGCTTCCGGATAGTGACCATCGGCCTATGCTCCTTCGCCTTGGTCATCATCCCACTCAGTCACCATCGCGATATGGTCTGCGGCTTTGCGGGGTGCGCGCGCTACGTCACGGACAATCTTCGACGAGTAGCCGGCCACTAGGATGATAGCACCGACGACGGCCCAGTCGCCTGCGGTCATGTCCGCTGGCAGCGAGTCGCGGATGGCATACATCGTAGCTGTTGCCGACAGCAAACCCGCGACTGTTGCAGCCCAGTCACCTGTCAATGTAGGTATCGCCCGCTTGAGTATGTCAACCACAATCGCGCTTGCCGGTGCGAATATGGCTATGAGAATCGCGGCCTCCTGTGCTATTGTTGCATAGTCCATTTCTTAGTCCCTCCTCGTGTTGGTTTCGATACGTGACAATACGCGAAAGATTTCGTCGAACTTAGCCTCAGTCTCCCCGCGTGGCATATACGCTTCGTCGAGGTCGCCTTTGCACCAATGGATGTTTCCATCGGCTACGTGTGATGTCAATACTTGGCCTTGCGCGGCGGCATAGGATACGAAACCAACGAGCGCGGTTATCAGTAGTATTACTACGCTGAGCGTCACGGTGGTGCGCTTGGAAATGTTGTAGCCGCCATTGCCATCGCTTCTCATTAGTGATTCTCCGTACTGAGATTCTGTGATTCTGTGATTCTCTACCAAGTGATAATCCTAGCGCAGCCGCCGACGGAGGGCGGGCCGCCGGCGACACGCGCTAGGGTACAAGGCGGGGAGGGGCGTCCCCGCCTAATCCGCAACAAACGCACTACTCGAATATCTCAATGTCATAGGTGCAGCCATCGCGCTCGACATCGCCCGCCGCAGTAGTGTATATGAGCAGTATCTTGACTCGTTTCGTGCCGGGCCGCGTCGTGACTCCACTAGCCGCAGTGATGTCATAGCTGGCAACCCCGCTGCTGATAGTCATAGCCGCTGGCCCCACGATGGCATAGCCTGGCAGCCGGAAGGTATCACCTACCGCAGGCGTCACTGGAAGCGGGATGCCCGTGGTGGCAAGCGTGAACGTGCCATCGCTCACGAAACTGGTGACCATCCACGCCCCGTTCTTGAGCGCGGTGCCGCTAGTGAATTGCATCATCATGTATTTCCACAAGTCATCCGCCTGGTCGAAATCGGCGTCAACTATAGTCGTGCTTGTCGCGCTATCAACGGTGCCAGTAACCTCCTCATCGGCATCGTATATCCATATCTCGGCAGACGTGATATTCAGCTTCGCCTCGCCCGCCAGTGAGAGGTCGGTGGACGAACGTATCCGCTGCATCAGTTGCATACGGATAGTCTTCTCACCGTTGACGGGTATGTGCAAAGCGAATCTTGAGCTTTTGTCGGCCATTAGTCATCACCCACGTAGACGAGGTAAACTGTGTCGCGCGCGCTTGCCATGCGGATAACGCCCCGTGCATCTGCGGAGAGGACGGCATCGCGGGCGTTGTGGAGGGAGACTATGGCACCACCTGTCGCCCAGTCAAGGTAGCCCTGAGTGAGCAGGTAGGGCGTCAAGTCCCCGAGGCCTTGCGTCAGTATTCTGCCGACGCCTAATCCCATTAGGCCGGTGCCCCTCTCTCAGTCGGCGCGGTCGCATCGTCTAGCGTTGCAGTCCAGATAGCAGTAGTTCCGTCAACTTCATAGAGCGTTACCGTCGTACCGCTGATGGTCATCTTGCCAGCTATGCCTGCGCGGGTTGCAACGATAAGACTGCCGAGCTTCGTGCCGGTCTTGGCAGCAGCTTCGTAGGTGGCGAGGTCGAGGTCGGCCACGAGCGTCGGTATATCAGTTATGGCATCATCAAGATTAGTCAAGCCAAGGTCGGCGGCATCATCGGGATCGAATGCCACCACCTGCACGGGCGTGCCTACTGCCTCCAGCGTGTTCGCGCTCTTGTAGCGCGGGTGGATAGTTACGCCCGTAGTAGCCAATACGCCGTCTGTCAATTCGGCATAGTAGTTTCCGTCGCCGAGGTCTACTAGTACCCCAATTCCTACGCTCGTATAGGCTCCGCCGTTCCAGCTTATTTCTGGCTGCCCACCCGCTTCGCCGATTTCCGGAGTCATGCCATCGCTAGCATCAACGCAGAGGAACTGGACCCGCTTCTTTGATGCCGTAGTCTCGCCTACTTTTATCAGCTTCATATCAGGCCTCGTATCCTCCTAGTGATATGGTCATAGTAGTAAGCACCACCTGCCGCCCCCATCCACCACCACTTGCGTTCCCCCGGCGTCCAGATCGGCGCGTAGGGGTTGGCGTAGAGGTGGGCGGCTTCTTCGGCGGGGAGGGCGCGGGAGTAGATGGAGACCATGTCTATACTGCCCTCAAACGGACGCGCCCAGTCTCCATAGCGGTTACCAATACACCATTCAATATTGGTACCTGCAATGATATTGCCAGTAGCTGCCGTTTGAAGAGTGTAGGTAACCTCGACACCGCCTATATACGCTCTCGGTTTTCTGTCGCCGCCATCATCATATGTGCTCACCACATGATGCCATGTATTAATTGGCAGGTCAGTCAGCGCAAATGTCGCAAAACCAATTACGTCATCGGTTGTTATTCTGAAGTCAATACGAGCTGACGTCGGGTCTGCGTTCAGAGCATAACGGTTACTTCCCGCATCTCGTTGGCATACAATATGCGGCCACGCTGTATTTGCCCATGATGTGGGGTATATTGATGTGACTGTTGACAGAGTAGTTAGCGTTTGCGACACTGTGGGCAATCCCACTGCGTCATTGAGTCCGTCAAACTCCAGCGCCCCTTCCCCTCCACGCCTCCCCTGCGCCCAGTCCGTAGCCGCATCCATGTTAGTCATTGTGCCATGATTGTTCTGCCCGCTGATGTCCGGCACCACGAGACCGGAACCCATGTTGGCTTCCCACCAGCCAACGCAGCCATGCCCTAGCGGATGCTGGGTATCAACACGGCTACCCGGTGGCGGCTGTCTGTGCAGGAAGCGGCCTCGCATTATGCGGTCACGTCCATATGTTCAACCCAAGCGTCAACCGCGTTGGCGTCGGTGTGCTGGCCGGTGTCATTCTCGACAGTCACCTTCCAGAACCGCTGCAACTGAGTCAGCAGCAACGAGAAGTCATAAAGTTGGTCGGCAGTGACGGTGAACGGATGCTCCACGCCGCTATCGCCGAACGCAGTTCCGCCCGTAGTATGTACGGGCAAGACGGCCAACTTCATGAGTTGGTTTCCACCGGGCGCAGCCGCGAAACCGTCAATTTCGAGGTAGGCGCATATCTGCTCGAAAAGAGTGGCATCGCCACCGTCAACCTCCGCCGAAGTGTAGGTAGCCGCACTGTTGATTGTCTGCGCCGTCACTGGTTGCGTAAGCGTCCTTGTGAATGTGAGTGCCATTATCCAGCACCTCCGCGCAGCACCTGCAAAGTCTCATCAAGCACTGCCTTGTGAACCTCGGCGTCGGCGACTTCTGTGTACTGCTCAACGAGTGCCGCCTTCAGCTTGTA
>Ga0307928_10001548_pt1 | contig 17479 bp, 15 predicted proteins | sample AceLakmetagen232_FD_201815 | JGI IMG/M metagenome (GOLD analysis project Ga0307928, IMG submission 201815) | Saline water microbial communities from Ace Lake, Antarctica - #232 | ecosystem: Environmental > Aquatic > Non-marine Saline and Alkaline > Saline | place: Antarctica: Ace Lake... | reverse complement strand
CAATGGAACAACATTTTGCTATTGTAACTAAAGGAGATTTTGATTATTATGCTAAACCTGAATATCTAAATAAAGAACAATATGAAAGTTTATTACCTTTGATTAATGAATTTTTAAAAAGTACTGGATTTGAAAAGTTTGAAGTTGATAATGTAGAAGAGGAATTGAAAAATAGTGTACTTGAACAATCAATGCGAATTGATGAGATTGCTGAGTCTTACAATAAGAATGGTGAGGTGAACGAAATAGAGGTGCTAACGGAAGATGAATATTTATCTAAAAACGGAGCATCTTTTATGGGTGGTTCAGAGCCAGCTTTGCATAAAAACATACAAGAGGGTAGTGGCAAGCAGCAAGCAATTAAAAAAGTTCAAGAAGATATGCGTAAAAATAATGAACGTAGGGAAGAACTTAGAAAAGAATATCAAGACAAGGTTGTTAAAGGCGAATTAAGACCCATTAATAAAAAGAGAAAAAATGTTTGAAATAGTTAAAACGATACTCACTAACTATTTTACAATTGAGATACTGCCTCAATCAACAAACATTTTTCTAAAAATGGGATTGCTAAAAACATCGACACTAGCAATATTACAAATCTATGCTGTATGATAAAACCATAAACACAAAGATAGTATAAGAAATGAGAAAAAACAAATTAAGAGCAACATATTTTAAATTATAAAGTATAAAACAATGGAAGATAACATATTAATACAAGGCAAAGATTTGAATTTAGATAAAATGCCAATAGCTGATAATCCAGTAGAATATCCAGAACTACAAAAAAATAAAGATATGGAAACAAATGAAACAATGGAAACACTTGAAACGTCTGATGAACAAACAATGTTAGATGATATTAAATATAAGCAAGAAGAATATTTAAAAAATGCTAATGTTTTTAATAGAAATGAATTACAAAGTGCTTATTTTAGATATTTTTCAATGTTTGTTGTTGAAGATTGGAGTAAATTAAAAACTCTATATGAATTAAGTGAGAATGTATCTAAAATTGGTGGGAAATTCAAGATAAGTCAAGAACTATATCACGAAAGAGAAATTTTCCAAAACTTAGATAAGAATTTATGGGATTACATTCCTGATTATCTAAAAGAAATAAAACCTATCAAGAAAATTAAATATGAACCAACTATTGATGATAAAGGACTTGCTACATTAACTAAAGATTTTGTTGCTAATGATGAGTTAAGACCAGTTATGAACGCTATTCATTTTGAAAAAGGCGAAGGCGAGGCTTCAACTGACGCACATAAATTGTTATGGTTATACAACCATACAAAGCATGAAGGAAATTTTTGTCTTCATAAGCATTGTAAAAATACAGAAGAAAGCGAAGGTAAGAAAGTTAGTGAGATAGATTTTCCTAGATGGCGTAGTGTTGTCCCTAAATCTAATACACTTGAAGTAGTAGATATAGATGCTGATAGTCTGAGATTATTTTTAACAACAATACACAATACGATAAAGACACACTTTACCATGTTACATTATGGACATTCTAATTATGGATTTAATGTTGTTTTCTTACTAGAAGCCATATTAACTATGAAAAGATTAGGATATAATGAATTATCTTTTGGTATGGGGGATGTTTCAAGAGCAATGATTATAGCACCTAAAGGTAGGGTAGAAAAGGTTGATAACTTTACAACTGATTTTGCATTATTAATGCCCTCAATGATTTATAATGAACTTAAAGGGCAATTAGTATTTGATTTAGAAACTCAATGTGTTTTCAGTTTAGAAATAGAAGGAGAAATTTGTTTAAAGCCTACTGAATTAAGACATAAAAAAGATTTGATTGAAATAAAAGCAGAGGCAAAAGCTGAAATGAAAGCCGAAATTAAGGCTGAACGTGATAAATTAAAAGCAGAGCAAAAAGCTGAAAAAGAGGCAGGAGAACAAGCTATAAAACAAGCTGAAATTAACAGAATTGAAAAAGAAAAACAAGAAATAATTAATAATCGAAAAAAGAAAATTGATGAACAAGCAATTAGAATAAGTAGTATTGTTATTGAACATACTGAAAAAGATATTATCAAACCTAAACAAACCGATAAATCCACAATAGGATATATGCTAATAGATAATATTAGTGGAGAAATTATTGCAGTAAAAAAAGATTTAAAAGAATTAAAACAAGTATATAATAATCTTGAAGAAGGTCAAATTAAAGGAATGAAACCTTTGGTTTATACTGTTATTAAAAAAGGTGATAAAAACGTTAAAGATAAAAAAGTAGATGTTGATTGGGTAAAACAACCAAGATTAATAAAAAATAAAGAAGTAAAAATAAATCAACCTCTTGTAATAAGTGAAGTATTAGAAATTGATAAATATAAAGATTTGGATAATAAATTAGCTGAACTTTTGTATGACTTATATAAAGATGCTGATGCTGATGGAGTTTTTGAATATGGAGAAGATTTTTGGGATGAAGAAACTGCCGATGGTAAAAGACTTGCTAAATTAGAAGATTTAGGATACATTGAATTTATTGATGGCAACCCTACACTTACGAGTGAAGGATTATCTTTTGGTAAAGCTGTCGATAGTCGTATTGAGACAAGAAAACTTTTAAAACAAGGTTCTGATTTATTTCCTAAAGAAGCAGGAGTTAAAGAATACAAACATAAACTTAAAAAAGGTGGAGAAATAAAACAGCCTAAATTTGAAATTGACGACATAGTTTACGATTTAGATGATGGTAAAAAACTTACCATTGCTCAAATCTATACAATGAAAAATAGAAAGGGTTATCATTACCAATTTGATGAAACAGAAGATAATTACAGACAGATTGAGAATAGATTAAGCAAAACAAAAATAAAACCTAAAGCAAAAGGCGGTAAAAAACCTAAATCACATAGATTATTTCAAGGAGTAAGATACGAATTAGAAAAAGATAATTTAACAGAAAGGCAGTCTAAATCATTAAAGAAAAAATTAGTTAAAAGTGGTAAAGCTACTTTGGTTAGAAGCCAAAAATTAAAAGGTGGATATAGCGTTTATTATCTTAAAAATTAAAAATATGACAAATAAAGAATTTGATAAGTTGTTTTTTGATACGTTAATTAAGAAATATCCTAACTTTAAATTAGATAGAGGATATCATAGATTTTCGTATAATTTATTCGTAGGACATTTTGAATGGATTTATAAAGAAAATTTTAATGACGTATTTATATATTTTGATAATGTTATTACTAATGGAGATATAATCACTCCTAAAGTATTGTATAATAAAGAAACTAATGAGTTTGATTTTTCTGAACTCGATAAATATTTAAAACAAAACAATAAAATTAATTTAAAAACTTTTAAAAGAGGTGGAGCTATGAAAGATAAAAATGCAATTAAATTTCTTAATGACAAACTAAGTTATTGGAAAACAGCCGATGTTAATGAAGAAAAACGTCAAAGAATGATTACTCATTATCAAAACCAATTAGATAGTTCGCAATTTGATTTGCTTGAAAAAGGTGGTAGTGTATGGAATAAACAGCAAGAAAAACAAGTTGCCGAATTAGACAAAGAACACCAAAAAGAATTAAAAGAAAAAGGCATTGAAAGACACTCTAAAGAGGCGAGTGATTTATGGCATTCAGAATATAAACAAAGATTTAGAGATATTTTTGGAAAAGATAGATATATTGCCAAGTCTACAAAATATTATATTTGGGATATTGATGGCAAAGAAACCGAATACAATTACGTTGGTATATTCGATACTCAAACAGGGTATTTCACAAATTTATCTACTGATAAAGAAATGAAACCATATTTATTAGATTCTGTTACGGCAGAAGAAATAGCTAATATGCAAAATAGTGGAGAAATAAAACCAAAAGATGTTTACGTAGTTCCACATTTAAGACATAAATTTAATCCGAAACTTGAAAGTGGTGGAAAAATTGAAAATACCTACGAAAATATGACACCTAAAGAAATTTGGGAGGCGTGGACAGAAGCCCAAAGACAACATTTTATATTAGACCATTTTCCTAAAATAAGGATTACTTATATGTTGTCAGATTTAATAAGTTCAAAATATAATGATTTGCCATTAGAATATAAGCATAATGGATATACCATAAAGGGTATGATTGAAGAACATAAATCTATGGGACAATACGCAAGCGGAGGAAGTGTAAGGTATAGCTCAGACCGTAAAAGCCCAAGCGATAGTGCAACATGGCACGAAGAAGGATTTAAAATGATTGGTAATGACGGAAATATGTGGGAAATAAAAACAGCCTCAAATGATGTAAACCGTTGGGTAAAAGTTAAAGAATATGCAAAAGGTGGAGAAATAGAAAATCTAAACACATGGTTTAATCAATTATCAGACCCAATGAAATTAGAAGCAACAGATACAGATGATATTGCAGATGTTAATGAATTATGGGATGACATGAGTTATCGTGATAAATATTCTAAATATAGTGGAAATACTATGATGGCAGATGGGGGAGAAATAGAAGAAGCTATTAAGGATGGAGAGTCATGGTCGAATAATGGTCGTATGTTGTATGAATACAGCTCAAATGGCAGATTAGGTGTTACTAAGTTTTTCGGAAAAGGCAGAGATTATTCTATAAAAACGGTCATAAAGAACGCATCCGAACTAAACCCTATTGAACTTAAAAAAGAAGTCAAGTTAGCTATTAAGGGAATAGGCTTATATCAAAAAGAATATTATCCTGACGGAATGGGTCATGGATTAACAGATAGGATGGATTATCAATCTTTTGCTAAAGGAGGCTCAATATCAAATCAAATGCACCATGATTATTACAATATAAAACATGAAGATTTACCCGAAAACATTAAATCAGAATTTGAAGTTATTAAATCTGAAACTAAAAACTTTACTGAAAATATAGAAGATTGGAAACCTAATTTTGATAGATTGTTTGAATTTACTAAAAAACATTATAAAGAATCATTTACTGATTATATAAAACCTGAACCTAAAAAACTTACAAAGGCTAATTTAGAAACTAAATTAAAAGGTCTTAAAGTATTAGAAAAAAGGTTAAAAGGCGATAATCTTAATAAAATTAAGTCTAAAGTTAAAGGTCTTGAAATATTGATTAAAAGATTAAAATAAAACCCCTTATTTAGAATGATTATAAATAATTTGGCTTTTCATTAAATATGTATTACATTTGTAAAATTAAATAATATTGATTATGACAGCAAAAGAAATTGAATTAAAAGAATTGCAAGACAGCCTAAAAGAATTTAAAGCTGATGCAAACCCTGATGCCTCTATTATAGAAATGATGGAAGAAGAATTAAAAACTTTAGAAATTGAGGTTAGGGCTGAAAAAAATAAGTCTAATAAAGAAGAAAAAGCTAAAAAAGAAAAAGCTGATAAAAAAAAGGTTAAAGCAGTAAAAGGCAATCCCTATAATATTGACAGTTCAAAAGATAAACAGAAATTTGGCAAAGATTATCAACTTGTTAAAAAATCTGATAAACTATATTTACTCGTTCCTAATAATAAGGAGTATTCAGAATATGAATTTGAATTAAAAGACGACAAATGGACTGTTACCTGTATAACTAAAGACGTTAAAACATTTAAAACAATTCAAGGTGCTGTAAATTATGTTGGCAAAACTCTTTATAAGCAATCTTTAAAAAAGCACATTGATAAAGCTAAGGAAAGTAATAAAAAATCTAAGAAATGGCATGAAGAACATCCTGATGGATTAGATTCAAAAGAAAAATTAGATAAAGTTGCTGATACTGTTGATAAAAATACTGATATTAAAAAATCATTAAAAGGTGTTGATGCAGTTGTTAAAGCTATTTCTAAAATTCCAAAAGATGTTTCAAAAAAAGAAGTTGCTGAAATAGTTAAAGAAGCTAAAAAGATTATTGTTGCTATGCAGGGTTTGATTAAATCATTAGGAGTTAAGAAATTTGATGGTGGTGGTGAAGTGGATAATATTTTTTACGTAATTTATGACAATACCGCAAACACAGGAAAACCATACATATCAGATGATGGCTCAAACACGGGAGACGAAACAAGTGCAAGGCAGTTTACTACAGAAAAAGAAGCACAAGAAGTAATAGACAATAGTGAATGGGGAGAGTGGGCTAGCGTAATGTCTTTTGGTGATTATGATGAAGAATACGCAAAAGGTGGTAAGATAAACACTCCATTACCAAATTGTAATCTATACTTAAAAGGGGTAGGGCATGACATGAACGGAAATAGAATTATAAGACTAATGTTCCCTGACGAAAAAGGATTTTCAATACAGACAGGAACAGGTGGAACACAAAAAACAGACTCTATTTTACGAGGATATAAAACCTCCGATTTAAACGGTCTTTCTGAAACAGATTTAAAAACTATTAAGACTGAACTTTGTGATTACATCAAAGAATTTGGAAGTAAAGCACAAAAAGAAAAACTCAAAATATATTAATTAATAACCAAATAAGTATTATGTTAGAATTTGAAAAGTTTATGCAATTGTACGGCATAACAAAAGCCGAATTACCTATTGCTGTAAAATCGTTGATTAATCAATATAGTTTAATAAAAAAAACTATGAAAGAACAGCAAGTTGCTGAATTAGATAAGGCAATTGTTGATGGATTAATTAAGTACACTCAATTTATGTCAGTTGAACAATACAAAGAGTTTAAAAAAACTGGCGAAAAACCCAAAAGTAAAGAGGATATAGCAAAGGAGAAATCTGAACTTGAAGCAAAGGAGAAATCTGAACTTGAAGCAAAGGAGAAATCTGAACTTGAAGCAAAAGAGAAGTTAGACCTCGAAGCAAAAGAGAAATCTGAACTTGAAGCAAAAGAGAAGTTAGACCTCGAAGCAAAAGAGAAATCTGATAAGGAGAAACAATCCCAAGCCAAAAAGAAGAAAGCAAGAAAAACAATTTGGGATATTTGGTAGTCTTTTTTTTGAGAGAAAATGAAAGAACGGTTTTAGCTATTTTATTAAGCTATAATCTTAAATTTATTTTTTATCAATGTCAATAGAATTGTACGTAGCTTTGTAGTTACGTACAATTTACATTTAAGTATTTATGCAGAAAAAAATCATTAATATAATTGAAAAAACCCTTGCACTAGTTAAACTAATAGGGGTTAAAAAAACAAGTGAGGAATTAAACAGCATCCAAAAAGGGTATCATTCACATCCTACTATTAGAGAATTTGTTGAAAAAAAAGTCTGTCGAAAATTCTATTTATCGAGAAAAGAATTTATTAGCGGAAAATCAAGAACAAAAACAAGATTTAATGCAAGGTCTGTATTTTCATATATAATGATTGATGAAATAGATGTACAGCCACTTATGGTAAAAATGTATTTAAGATGTTCTGCCTCTGCAATTACAAAATATAGAAATTATATTAAGGACTTGAATATTAAATTAAAGGCAGATAAACACGTATTTGATATTTGTGAAGAATTGAAAAAAGATGTTAAAGAACTCATTAAAAAAAATGATTAGAAATGGCAAAACCTAGAAAAAGAAATACACAGCTAAAGGCAAACGTCAAGAAGCCTGAAACAGATAAGGTTAAAAAAATTGAAAAGCCTATTGAAAAGACTATTGAAAAGCCTGACGAAAAAATTAAAAAGCCTGAAAATATTGAAAATATTGAAAATATTGAAGAAGCTAAAATAGTCGAAAAGAAAAAGCCAGTAAAATCGGATGACGAAAAAATACCCGAAGCCAAACATCCGTACACAGAACAAGTTGACGAAAAAGATTATGCCGTTATGAAGCCTATTGGCTCTGAAAAATTAGATGGTGCAATGATTCCTGAACAAAAAATAATACCTCCAACTATTGATGAATTTATTAAAAATTCTAATGGTGATGAAAAAAAGGATGAAAAGCCAAAAGAACAAAGTGCATCTACGCCTAATGAAGTAAAAGCCGAGAAGCCAAAAAATGTATTTGAAAATGAGTTTGATGGTTCGATTGATAAAACAGGTTCATCAGAAAGACTTGCTAAGTTTACAATTCGTATGTATAAATACTTGTGGTTGGGTGTTGGTAAATTAACCAACATAACTCCCGAAGTAGTTGCTAAAAGAATACAAGAGGGTAAACTACATCCGCAAATTTTAGAATTTGAAATAGAGGTAGAGAAAGGTACTATAATGACTGTTTTAGAGATTGTTGAGGATGCAAGCGATAAAATTGACGTAGCAACCACTTTGTCCGAAACCAAAGAAAAAGAATTATTAGCACTACTATCGGATTATTTTATTTCTAAAGGATGGGGTCTATCAAAAGAATTAGAACTCATATTTGAATTTGGAGAACATCTAGTATCAACAACAATAGATTTAGTATCAACAAGAATGACTGTTAATGCTGTATTAAAAGCTGTAAATACTCAATTATCAGGAACATCCGATAAAAAACCACCAATAGACACTAAAGAAAAAACCGAACAGAAAAAAGAAGCAGTAAAAGAGACTATTAAAGAAGAAGTTATTGAAGAAGTTATTATCGAAGATGCTATTGAAGATACAACTGAAATAGAAATAACAGAACCCGAAGAAAAAGCTAAGTCAATCACCCCTCGCTAAAGCATAGGGGCTTGAATCGTGAGATTTAAGAGCAATTGGTTGATTAGGGAGCTTAAAAATTAGAAATAATAATTATGAGAAGTGCAAAACTTGTCGTTGCATTAGGTCGTAAAGAGATTGGAAAGACCTATATAACTATTCAGATTATATTTGAGTATGTAAGGGGAACTATACATGCTCCACCAAGAAAAGTTTTAATATTTGATATTAATGGAGAATACACCCAATTTAAAACTTTAGACCCAGATTATTTAGGATTATATTCTATTTCAAAAACTCCTGACGTAAGGCGTATAACAGCATATCACAATGACGGTAGCCAATTATCAATAGACAAATTACAACAAATGCTATATAGAATACTTAAAGTATATCGTAATGGCATGCTTGTAGTAGAAGATATTAATAAATATATTTCTGATAGTATTTCTAATGAGATTATAGGAATGTTAGCAACACAAAGACACGTAGGAGTAGACGTAATGATGCATTTCCAAACCAAAGGCAAAGCAGGACATCCTAAACTGTTCGGAATGATGAATAGTATTAGGCTACATAAGACCAATGATGTATTTGAAAGGCATAAAGATAAATTTAAAGAAACTTTAGAATTTTTAAAATTAGGTGAAACTCTTGTAGATTTAGAAAATAAAAAACTTCCAAAAAAGAAGCAATGGTTTTATTGCTATTTAGATACTGAACATGAGCTTATATCAGGGCAGTTTTCTATTAATTCATTTAGAAATGCAATAAGGGCGTATATCTTAAGTAATACTGCTCAAACAATAAATCCTGTTATGAAATATAGAGATATAAAGGGTGGATTACAATATAAAACATGGGAGAGTGCTGTTGCTTATTTAGAAGCCGATTTATTTGAAAAATATTTTGGTAATTAAAAAATCCATCTAATAACCTCAAAAGCTTCTGCAAATTCTTTTTTAATTTGAACTCCTGTCATCATTGCATTTTTATATGAATATTCATTTTGAAAATAAGGTCTAAACGATTGGCTTTTATAACAGTCTAACATTTTATTTTTAAATAAAACATCACTCGTATTTAATTCTACAAACATATCTTTGCGAAACTCCCTATTATTCCAATCTAATTTATATCCCAACATGGATGTTGTTTTAAATGCTCTAAATGCCTCCTGTCTTATTACTTCATGGTCTTGATGTGTATCAAAACTACTAGGACAAAATACTAAATCATAATCTTTCAAAGACTCTAAATACAGTATTTCTAATATAGCTTGTCTGTTTTCAGGAAAATCCCTTATTGGAAAGTTAAATATCTCATGTTTGATTTTTAGAATTTTCATTGATTCTTTAAACTCGTCAGTTATTTCGGGTTTATTCATTGTTTGTGAAAATACCAAAACCTTAATATCTGAATTTTGTCTACTAAGTCTTGCAAGTGTGCCACCGCAACCTAACTCTATGTCGTCAGTATGTGGGCTTAAAGCTAATATCTTTTTTTTATTCATTTTTGTAATATTCCTGTAAGAATGGCAAAAGTAATAATTCTTTTTCAATTATTGTCTTAACAATGTCAAAATATTCCCATTTTTTATTTTTTAAATAATTATTTATAATGTCAGTATGGAAATTAGATTCTTTTTCTAAATCGCTATTCATTATATATCTATAAGAAATAGCACCTTTTCTGTTAAAATGAGAACTCATATTAATATAATTTTTCTCATGTGGAATAACGTAGATTGGCACATTATACCTATTGCATAATATCGCAACCCATATATCTGACATACTTCGCATTAAAAAATTAGTTATACTAAATTTGATTAATGATGTATGATATGCCATTACGCCACTTCCTGCAACATCTATTTTTTTCGATTCTATAACTTTTTGAAGGCAGTTGAAACCCTCATAAAATGGAGTTTTGGAATTTCTAAAATCTTCAATTGGCAATTTTCCATATATTCTGCCATGCAAGCTAATAACGGCTTTTTTATTGTAAAAATTTACCCATTTTATTATGTTTTTCACATAATCTACAGGATATACTATGTCATCGTCAATTGTAAGATGATAGCCTTTAATTCTCTCAGCTTTATAAAATTTACCTGCATCATTCAAGTCGCCTATTTCGCTTTGGCTTTGATATACTTTAATTTTTTCATTATTTAAAAATTCTGGGATATTTTCATAATTGTTCAAATAAACTTGTAATTTATCAACTTGTGGCAAAATGCTTTCGACAGTATCACGTAAACATTTTTCTCTTTCAGGAAAAGATGCTAATGATGCTGTTATTTTTGTAAAATCAACTATTTCTTTTAGTAGTCCTATTTCGTCAATATTTATTTTTTGTTTGAAATTAAGTGCCAATAGTTCCTTGTGTTTAATATTATCTCTTTTAGCTTTCAGGATATTTGAATAATCATTTCCATCGTGTCTAGCAAACGAAACAGGTGGTTTTAAAACTTTTAAATTTTGTTTATTGATTTGTCTTGTTACCCACGCCCAAACTCCACTACCAGCAGTACTATTGTCTACAAAACGTTCTTTATCAATTTCGTCAATCTTAAAATTAAAACATTCAAAAAAATCTTTTTTATAAATATCTGCTCCGTCAACCCAATTTTTATATCCCCAATTCAATGAATATTTCTGCTTTTCAGATGTCTCATGAATACGATTATAAGACATTGCATCATATTCATGCTCGTATTTTTTAAAAAATGTTACAACATTATCAATAAAATCATCACAAAGATAAAAATCGTCTGGTATATTTATTACATAATCAGTTTCAATGTTTTTAACAGTATCTAAAACTTTATTAATAGTTTTCCAGAATAATTCTCTGCCATTATTACTTTCATTTTCTAAATAAATTAAATTTTTATATTTATTTGTGAACCCTACCTCTTTATAAGATTCATCAGTACTTCCATCATTAAGTAAAATTATCTTATAAGAATATTTGGTTTTTTGAGTATCAATTTGCTGTAATAAAATTTCTAATAGTTTTAACCTATTGTATGATGTTATTGTAATTACAACATCTATTTTTTGCTTATACCACATAAAAGTTGGCGTTGTTGCATAATTAACATTGTCAGTAATGTAACCATATTTTTCAATTGTATTTTGAAATATGTCAAAAATATCTTTGGTTTGCAATTCTGCAAATATTACAGGACTACTATTAGTTAATATTTTATCCATACCAAGCAAGATATGGCTTTCTCCACCTTCAATATCTATTTTAATTAATGTAATGTTTTTTAAATCGCCAAATAAATTATCCATTGTATCAATGGGAATTTCGCCATTGTCATAATCTATTACTTTTGTCATTCCTACATTTTCAGAAGGAATATCCGAAATGGTAGCAAATCCTTTTTTATGAGCAATACCTATATTTAGTGTTTCGTTTCGTTTCTTTGTATTATTTTTTAGATTTGTGCTTAAAACATCATGAATTGTTTTGGAAATTTCAATGCTAATTACTTTTTCGCTATCACAATGTTGATTAAAAAAAACTGAATGATTACCAATGTTAGCACCAACGTCAATATAAGTGCCTTTTAAATTCAATGATTTAATTTTATCCAATAATTTTAATTCGTAAAAAATACCTGATTTTAAAACCTTAAAAATATGGTCATCTTCGGTAACTGATTCAAATATATGTTCCTGATTGTCGTAATTTACAATGGCTTTTGTTTTCACTTCATTATAATTTTAGATTCAATTCGATTGATTTATTATGGCATCAAAAGCTGTCATAAAACCCCACAGTTTAGCATCCCATCCACCCATATTTTCAAAAAGTTCTGTTTCATTTATTTCAACTCCAATTTTATTAAAAAATTCTGAATTATAATAATCTTCTATCATTTGTTTTTGCCTATTTTCTGAAATATTCCATACGTAATTATGTCGCCCATAATTTATACCGTTAAAATCTACGCCATAATTATTGCTTTCAATTATTGCTTTGCGTATATTGTCGGTGGTGTCAATCCATTTTAAATCATTCATATTAGCTGTTAGTGATATTTTTAAATATTCGTAACCAAAAAACGGCAAAAGTAAATCGTTAAATCGACTTAGCCACATACACTCCCATATACCATTCCATAAATTAGAGGCAGTTGTAATGGCATCTAACATACTGTAATTAAATTTTTCATCTAAATTTGTTTTGTATTTTTTTTTAAGTGTAAAATCTTTATAGATTGTATCGCCTACACCTGTAATCACTACCCAATGCTTCTCCTCTTCTAATGGAATAATATCGCTCCAAAAATTCATTTGTTGCACATAACTAACAAATCCATTAAGCACAACTTCTTTTCTACCTACATCGTAATAATCTTTTTCAGAACCTTCCCAACAGCTGTATTGTGATTTATCCCATCCCTCCCTTTTCATAATTTCATTAAAATCATCGCATTCGGGTTGATGACAGCGAAAATGTATTTGTCCAATCCAATCACTACCCTTTTCTTCCCTTAATTCCATAAGCACTATTGAAATAATGCGTGAATCATATCCTGCTGAATGAAAAACGATATGGTTTTTATTTGAATCCCAAACTTGTAAAAAATATTCCTTTACAATATTTTTAAGTTGCATAGCAAATTCAGGCACATTGAGTTTTGTAACTAATTGTGGCTCAAAAATACAATCATATTCCGATTTAATTACATCTTTTGCTTTTGTTCCTATAATTTCATTAAATGGTGTTTGGTGTGGAGCAGGATTAAACTGTGGGTTTAAAAAATCTTTGTTAAAAGTAAGTTCTGAACATTTTTTTGCCAAACGAATATAATCGTAGTCCGTTTCTTCACCATTGGTATATAAACTTCTGTGTAACGTATGTCTAAAACTTGGTTTATTCATGATATTTTACGATTTGTTAATATCCTAATTTTATTTTTTGCTGTAAGCTTCCTGATTTGCAATTAATACAGTTGTTAATCTCCTAACTTTACTTGCTTTTTTGCAACAAGCCTCAATATATCTAAAGTCAGCACACCTTTGATTATCCCATTCGATAGTTTTAGCAATACTACTATGAACGAATATGCAACTTCCTCCTATTCTTGATATTTTAGGCATCTCACTCATTTCTTTGTCTACAGGTAAAACCATGCCATCATTTCCTATCATTTGAAATAATAAAACTTCATCTTTACTTTCAACGGTATCTATCATTAATTCTAACGCAGTATTTTCAATAAGTATGTCGCCATCGTCAAGTATATAAACCCATCCATCATCTACCATTTCCAGTAAGCTATTTATATATAAATTGTGTGGCAAATGGAAAAAGTCATTTGGCTCAATCCGTAAATTTCTCACATAATCGTTTGATTTAATTATTTGCTTTATAAAGTTTTCCGAAAAATCACTATCTACTGAAAATATCTGTCTTATATTTTTATGAGTTTGGCTATTTAAACTTTCAATGGCTTTAGACAATCTATTTGGTCTATGTGTTCTTGTTAATACATTTATTAACGCCCCTTTTCCCTTCTCATTCGTATTTTCCCTTTTCTTTGTTTTATCAGGAATTACGATGTTATCTGATTTGACAACAATCGCTTTTTTCTCGTTTAATCCAAGTATCTTATTTACTGCTCCTTTTCCTAAATATTTTGTTATAAACTCCTTGCTATTTTTCATCAATTTATAGCAATTTTTATTTTTAAAATAGTCAGTTATGTGTTTCTTGTCTTTTATTCCTAATATTAAAGAATTTGTCTCAGCTAAACTAAATGTTTTAAATTTAAACCCATTTTTTTCTAATCTTTTAGTACAATTTCCATCTAAATTCGAATCAATCTCAATATTATCATCCCATAAATTCCAATCTAATTTATTTAATACAGATTTTCCAAAAAATCTTCCTGACCCAACTGGCTCTCCTTTTCTTTTAGGCAAATTATATTCTCCATAACCCAAGAAGTGAATTAATTTATCTTCCATAATGTGATAAATATATGCTTTATCAAACCCATAAATATTATTTATCCCATCGTGTTTTTTCAGATTGTCGGCATAGTGTAATACCAAATTTTTATCAATTATATCATCAGAACCAACAAGAATAACACCATCAGGGTTAAAATGCTTTGCCAATTCAACTACTTTGTTAAATTTTTTATTTAATGGACTGTTTGGTGCTTCCACGTATTCAAATCCATATTTATTGCATAATTTTCGACTTTCTTCACCCTCTGAACCTACTGCAAATAATCCTATTTCAATCCTATTCTTCAATATGTCTTTCAATTTTTCATACCATTCAAATACAACTGCTGTTAATTCAGGTCTTTGGTAGATTGCTGTAACAATTGCTATTTTTTTGAGTTTTATTTTTTGAGCAGGATTACCAACCCATGTTTCGCCTTCAAGAACATCCTTTAATACGACTGCCCCCATTCCTATTACTGAATCCTCATCAATAGATTTTTGATTTAATATTGATACAGATGGAGAAATATGACAATTATCCGCAATAACAACACTCCCTGCTATCATTGAGTTCGCTATTATCAAACAGTTACGACCAATTTTAACGCCATGAGCAATATGTACCAAGTTATCTATTTTCGTATTTTCCCCGATTATAGTAGAACCTAATACGGCTCTATCTATGCACGTATTGTTTCCAATATCAACATTATCTTCAATAATAACATTTCCTAAGTGTGCAATTTTCTTGTAAACTCCATCGTTATCTTTTTCGTAACCGAATCCAGTATTACCTATCGTACAATTACAGCCAATGGAAACATTATCTCCCACTATTGTACTTGGAAGTATTACTGTATTGTGTCCTATTCTCACATTTTCACCAATTAGACAATCGTTATCGACAACAACGTTTAGACCATAATCTCTATTTTTATCCATATTATTAAAATCATAACAATCTGTTTCAGAAAATAACTCAATCGCTCTTGTAAATACTTGTCTTGGATTTTCAGCATGTATATAAATACAATCTTTACTGTCATTCAAATACTTGTCGTCTATTGATTTGTCGATAATAAAAACCCCCGAACTTATAGTCTTTAATTTTTTTTGATTTTTCAAATTACACCAAAATAAAGTATTTGGATTTGAATTTTTTGGCAGTAATTCAGAAATGTTATTAATTACAACATTTAATTTGCTTTTTTTTAATGATTCTTTACAGTTTGTCTGTTTTAGTAATTCTTTTACAGTTATTTCCATAGTTATTTTTTTAATAAACGTTTTTAATGCTTCATTTTTAGTTGATAATTCCTTTAAATATCCAAAATATATCAAATTTTTCGATTTTGTCAAAATTAATAAATTTTTCGTATCTATTTGTAATTTCATTCATGTTTTTAAAATGTCTTACATGTCCTTTGTCGTCAAAGCTTGGTACTGTTGCAATAAATGTTATCCCACTCTTTATTTTGCTAATTGTTTCTATGTCGTCAATATGCTCTAGTGTTTCTAAGCAAAGAATTGTTTTAAACTCCTCGCCATTATAAAACTCATTATCTTTTTCAATATCCGCTATTCCAAATATTTGTTTACTAAAACCCCTTGCCGTACTTATTGCTACTGGTGAAAAATCAACACCATAATAGTTTATAAATCCTTTATCCCATAGATAATGTGCAAATTGACCTGTTCCGCATCCCAATTCAAGCATTTTATCATTTTTCAGCAAATATTCGCTTATTATTTTTCCCCACAATGGAAAATAAAATGATTTATCATATTTACATTTATACTTATCCAACTCAAAAGCATCATCATAAAATTTCACTCCTTGTTTAGTTCCCATCGTTATTTTTTTAAATTTCTATATGAATGTTCCTCAAAGTATTCAAGATAATTCTCTTTAGCTTTAATTTCAGCTTTTATTTTATGTAATTTGGCTTGATATTCTAACTTTTTAATTGCTATCTCACCACTTTTTACATTTTTATAATTCTTAATATACTTTTCGTATTCTTTTTCAAGTTTTTTAAGCACATTAATATTTTCTTTAAATTCACTAACTAATGCTTTTACATCTATTACTGTTGGTTCTTTATTTTGTTTGTTTTTCATGTTAAATCGGTTTAATTTTATTTATTTCATCCCAATTTTTGTCATTATTAAAATGAACGCAATAATGCCTTGTATCAATTTTTGGTAAATAATTCATTTTTAAATATAGTGCATCTAAAAAGAACGCATCCGCAAACTCTTTTATAGGGGTATTATAATATTTAATATATGGTATCTTCTTTAATATAATCTTATCTACTAATAAACATCCTATACCGCATTGATAAACTGGTATAAATCCACCTGTAACATCATAAAACGTTTCCTTTTCTTTTTTATCAATACCGTGTCCTGTTTTAGAAACATAATGAATTATAGTGTGTGCCATATTATTTGCTCCTGCATGAAAATACGACAATCCACAAACAGCCTTATGTTGAGCCATAAGATGTTCTATTACATTTAAAGGAGGAAATACATCACTTTCTAAGCTAAGCCAATGCGAATAATTACCTTCCTTGAATTGATGAAGTATTAAATTGGTACAACTCGTAAGTATCATTCTAATATTTTCTTTTTTAAAATCAATTTTATTACCAACCCATATAACTTTTAGATTTTTAATTTTATAAGATTTTATCTTTTCAGAATTATCTTTAGTTTCTGAATTATCAACTATTAGTATATCTAAATTTGGATATGTAAGTTTTGCTATGTGCTTTAACCATTTTTCCTGACAATATGCTTTTTTGTCTGAGGTTGGACAGGCTAATAATGCTTTGTTTTTATCTGCTATTTCTTTTTTAAATTGCATTAAATAATACTAAAATTTGTTTCAACT
>Ga0307928_10001547_pt1 | contig 17479 bp, 26 predicted proteins | sample AceLakmetagen232_FD_201815 | JGI IMG/M metagenome (GOLD analysis project Ga0307928, IMG submission 201815) | Saline water microbial communities from Ace Lake, Antarctica - #232 | ecosystem: Environmental > Aquatic > Non-marine Saline and Alkaline > Saline | place: Antarctica: Ace Lake... | reverse complement strand
AGTAATTTTATTAAGGGTTCATTAGAAGCCATATATACAACACAACCTTTATCAAAGTTCTTATGCGATAAAGTTAAAGAGAATTTTAAAGAAACAATAACAGAGATAGTAGAACCTTGTGCCGGAGTTGCTGATATCGCAAAGAGTACCTTAAAAAATAATAGATGAAATATGAAAGTGGATAAATTAGTGTATAGTCGATTAAGGAGGTTGGGTATTATTGATAAAGAGATAAATGATTATATTCCAAATAAGTATAGGTTGGATTTCTGGAAGGAATTAAAATGGTTAAGTTTATATTTTAATGTTAGAAATGAAATATTAATGGTTAAGGATAAGCCTCTAAAAATAACAGATTTTAGATGATTGAGAGTGATAAACGAATAATTATTAATAAGAATATATCAGATAAATATAATGATTATATAAAGATTGTTAAACATGGACCTTATTATAAGAATTCTAAAATCATAAACAATTTTGATGATATATTACATGATGTTATTGAGGAGGTTCTTCATATGAAGACTGATGTTTTATATGATAAGTTGAGTCAATATAATAAAGACTTTAAGAAGAAGACTAATTATTTAGATGGGTTTATCATCTTCTTAATTAACCGCAATTTGAGCTCCGCTACATCGCGACATTTTAAGAAGTATAATCAGGAGCACTATTACACTTTGATTGATAATTATATTATAGAAGAAGAAGAAAATATAATGAATGATAACATTGAAAAGGTTGAGTTGTTATTAAACACTTTACCTATTGAAGAATATAAGAAGTCTATATTTAAGGATAGGTGGAGTATGAATGGAACTTCTATTAGTAAGAAATTCTATAAAGAGATTGAGAAGAAGCATAAGGTAAAGAAATATGATATTTCTAATATCTTAAAAGAGGTTTTAGAAGCCTTAAAAAATAAAATATTTAATATGAAATACCATGAAGAATTAAAAACATTTAAAGAAACCAACCAAACTCTCACACACGCAGAGGCTGTTAATGAGTTCAAATCCATATGGAATGTGATGAAGAGTGAAGATATAACATTAGCTGATATTGTGAATGTTGATATACCAGTAGAAACTGAAGAGGTTGATGAAGAGGTTGAATTTAGATTATATTGTAAGGAGTTTTATTTAAAGAATATTAATGGTAGGAGTCAGATAGTAAATGCTTCTGAATTTGCTAATTTATTTGAAAAGTTGTGTGGTTATAGGATTAAATCAAAAGAATATAGTTGTAGTTATTGTATGACTCGCAACATTAATATTTTCAAAAATAATTGTGTAGTATAATGGGAAGGAGACTTGGTAGTAAGAATAGGCCTAGTGAAGTGATTGAAGCTGAAAAGGCTTTTAAATCTAAGAATAAGCGAAAGATAGGTAGACCTACTAAGAAGGAACAGAAGAAATATATCAATAAGAAGGCTAATGATGGTGTAGTTCTTAAGGATAAGGATATAATTCCGGTTATAGATTTAGATATAGCTGATGATATGATGAATATTAAGGTTAGAAATATTTATGATCACAAACAATTTTTAGGGAATGATAGTATGGTTATGAGAAAGTGTATGTTTTTAGAACAAATTATTCATAATAAGTTTAATTTATCTAAGACTGCTAATGATTTAAAGACTCATAAGACGGTAATATGGAAATGGTTGAGAGATGATATATATTTTTCAGAATGTTATGATGATGTTAGAGAAATCCTTTTAGATTATTTAGAACAGAAAGCGGCTGAGATTGCCTTGAGTGGTGATAAGTTTATGGTAGCTTTCTTATTAAAGACACTTGGTAAAGAACGTGGATATGTTGAGAAAATTCAGACTGAAATGACAAAGATAGAACCAATAGTTATTAACATAGATGAAAAATTAAATACTAAAATAATAGATAAATAATATGAAACTGGTGGAGAAATTAGATTATATCTTAAATACAATCAATGATTATAATGGAACAAGTGCCGCAGATATAATTAATGTTTTTAATAGTAAGTTATTTGACTTTATTTTATCCGCTTATAAGTGGAATGGTTTTAATGATGTAACAGTATTGAAAAATTTACCATATTTAGATTTATCACGTTCATGGACAGATGAACAATTATACTCTTATTTCAATCTAACACAAGAGGAAATAAATTTAATAGAAGAAACGGTAAAATAATAGATAAATGATGGATATAAACTTAACATTATTACCAAAGCAGATAGAGGCTTTTAATTTATTAAATGATAATAAACATAATTATATTCTTTACGGAGGCTCAAAGTCGTGTGGGAAGACTAGATTATTAGTATATTGGAGCATCATTCAATGTTTAAAATACTCAGGAATTAAAGGCGTATGGGCTAGGGCTCATTTAAATAAATTAGAACTAACAACTTTAAGTACTTTTTATGATGTTTGTAGAGAATGGGGCTTAGAAAAAGATATACATTGGAATTATAATAGTCAAAAGCATGTGATAAAGTTTTATAATGGAAGTAGTATAGTGTTAATGGATTTATTTATGAAACCAAGTGATAAAGAGTTTATTGGTTTAGGTTCACTAGAAGCGTCATTTGGTTGTATAGATGAAGCTGGTGAGATTAAGAGTGAAGCTTTTGTTAATTTAAGAAACACTTTACGATATAGGTTGAATGATTTTAATATAATACCGAAGATGCTTATTGTGTCTAATCCAACTAGAAATTGGTTATATGAAGATTTTTATAAACCATATAAAGATGGTACAGAGCCAAATAACCAAAAATATATTCATACTATACCTGAAGATAATACTTTTAATGAAGAATCATACCTTAATGTTTTAAGACAAATGAAGGGTAGTGATAGAGAGAGATTATATTTAGGTCGTTGGGAATATGGTGATGATTTAAACAACCTTTTTGATTATGATAGTTTATCAAATAGTTTTTATAATAAGATTATTGATTTAGATGATACAAATTATTTAAGTATAGATATAGCATTAGAAGGAAAGGATAGTAGTGTTATATGTTTTTGGAAAGGATTAACCCTAAAGAAGATATATACTTATAATAATATGAAAGCCCCAGATTTAATAGAAAAGATTAAAGAAATAGAATTAAGACATAATGTTAAGCGTTCAAACATAGTAGTTGATAGTATAGGAGTTGGAGCTATTAGTGCTTTTCTTAAAGGTTGTAAGCAATTTATTAGTAACTCAAAGCCATTAAAATACCCACAATTTAATAACTTAAAATCTGAATGTTTTTATACTATGGCTAATTATTTTGAAGAAGGTAAAATAGAAATAGAAGATGAAAAGCATAGAGATGAAATTATCCAAGAGTTTCAAGCCTTTAAGAGATATAAGGTTGATGAAGATGGTAAAAAACAAATAACTCCAAAGAAAGAAGTTAAAGGTTATTTAGGTCGAAGTCCGGATTATGCTGAGGCTATTGCTATGAGAATGATATTCACATTAAAGAATAGTTATACTATCACGAATGATGTAGTATATAAAAAAAGAAGACGATAATGGAAAAGAAAATTAAAATTAAGAAGATTAGTAGTATATCAATCAAACAATATAAGGAGATTTATAAATTAACTATTGATAAATCATTAGAGAATGATATTAAAATTATATCTATATTAACTGACATAGATATAGAAGTTTTAAACACTTATAATTATTCTGTTATTCAAGATTTAATAAAAATTATAGATGGAATATTAGCTGAAGATGAAAAATTAGTAGATTTTAAATATAAAGGTAAGAAATATATTTTTGATGATAAGACTAATAAATATACAACTGGTCAATTTATTGATTTATATCACTTTACGAATAAAGATGTTATTGAAAATTTAGATTATATATGCGCAATTTTATATCGACAAAAAGGTGAAGTATATGATAGTAATAAAGTAGAAGAAAGAAGAAGTATATTCAATGATCATATGAGTATTGGTTATGCTCAAAGTGCCGCGCTTTTTTTTTTTCATTTAAAGATAAGATTATTAGAGGACACGAAGGCATCTTTGGAAAAGTCTTGGAAAAAGAGCTTGAAGTTGATGAAGAAGAACCAGATTTTGAAATGATAACCAATAAGAAGTGGGGTTTATTAGGATTAGTATATTCATTATGTAATGATGATATGTTGAAAGTAGATAATATATTAGAAAGTAATCTATTTGAATTTTTTAATTTCGTTTCTTATAAGATTGATATGAATAATTTAGCTATTTGGAAGCAAAATGAAAATCCTAACTCTTAAATTTATTTTCGTTTTTATATATATTTTGTAAATAGAAAATAAAATTATGATTGATATTGAAAATAAAATTAATTTACCATCAGTTATAGCCGATTGTTATTCTTCAGGAACAACTTTAGGAGCTATAAACGTCTCAATTGGTGGTCAAGATGCCGGTTCATCAGGTTTAGTTATAGCAAGTTATGATGATTTGTTAGACTTATTGAAAGTTCAAGAACAAAGTCCACTTTGGAATAAATATACCGATAGTGAAACTTTAGTTTCAGTAAGTGATATTGGAGCAGTAGCCGATACTTTTTTAGACCAAGGTAATGAGATTGATAGTAGAGGTTTTAAAACAGTTACTTTATTTGTAAATTTTACCGTTAATGACTCAACCACTAATACAATACAAGTTTTATCAAAACATGAATTTGGTGGGGCTGATGAATATGTGTTAGAAACTACTGTTGATTATCAAAAGGTAATTGGTGATGCTTCTATTAAGGTAGCTTATACTTTTAACGTAGAAGGAATACCATTTTTGCAAGTTCAAACAAAGGCATTAGTTTTAGGGGCAACAGAGGGAACATTAACAATTGACGTTATAAAAGAATACTAATACTTATATAAGTGAAACTATTATGCAAATTACAGAATTTGATATAATTACTCCACAAGATATTGATACAGTAAGTTCAATTTTAGATGTGAAATTTTATAGAGATACAGAAAACGTAAGTGGTTTATTTACAGGTAGTGACCCTGTAGCGGCTGCTTCAACTGTTAAAGAATTTGATATACATTATCAAATGAATCAAATGGGTTCATTACAAAAATATATAAAATATTAAAAAATAAAGATTATAATATGAAAATAGGACATAAAGATTATACATTAAAACCAGAGATTTTTGAAGGTAAAATTCCTTCAACAGAAGCAAACATTATTGCTGATATGTATAAATTAGGATATAGTGAAAATGATGTAGCAGGTGAATTAAGAATAAATGGACAAAAAGTAAGTTTATCAACAATTAAGGTTGTATATGGACATATTGAAACTATTGAAAAAACAATAGTAAATATACTAAATGGGACATCTATAATTTATAATGAAGCCTCGCTTTTTTGGGTTGATGAAGAAATTGAATCATTAATTCCAGAAGATAGAGATACTTTAATTCATTATTTATTAACTGTTATTGAATATGATAAAGATAATTTTTTAAATGTTTATTATGTTGATTTTATTCAACTTACTGCTCAAATAGGCCACGTGGTTGATAATATTATATCAGTTCAAAATAAAGGTAATGGAACATTTGAAGACCTAAAAAATTCAATCAAGATGAATGAGTAATGGAATACAGAAAGTTAGACCAATAGACTATAATGTTAATAAATTACCTATTGATAAATTAAATCCATCAGCATCTTATGATACAACAGAGGGATTAGTTGCGAGATATGATTTTAAAGATGGTGATGTTAGTGATGTTTCAGGAAATGAAAATGTTTTAACAATAAATAGAAAAACAACAATAAAAGATGGTGTTTATTTAAATGGAAGTAATTATTTTACCTCAACACCAATAATAGATTTAGGTTCAAGCGGTTATACAATAATGGCTAGGTTTAAGATTACAAATACAGACACAAGTTCAGGAAATAATAGAGCAATAGTAGCTTATAGCACAATGCATTATTTAAGATATGAAGCCGACTCGAATAGGATTAGGTTAGCATTAAATGATGGTACAACAACAAAGTCAATTTTATATAACATTGGTGAGATTAAAAATAAAGAATTAGTTATAGCAGACACTTATAATTATGATACAAATACAACCCAATTATGGGTTAATGGTGTTATGGTTAGTGAAAACGTTGGTGGTGCTTTTAATAGAGATGATAACAGATATAAAAAAATACAAACAATAGGTTCAAGAAGTGGAGCAGATTTATTTATTGGAAATATGAATGAAATTTATTTTTATAATGAATTGTTAAGTGATGATAAAATAAAAGAATATCATAATAATTATGCTAATGAATATAGTTTATATGAAGATTTTAGATATGACCCAGTAGGAACAATTCCCAAAGAATGGCAACAAACATTAGGTTCTTATGAAGTTAAAGAAGATGAAGATGGAAAATATATACAATGTATAAGTGATGGGATGATTAAAATACAGGATAAAGAAGCCTATGGAACGTGGGAGTTTGGTATAAATAAAGTAGCATCCAGCACGTGTGATATAAGATTTATTTATCAAAATGATACAGAAGCATATACTTTTAGGATTTTGAATAATGAAAGGGTGTCATTAGTTAGAAGCACAACCTCCGCTTATTTATTTTATACCGAAGTAGATTATATTAATTTAGATACGTGGTATATGATTAAAATTACAAGAGACTTAAAAGGGACTTTTAGTTGTTATATTAAAGGGGATGATTTTGGGGATGAATATGTTTTAGTTGAAATTACAGGTGATGGATTAGGGACAAATCCAGTGGTAAATAACCTATATACCAAAAATGATTATATGAATTTAATGTTTGATGGTATATCAACAAATGGTGATGCAATTAGAAACATAACCCATAAAAAAGGAATTGAAATATAAAAAATAAAATAAAATTAAAATGGATTTAATAACAATGATATTTATTCTAATAAGTGGGTTATTGGGAGTAATTGGGTTTTTTTTGAGAGGGATTTATAAAGATAATAAAGCATCTAATAAGGAGCATTCAGCAGAAATAAAGAATTTGAGTGAAACAATTGGAAGGTTGGACACAACTATTACCGATATGAAAGAAAATAATAATCATAGATTAGATGACCACCAAAGGCAGTTAGATAGTCACGATTGTAGAATTAGAGAAATGGAAAAGAAATAATGGATTTTTTATTTATGGTAGCCGGAATATGTATTATAATTTTATTACTATGGTATATTAATACAGATTAACAAAAACCCTCTTATTTTAAGAGGGTTTATTTTTTTAAAAAAAAATATATATAAGAAATCAAATTATAACTTATGATAAAAAATATATCGAATTTACTTCTAAACTCTTTTTCTAATTTAGAAAGTTTAGATTATTCAAAAAAATATAAAAAAAGTAGTAAAAGTTCTGATGACTTACTGAAATCGTATGAAGATTTAGTGCTTTATTTATCTGAAATAAAAATTAATGATGTAAAATAATGGCCGAAGAAACAATTGTAATAAAATTTCAAGTTGATGATAAAGGTATGGTTAAATCCATCAAACAGAATACATCAACAATTAAAGAATTAGAAAGAGCTACAACACAATTAAAGACAAGAAGAAATAATTTAGATAAGAATTTAAAATCTAATAGAAAAGAATTCAAATTATTAGAAAATCAAATTATTAAAAATCAGAAAGTTTTAACTGAATATAATAATAAAATTAAAAATGGTGGTGCTGGATTAAAATCTTTTGCTTCTGGATTAAAGGGTATGCTTACAGGATTAGCTGTTGCTAAAGTAACTCAATTAGCTGTTAAAGCTGTTAAAGACATTATAGGAACCTTTACTAAATTTGGATCTGAAATGTCTAAAGTTAAAGCTTTATCAAATGCTACTTCAGAAGAATTTGAATTACTAAGATCAAATGCTATATTACTTGGGGGTTCAACTTCAAAGAGTGCTACAGAAGTTTCTAAACTTCAACAAGAACTCGCTAAGAAAGGTTTATCACCACAAGAAATTAATAAATCAGCTAAAGCGATAGTAAATCTTTCAATAGCCGCAGGTGGAGATTTAGCCAAATCAGCTACAATTGCTGCTGCTACATTAAGAGGATATAATAAAAATGCTTCTGAAATGGGGGATATAACTGATATAATGGCAAATGCTTTTACATCAACAGGTTTAGACTTGGAGAAATTTGGTGTTGGTATGGCAAATGCTCAAGTTGCTGCGAGAACAACAGGTAAATCATTAGAATTTACTACTGCTTCTTTAGGTGCCTTAGTAGATACAGGTGTTGATGCTTCTAAAGCTGGAACAGATTTACGTAAAATATTTTCAGAATTAACAATAAAAGGTATAAGTTTAGATGAAGCATATAAATTAGTTGAAAATTCATCTAATAAAGTAGCAACTGCTCAAGGATTAGTTGGAGCAAGAGCTTTTTCTTCTTTAATAACATTATCAGAGCAAAAAGATAAAGTAGAAGAATTAACTATAGCATTTGAAAATTCCGCTGGTTCAGCTGAAAAGATGGCTAAAATTATGGAAGATAATCTTAAGGGTGATACAAAGAAATTATCAAGTTCTTGGGAAAGACTTATATTAACTATGGAGAATGGTGAAGGGGTATTAAGTGAGGTGTTTCGTGGAATTATACAATCAACAACAGAATTTATTGATGCTATAACAGATGCTAAACAATTATTAGAGGATTTAAGTGAGGTTGATTTCTCTCTCCTTGAATTTGCGTTTAGAGGTGATTTAAGGAAAGCCATAAGTGGATTTAATGATGAATTGAATGATTTATTAGATACCGCACAAGATTTTACAAGACTTGAATTAGCAGAAACTATTGCTAAACTATCATTAAATATACAACAAACTGAGGAAAGTACAAGAAAATCAGTATTACAAGTTGAATTATGGGGGAAGGCTATAGAACAATTACAATTATTTGATACTAATATTCAAATTGGTGAATTTAGAGATAATATGGCATCATTAAGTGATGATGCTATAAGTGAAGGTCCAGATGCTATCTTAACACAATTAACCTTTTTACAAGATAAACTAATTGAATTGGAAAAAACTGAACCTATAGGATTAGATTTATTTGATGAAAATGAAAATAGTGATTTATTAAATGATTTAATAAATAGTGATGGTGAGATTTATTCAGGACCACCAATAGATGAAGAATCTTGGAAAAAATCAAAAGAAGCTATAAAAGTTGTTACTGATGAAATTAAGAGACTAAAAAAATTATCTAATGTTGATGAAGAAAATATTATAAAGATAATAGGATTAATCCCAAAAATTAAAAAGGAAATAAAAGATTTAACAAAAGAACAGAATGAATCAAATGACCCTGCTGAAATTTTGAAAATTCAGGAGGAAATAAATAAGAAAAATGAAGAATTAGCATCATTAACTAATATTAAAAAATTGAAAGCTAATGGTGAATTTTTAGAACAATTAAAAGCTCAAAATATAGAAAATGCTTGGGAAAGATTCACTATTGAATTAGAGATAGAAAGAAAGAAAGAAATTGAAAAGGCTAAATTATTTGAAGATTCAAAAGTTTTAATTGATGAAATAAATAAGAAATATGATAATATTGAAAAAGAAGCTCTAATTGAAAGTGATAATTTTAAGAAAGAATTACAAGCTGAAAATATTGAAGATGAAAGAGAACAAGCTTTAGTATTTTTGGAAATGGAACATAATAGACAAATATTAGAACTTTCAAATCATAAGAATTTCCTTGAATTAAAGAAAGAATTAGATAAGAAATATGCTGAAGATGTTAGTGATATTAATAAAGAGTATAATCTTAAAGATTTTAATGATAAAGTAGATAATGCCCAATCAGCATTAAATATGATGTCTCAAATATCATCAACTTTTAGAGATTTAGAATTAGCACAAGCAGAAGGAAATGCTGAAAAAGAAGCAGCAATTAACTTAAAATATGCTAAGATTGATAAGGGTGTGGCAGCAGCACAAGCAGGAATAAATACAGCAGTAGCAGTTACTAAATTATTAGCAACTCCACCATTGGCAATTGCGGCGGGTATTGCCGGAGCTGCCGAGATTGCGGCTATATTAGCAACACCAATAAGTGGTGGAGGTGGTGGAGGTGGTTCAGCAGGTGGTGGTTCAAGAAGTATAAGTTCTACACCATTGAGTAATGTTAATGTTACAAGAACAGATGGAGTTAATGTTAGTGGTGCTGATACAAGGGTTAATAATAATTCTGTTGATGCCTTAAATAACAATGATGCTGTTGTGAGAGCAATTAAATCACAACAATTAGTTCTTTCTATACCTGAAGTTTCGAGAGCTCAAAAACAAATTAAAGTGGTTGAAGAAGATGCTACTTTATAATAAAGATTATATATATTAAAAATAAAAAGAAAGATAATGAATATTGTAGAATATAAGTTAGATGATGTCAATGATATGGTTGATGCTATGGGATTAGTAGATTACCCAGCTATTGAAAAGAATTGGAAGGCTTTTTCTAATACTAAAGTTAATCTAACAAAATCGAGATTTGATGCTGATCAAAGAATTATTACTGGTCCAGCAATGATACCAAATAAATTAATATACCGATTTAATCAAGAAACTAATGAAGAGTTTTATTGTTTCTTCAAGTCGGATACAATTAGAAAAGCTGCTAATGATTACTTAAAATTTAATAGACAAGCAAACTCAACTCTTCAACACGAGGTAGAGATTGAAGATACATATATTTTCGAGAGTTGGTTGGTTGAAAATTCTGATAATGATAAAGCTAATGAGCTTGGTTATGATGTACCAATTGGAACTTGGATGATTAGTATGAAGGTTGATAACGATGAAATCTGGGCTAAAGTTAAATCTGGTGAAATTAAAGGATTTTCTATTGAAGGATATTTTACCGAAAAGATGGATTATTCAAAGAAAATGGATGATGCCGATATCATTAATTTTGTTAATGATCCGGAGATTTTAGATTACATAAAGAATGAATTTTTAGATAAGTTAATGAGAAAAATATAATATATTATATATATTAAAAATAAAAAGATTAAACGCATGAATATATTAGAGAAATTTAAAGTTTTTTTATCTGGTGAAGATGAAATGTCAACTGCCACTTTAGAAGATGGTCAAGTTGTAGAATATAAGACCTTAGAAGAAGGTTCAGTTATTGATGTTATCGTTGATGGTGAGAAGACTATTTTGAAAGATGGACTTTATGTTATTGATGGAAATAATGTTACCGTAACAGATGGTTCTATATCATTAGTTGAAGTAGTTGAAGCTGAAGAAGAAAAAGAAGAAAAAGAAAAAGAAGTTGAGACTGAAATGGAAATTGAAGATGAAACTGAAAAAGAAAAGATAGCTGAAGAAGAAAAAGAAGTTGTTGGTATGTCTTTACATGAAGAACAAGAATTAAGATTTAGTTCATTAGAGACTAAACTAGTACAATTCGAAGAAGCTATGGAATTAATTTTAGCTAAATTTGAGAAAGATACTGATGAATTTAATAAATTTGAGAAATATACTGAAGAAGTGAAGAAATTTATTACTGATGAAGTAGAAAAAATTGATAAAGACTTAATCACTCCGACTTCTAAGACTGGTGATTTCGTTGATATAAAGAAAAATTTAACATTCTCTGAAAAGTTTCAGATGTTTAAATAAAAAAATAATAATAATACAATAATGAAAAAAGAAAAATTTTCGATTAATGTAGCTGGCTTAAGTGATTATACTGATGAGTTAAGACCAGAAATGATCTTGGAGAAATTCTTCGAAAAAAGATCCGTTAGTCAATTCAACTTACAAAAAGTAGAAGCCATTTCAACCGTAGCTCTAAACATTTTAGACTCTGATGTATACTGGCAAGATTCAGCTTGTGGTATGGCTGAAAGTGGAGCAACCGCTTTACTTCAAAGAAATTTAGTTGTTAAACCTAAATCAGTTAGACAAGACTGGTGTAAAGCAACTTTCTATCAAAAATGGGCATCTTATTTTATGAATAACACAATGTCTTCTGATGGTGGAACTATCGAATCACAAATCGTTGATAACGTGATTAATAATGTAGCTGACCAATTCGAAATCGCTACATGGCAAGCAACTTCTGGTGGAACTGATCATTATGATGGTTACTCTGGTTTAATTGAAATCCTTACTTTATCAGCTTGTGTTGATGTACCTACTGCTTCAAGTGTTACTTATGCTAACATTGATGATTCAGTTCAGTTAATGGTTGATAATATTCCTGATGCTATGTTAGATAAAGAGATTAAACTTTATTTATCTTTGAGTAACTTCCAAACTCTTTTAAGAAAATGGAATGATGATCTTTATAAGTATTCAGTAATTCAAACAACTGATGGTTATTCAATTAAGCACCCTTTCCTAACCAATTTAACTATTGAAGGAATTAGAGGACTTAATGGAACTGATTCAATGGTTATATTAGACCCTATGAATGTTTATATTCCTGTAACTGGTAATGATGAAATCGTAGATATTGAATTTAGTTACGATCCTGATTCAAGAAAGCATCTTATGTTTATCGACTTTATTGTTGGTGTTCAAGTTGCTCAACCAGAATATATTGTTACGAACTTCGCAACAGCATAATAAAAAAATATAATAAAGGAAGAGTTTTAGACTCTTCCTTTTATTAAAAAAAGAAATAAAAATAAAATGGCCTGTTTAACAAACAATGGAATTTTGTTAGGTTGTGGAGATTCTTCAACTGGTGGAGCCCGTAGTATTTGGATTGGAAGTTTAGATAATTTAACTTTTGACTTGATTGCTTTCGATGTTGATGATGTAATAACTGGATTAACTTCTGCTTGGAGTGTAGACACTTTTAAGAAATATGATAGCACTAAGAAAATTGCTTCATTCAATCAAGAATTATCTGCTGACCCAACTATGTGTATGAAAGGTTGGAACCAACGCTTAACAATGAGATATTCTAAATTAGAAAACTCTAAAAGAAAAGAAATGAACTATTTAGTAGATACTTATACCGTAGCTATCATAGAAGATTTCAATGGTAAATATTGGTTAGCTGGTTCAAAAACTGGATTTACTCCAGAAAGTGGTACCGCTAACACTAATGAATTTGGTAATGGTAATATATATGATATTACTCTATTAGCTGAAGAAAGTGAAATGGCTTATGAGATATTAGATAAAGCTGTATTCTCATCTTTAATTGATAATGATTAAGAGACTTTAACAAAATATAAAAACCCTTAAAATATTTTAAGGGTTTTTTTGTTGTTATTTTTTAGCTTCTCTTTCAATCTTTAATCTATTCTTATTTTTATGATACCATTTCTTATTTAACGCACTTATTTTTTCTTTATTATTAATATAATATTGCTTATGGTTCTCTCTAATCTTTTCTTTATTCTTAATATAATAAGCCTTTGTATATTCCTTATTAATATTAGCTAATATCTCTTCACGATGCTCGATATAATATTCATTATGTCTTCTTTTAATCTTTTCTTTATTGTTTTCAACATATTTATCTTGAACTTTCTTAATTCTAACCTTGTTTACTTTACCATATTCAGCATAATAAGCTTTAGTTATCTCTTTTCTTTCTTCATTATAAGCTTTACAACAATCTTTACACTTATGATTTAACCCATCAGTATTCTTTTTTTGTTTATAAAACTCATTTTCTTCTTTTTCTACTTGACACTTGTTACATTTTTTCATAGTTATATATTTCGTTTTAATTATATATAAACCAAAATATATGGAAACACGAAAATACCGATTTATTTTCAAAAATATATATATAATAAATTTAAGAGAATTATAATTATGATTAAGATATTAACAGGAACAAATGAAGTAATTATGACTTTGAGTGAGAACCAAACTAATTCTGGATATGGATATATTTTCGAGTTCGAAGGTTTAGATGAAGTAATATACTTTACAACAACCGAAATAACAACTAATGAAAGATATGATAGCTTTAATTTAATTGTAAATAGTGGTGATACTAATCTAACCGGAGCTACTATTAATATTAAAGAAATAGGTTTAATGGATTATAAAGTATATGAACAACTTAATCCTATTTTAGTAAGTGATTTAACAGCCGACAATGTTTCAACTCTTTCAGTAATAGAGATAGGTAAAGTAGATTATTATAAAGAAACCATAGTAGTTTCTACAACAAAAGTAAACACTATAAATAAAAAAACATTATATAACTAATGAGTAAAATAAACTTTTCAATTATCAATAGATATGACGATATGATTAATCCAAATAACTCTTACTATATTCCAGAGTTTAAGGAAATATATAGTAAAGAATGGGTTCCTTTTGGTACTTCAACAAATGAATATGCTAAAAATCTAATAGAGTTGGCTTATAATAGTTCTTTACACGGAACTATAATTCAAAATAAAACCAATATGATTGCTGGGGAATACTTTGAAGAACCAACAGATGCGGCTACAAAAGCTTTTATGGAAGAACCTAATAAGTATGAAAACTTACATAAGATTTTATACAAGTGTGCGTATGACCTGACTATGTATGGATCTTTTATTTTAGAGGTTATATGGAACAGAGATAAAACAAGGATTTTAGAATTATATCACGTTGATGTTTCGAAAGTTTTATACGCTAAAAGAAATGAAAAAGGTTATATCGTTAATTATTTCTTCTGTGATGATTGGGAACAATATAGAAAATCTAATTACCCAGTTGAAATTATCCCAAGATTTAAAACCAGTGAAGAACGTAGAGAATTATTAGTTTCTATACCGGCTTATCAATCAGGCTTCTTATATTATACTTACCCTGATTATCAACAAGGATTTAGAGCTATTGAAATAGATGCTAAAATTATGGAGTTCCATAAAGCCAACCTTGATAATAATTTTGAAAGTGGTAAGATGATAACCTTCTTTGGTGATGAACCAACAGAAGAAGAAAAGCAAATTAATAGAGAATTGTTTGAAGATTCTTATACTGGTGCCGCTAATGGTGGAGCTACAGTCATCAACTATTCATTAGATGATAAAACCGCTCCTAAAATTCAAACTATTAATGATGATGGTAATGGTGATAAGTTCTTAACTTTAAGAGATAACGCTATTCAAGGAATTATAACAGCTCACGGAATTACAAGCCCACTATTAGTTGGTATATCTGTACCTGGTTCATTAGGTGGTGGAGCTGAATTAGAAATCGCTCAAGAACTTTTCTTTATTCATAGAATTTTACCTAAAAGAAAATCTATTATGATTGAAATTAATAAGTTGTTGGCTATAAATGGATTACAACCAGTTGAGGTTGTTGATAATAAAGCAAGCATAGGTGATACTATGTCTCAAAATATAACTATTAATCATGGCAATACAAATAACTAAAATCATAGGACCAGATTTCTTAAAGGAATATGTAAAGAAAATAAACTCTAATGTTGATAATGATTTAATAGAATTATCTATCATTGAATCACAAGATATAAACCTACAACCTATTTTAGGAAGTAATCTTTATAATAAAATATTGGATGATGTTGATGGTGATGTTTTAACCGGTGTTTATTTAACATTAGTTGATGATTTTTGTTTAAAAGTTATAATCTATAACACTTTAAGAAGAATTACAACTGAACTATTAATTAAATATGATAATAAATCTATAAGTGAATATGACGGAGATAACTCAAAGCCTGTAAGTTTAGAACTATTGAAATTTAAGCTTTCTCAAATTAATAATGATACTCAGTTTTATGAAGAAAGATTAAGAAATCACCTATTAGAAGAAGGTAATAATCTTTACACTGAATATGATACAGAAAGTGGATTAGATGAAATGAAAGTTAATAAGAATACAGCTTATTTCAGTGGTATGGATGTTACTAGTAGAAGTAGATTTAGTTGTAGAAATAAATATATTAGATATTAATATGATAGAACTAATTTTATTTATATTATTGGTTTATGGAAGTTCTTACCTTATTGTCGAGAGTGTAATATTCGGTGGCTTGAAAGATAAGATTAAATGGCAATGGTTGAACGAGTTGATTAGTTGTATGACTTGTACCAGTTTTTGGATGGGTTGTGCCATACATTTCTTGTTTCCAATAACACCATTCTTTATATTGAGTGGTATAGTAGCTTTAGCTTCAATGAATTTAATTGGTAAATTTACCAGTTATTAAAAAAAAGATTAAATATGAAAACCTTTAATAATATTATAAATGCCTTAAAACAAATAGTAACTGAACATAAACTTTTAGGATCTGAAAACTATTTCTTCGGTGAGCCTTTTGATTTTAGAACGGTTAATAAGTCTATGCCTCAGATTATAATTCAACCAATCCCTTTTTCAATTAATAAAGAAGTTATAACCTATAAGTTAAGACTTTCTTATATTGATATTTTAGATTCAGATTTAACTAATCTTCAAGACGTATATAGTGATTCAATACAAACTCTAAATGATATACTAAATAAGTTAGAATATGATGAAAACTTCTTAGATGAATACTTTCTAAACTATAATATAACCTTCAATAACTTCCAGTTTAAATATGATGAATTAACTGCGGGTCATTGGATTGATATTGAGATTGAGACTTCGAGAATAGATAACACTTGCGTTTCTCCTTTCTTTCTAAAATAAATGATATAGATGAGTAATATAACTGATATATTAGACCAATATGCTATTGAAAAGATAGCTGAAATGAAAGAAATTCTTATAGCTAACGGTAAAGGTGATAGTAATATTATCAACAATCTAAACTATGAAATAGATGAAGGTGGTTTAAGACTTAACTTCTTAATGCCTGATTATGCCAACTTTGTAGATACGGGAAGAGCACCTGGTAAGATGCCTCCAATGGATGCGATAAGTGAATGGACGGCAAGAAAAGGTATACCTAGTGAAGCTAACTTTCCAATTGCTAGAAGTATAGGTCTAAATGGTATACCACCAACAAACTTCTTAGATGTCTTTGATGATAAGTCTCAACTATATTCAGATTTAGCCAAGGCTGGCGCTGCTGATGTTGTAGTTAAATTAAAAAAATTAAAGTTATGAAAATTAAAATCGAATTAACCTTCTCTAAAATAATGGCTCTAGTCATTCTAATTCTAGGCTTTACATCAGGACTAATATTGAAAGATGTTAGCGTTATTATATTAGCTACCACAATCTGTGGTTCATTGCTTGCCAATAAACAATATCAGGATCGGAAGAAAGAGCCTAAGGTTTAATAATTCTTTATAATTAATTTTTTATATATAAATATACGGAAATAAGTAAATATACGGAAATAAGTTAAATATAAAAAATAGGTAAATTATATATATTAGATAAATTAGAAATTAATGGCTTTAACACAATTCCAAAAAGTAGAAAATGTAATCTTATTGAGAGGTGATAATACTTACTCAACATCAAGAAGCACTCTAACAACAACTTATAAT
>Ga0307928_10001545_pt1 | contig 17488 bp, 24 predicted proteins | sample AceLakmetagen232_FD_201815 | JGI IMG/M metagenome (GOLD analysis project Ga0307928, IMG submission 201815) | Saline water microbial communities from Ace Lake, Antarctica - #232 | ecosystem: Environmental > Aquatic > Non-marine Saline and Alkaline > Saline | place: Antarctica: Ace Lake... | reverse complement strand
TTCATTGCTTGACCACAAATATGTGGATGACAACGCTGAAATGATTTATGATAAGCTTCCGAAAACAAAAAAGATTTGTGTTTATTGTATGATGGGAAAGGGTGGTGGAGAGGGAGAAGAAAAAGAAAAAGAAGGTAAGGGTAAAGGTAAAAAAAAGGGGGAGGGAAAGGGGGAGGGAAAAAAGGGTAAACAAAAAGGCAAGGGGGCAGGCAAAGACTTCAAAAAAATGTCTGCTAAAGCAAAGACTTGTGCTAGTCACGCAAAATGGGGAAAAGTCAGCAAAAAACAGGCAAAACAGCTTAAGCGTATTTGGGAAGGGGCTGTTATTGATGCTGCTAAACAAAAAGGAGATATTCCTGCTGGATTTGCTAGATTGGTTGAAGAACTTACTCCTAGAGAAAACTGGAAAGAAATATTGGCTTCTTATCTTTCTTCTTCAATGACAGACTTTAATTTTATGAAAAGGGATCGCAGAACGCTTGATTGGCCATTCTATCTGCCTGATTTGGATGAAGAAAGCAAATTAGAAAATATTGTTGTGGCAATTGATACCTCGGGCAGCATTGGAAGAGAAGAGTTAAATGGGTTTGTTGCTGAAGTTAAATCTATGCTTAAGTTTTTTCCTAAGTTAAAGGGTTGGTTGATAGATTGCGACTGTGATATTGGGAAAGTAGTCGATATTCAAGAAGCGAGTACAAAGAAAAGCTATTATGGTGGTGGAGGAACATCTCATACCCCGATTTTCAGGAAGATTGACAAAGAGGGCTGGAATCCAAAAGTAGTAATTTGTTTTACTGACCTTTATACTGAATTCCCAACAAAAAAACCACAATATCCAGTTTTATGGTTACTAACACCTGAAGGGGATACAAACAAACCACCATTTGGCAGAGTAATCAAATTGAAAGGAAGCATTAATGATTAAACAAGGAGTTTTTCCAGTAGACCCAGCAATGAAAAGATTGTTAGGTAAAAAGTCATGCCAAAAAGGAATGGTGAAAATGGGAAGGGTGAATAAATGTCCCTCTACCCATGGAGGGGCTGGTTATGCTCATGGTTCTCATGCCATTGTTTATCGTTCTGAAAAAAAACCATTTATCAATTTAAAAGCAGATGTAAGGTGTACTTGTGGAGTATTGATAAAGAATGCTAGTCCTACTGGGGGGAAAATACACATTTATAGCTTTTGGGAAAACCCAATTAAGTGGCTTAGAAGTGAAACAAAGTTTGAAGAACCAACTTGGCCTCATTGGATGTCGAAAACTTACAAATATATCAAAGTTTAGATTGGAAGGGAGCATTAATGATTAGATGCACAGACGAAGAAGCCAAAGCAACTGAAAAAGTGTTAGATGTAGGTATTTATCACGATTGGACAGCAATAGAATGGACATACGAATATAATTCTAATTATTCATCGAGCGGAAATTTAGGATCTATTACGCTTCCTACGCTAACAAAGAAAAGAGCAACAAAACTTATGTGTAGGGCTTGTGGAATAACTAAAGAATTATAGGAAAGGAGGTGAAAATGAAAAAAGCAACTAAAACAAAGGCAAGTGTTGCCAAAAACCATAGAATGAGTTGGTCTAAGTTTTGGGTAATTATTGCTGGAGCATTTTTATTGGGATTCATTATGGCTCCAAATAAAATCGTAGAGGTTCCAAAAGAAGTCATCAAGGAAGTTTGTCCTCAAGAATCGCTTTGGCGAGAATTGAAGGAGATTGATGATGAAGGATTTATGGTTGCCAGCGATGGATTTTTTATTGTTGGTGATACCTTTGATGCCTTAAGTAGACTTGATTTTGAAGCTGTTGAAGAATATACTAAAGAATTGAGTGATGGAGTCGAAGCAATGGATGACATTGCTATTAAAAGACAGGCGATTTTAAAGGAATTAGGATACTAATGAAGACATCTGCTTACTTGATAATTGACCAGAATGGGATTGTTATGACTAGGAAAAACAAGCCCAAATTGGAGAGTGGTCAGGCAATGGTTAAGCTAGAACTTGATATTTCTGATGACATTTTTGAATCTTTAGTTCCGACAGTCAGCATAAGTGTTCCTGATGATTATGTTCAAAGACCGAGCGTGAAAGCAAAGTTAAAAGAGGGAACAATGGATAAATTGTTAGGAGAAGACAAATGAAGATGACTTTATCGATTCCTTTTATGAATCAACTGCAAAACGCAAAAGGAGCAATTGGTTCTTTGCGTTATACTACTTCTGATGAAACTGAATGGATGGTGATAGACAATAATTCGACTGATCCAGTAGAAGAATTTGTTAGAAAATATTTAAAACCCAAGCGACTTAACTATCTCCGTAACAATGAAAATTTAGGGATGCTAAAAACTCTTCAACAAGCTTACGAAAACTGCGAAACTGAGATTCTTGCTTTAACTCACAACGATGTTTTCATTTACGAAAAAGACTGGGATCAAAGAGTGATTTCATATTTTAAGAAAATGCCTGACCTGGGAGCAGTTGGTTTTTTTGGTTCTCAGGGCTGTGGTCCAACAGGAGAAAGAATTCAAGATGTACCCGCCTCTAATGTTATGGCAGGAATGGGGAATATGCTTGAAGCAGAAATACATGGTTTTCGTTTAGGACAACCTTGGCGGTCTTGTGCGATATTTGACGGTTTCATGATGATATTCAGAATGGAGATGTTGAAGAAGGCAGGGGGCTTTGACCAAAGATATCACTACCACCATATTTACGATCGTGATATTTCCTTGGAAAGCTTAAGACACGGTTATAAAAATATTGTTGTGAATGTTCCCTGTCATCACTTGTGTGGTTTGACTGCTAATCAGTCTGAATATCAAGATTGGATTGATAATAGATTAAAAAATGATGGTGTTAATGCTAAGGTTGGTGAAGACAGAGAAGGAGATATTCATCATCCGACTATGAAATCGGCAGATCTTTGGACACATGATGAAAACTCTTTGATTTTCAAGCGAAAATGGGAAAAAGTGTTACCTTTGTATGTGAATGACGATTTCAGTTTTAGAGAAGGACAACAAGGACAATGGGGTTTTAAAGGAGATGTAATAAGGAGGGAAAAATGAGTTCAATTTCTATCATAATGCCTGTGAGAAATAGGCCCAAACTAACTAAACAAACGGTAGATACTCTTTTTAGAAATACGAATCTTCCTTTTAAACTTATTATTGTTAATGATAATTCTGATGATGAAACCAATAAATATCTTGAAACTTTGAAAGATAAAGCTAGGGTTATTTCTATGCCAGAGAGTAAAGGTTCTGGTCCATGTAAGAATGCAGGAGTATCTGTGGCTGGTAATCCAGATTTTTATTATTTTACTGACAATGATATTTATTTTCTTCCTAATTGGCTTGAAACTCTTTTGGCTATCATGGAAAGATTTCCCAAAATAGGTGTTTGTGGTGGTCGAACCCATCAATATCATGGTCGTTTAGATGTATTGGAAGAAGGCGGAATAAGAATTATAACTTGTCTTCAACAGTCTGGTTATTCAATGTTAGTTAGACCTGAAGTTTGGCAAAAGTGTGGCCCTTTTGTTCATACTAAGATGCCAGAAGGTTTGGGGAAAGTTGGTGTTGATTTTTGTCACGCTGTTAGAAACAATGGGTGGGAAATTGCTCGTTCTATTGAACCAGTAGTCGTACATTGTGGATTTAGAGACACATTTGGTCGGGAAATGACATCACTTGTTACCGAAAAACAACAAATATTTCCTGATGATGCTATAACTCAAGAATGAAAATTTGGGTGAAAGAGGTTAGTAAGCGATCGTGATTTCAATAATAATTCCTACCCATAATCAAGGCAGTTCTTTAGTTAAAACGCTTGTTGGTCTTGAAAGACAAACTTTCGAGAACTTTGAAGTTATTGTTGTTGATGCAGGATCTGCAGACGATACCGAAAACCTTTTAAATCAATATAGTAGGTTATCTCCTCCTTTGGTATTGAAAAGGCTGAAAATAGAAGGATCGGACCTTGATATGGCAAGGCGAGTTGGGGTTGAATCTGCTAATGGAAAAAAAATCCTTTTCCTTTCGCCTGGCGGGGAAATGTCAGTTAATGCCTTAGCAGAACTGGACAATGCCTTAAAGAATAAATTTAAAAGCTTTGCCTATACTGATTGTCACAATAGTCCATTTTATATTGATGAAACAATAACCATAAGATTAATTTGTCCGCTATTTAGAAGATCTTCATTAGAAAAAATGTTTCCAAAGAAAGAATATTTAGGAACCTTAGATCCCAAAAGGGGAGTTTTTATCGAGAATTTATTCGGAGTTGTTTCAAAAAAATATAAACCTGTTGCTAAGTTTGGAGAAAAAAGAAAACTTTTTAAGAAAATTAAGATTGCTTGTTTAAATGACCACTATAATTTGCTTGGGGGTGGAACAATTCATGCTTTTAAATTCCTTGAATATTTAAAAGATTATTACAGCATTAACTTATACTTGCCTGGTAAACCTAAAAGCGACAAATGGATGAAGAAATATTTAAGGCTTAATACAGATGGGTTATTAATTTTCAGTGATGATAGCAACATGAGAAATTCTGATAATTATCTTTTCTTAAATATTTCTCATTGGCGACTTACCCCAACAAGTGCCAAGAAAAAATGGGCATTGATTTTCTTTCCACACCACAAAGTTGAGGTTGATGGTTATAATTTCTTAGCGAATTCTATTTACACGAAGCAACAAATTCAAAGAAAGTGGAAAGTTTCAGCTAAGAGAGTAAAAGTAGTTTATCCACCAATGATGCTTTCAAACTTTTCTCCAAAGAGAAAGAAAAATTTGATTCTTCATGTTAGTCGTATTCATATTCCAGAAATCGATTGTGATAAAGGACACCTATCGATGATTGAGGCTTTTAAGAAAATGGTTGATGGTGGACTGAAAGATTGGGAATTTCACTTTGTTGGACAGGTTGAACATAAAGACTATTATGTTGAACTTTTGGAAGCAGCTCAGTGTTATCCCATTAGGATTCATAAAAGTTTACCTTTTAGTCGATTAAAAGAGCTTTATGGAGAGGCAAAGATTTATTGGCATATGACAGGCATTAATTTTCCCAAAAAACCAGCAGCAAAAGAGCATTTCGGAATGACGATAGTTGAGGCGATGGCTTCGGGGACAATTCCTATATCTTATGATGCAGGTGGACCAAGAGAAATAATTGAGAATGGAAAAAGTGGATTTTTGGTTAAAGATGCCGACGAACTGATTAATCAGACATTATCGTTAATGCGGAATGATGATTTAATGCAAAAGATGCAAGGGGGTGTTTTGGAAAGGTGTAAGTTTTTTGATGAAGAGAAGTCCAGGCTTGCCCTTTTTTCTGCTCTAACGAATATTGATAAAGTGACTATTATCATTTTGTGCCATAACAACTTACGATATACCAAGAAATGTATTAAAAGGCTTCTTCATGTTACACCGCCTGGTTTCCAAATGATTTTGGTTGATAACGGATCGAAGGATGGTACGAAAGAATACCTTCAAGAATTAGAAAAAGAGCATGATTTTATCAAATGTATTTATTCTAACAGGAACTTGGGTTTTGCTAAAGCTAATAACTTGGCACTTGAATTAGCAGAGACGCCCTATGTTTGCTATTTGAACAACGATACTGAACCCCAGTGGGGTTGGTTGGAAAGAATGGTTGATGTGCTTGAAGAGAATCCAAAGGCTGGCATCGTTGGGGCAAGAATGTATTTTCCGAACTCTAATCCAGTCAAAAAGGGTTGGACAGTTCAACATGCAGGGATTTCTTATGATGTGTTTAAACCTCCTGACTGCGTTGGTCGGCACATAGGACATCATCAATTAGACAGAGAAGTGCCTGGAAAGGGAGCAACTTCGGTTGATAGCGTGACTGGAGCTTGTATGTTAGTTAGAAAGGAAATTGCTAAATTTGATGAAATCTATGAAAGAGGATATTTTGAAGACAATGATTTGTGTCTTTCGGCTAAAAAGAATGGTTGGTCTGTTTTTATTGAACATGATGCAACTCTTATTCACCATGAAGGGAAAACCCAAGGAAAATTTAAGGAACAAGACCCTAAAGGATTTAAGAGAATTGCCGAGAAAAACCGCAAGATATTTCTAAAAAAATGGAGTGGATACCTTAGGAAGCTATCTGGAAGGCAATGATTGGAATCGGCATAATTTCTTGGAACAGACCAGAATATTTTAGCCAATTGGTTAAAAGCTTGGAAAAGAATGACCTTCAAGAAACAGAATTTCATCTTTTTCAAGATGGGGCATGTTGTAAATTTACTGGGGAGAGATTTGCCAAGGAAACAGATATTCTTCGTAATGTAGAGATTTTTAAACAAGCACAATTTCCTAAAAAATATTTTCATGTTCGAAGTGAAAACGCTTCAGTTGCAATTAATCAATTTGAGGCAATGCAATTCCTTTACAATAATTATGAGAAATTCATTTTTCTTGAGGATGATATTATTGTCAGCCCCAATTTTATAGTGATAATGAAGAAGCTTTTGGATCAATTTGAAAAAGACGATGAAATTGCCTGTATTTCACCTGGATTTAGATTGTTTTGTAAAGAGCCTGAAGTTAAAAAAAACTTAGATAAATTGAAAATTATCAACGGTCATTTTTGGGCTGAAGCTTGTTGGGCGAAAAAATGGCAAGAAGTAGAAAGGGAATATATGAAATATTACAATCTCGTCAAAAAAGAGCCATATAGGAAAAGAAAACATGGGTTGATTAATAAACTGTTTTCAGATAGTGGCTACCCAATGCCAGCTACATCACAGGATAATGGCAAGGATTGGGCAATCAGGATGGCGAAGATGAAAAGAGCTAGGTTAGTAGTCAATCGAGCTACTGGGATAGGCGATTATGGAATACACAGCACTCCAGAAAAACTAGCTAAAGGTTTGGATGGACACAGGAAGATTTTTGATTTTAAGCAGGAATTAAAGATTAAAAGATTCAAATTATGACTTTATCAATTCGACCCAAAATCAGTATTGTTTTAACAACTTATAATAGGCCTATTATGTTTCAAAGAGCAGTTGATAGCATTTTAAATCAAACCTTTCAAGACTTTGAAATTGTTATAGTAGATGATTGTTCAAGTAAACAGTTATCGTTAAATATTCCAAAAAAAGATAAAAATAGAGTTACCAAGATACGAATGCCCTGGAATACTGGATTTCATACTAGGCTTAAAAATGTAGGGGTAATGTGTTCCAAGGCAAGGGTTATTGCCTATTTGGAAGATGATAATAGGTTTCTTCCGAATCATCTTGAAGTACTTTATAAAGTCTTAATCAAAACAAATGCTGATGTAGTTTATGGTGATAGAATATATAAAACGACTATTGAGGGAGAGAAAAGGTGTATGAATAAACCAGGTAGGGATTTTGATTTGGCATCGCTCGAAAAAGGAAACTACATTGATACTTCAGACATCATGCACACAATGGCAGCCTTGATAGATATTGGATATTGGGACATTCGTTGGGAAAGAAAGCCTGATTGGGCATTGATGCTGGCATTCGGCAGAGCAAATAAAAAAATTATCCATGTTCCAGAAATAATTACTGAATATTGGTGGCACGACTCTAATATATCATCAACCACTATAGATTCACAAAAAAGATTTACTGACAATTTATGAAACCGACAATATCAATTTCTACAATTACTTATCGAAGTCATCAGCATCACCTGATAAACAATTTCAAGTCTTTAGTAGATTTGAAACCTGATGAAGTTTGTGTTTTAGATACTACCAGAAAAGAAAGATTTCCAAAAGAATATCAACAATGGATTAAAAAAGAAGCAAAGAAATATAATTTGCCAATTAAAATTGGATATCAAAAATGGTACGGAAGCTATAAAGATGCAAATAATGCGTACGAAAGACTGGATTCTTCAACTTGACTCCGATGAAATGGTGACTAAGGAGTTAGCGAGAGATTTAAGAGATAAAATTGCCAGTTTACCGCCAGAAGCATTAGTCTTGAGAGTAAAAAAAATATCACTTTTAGATGACAATCATGCCATTGGCTCTTTTTGGCATCCAGACCCAAATGTAAGGCCAAGTAAAAGGCTACATGGGCGTATTTTTAAAAGAGGGACTGGTCAATACAGTGGTTCAGGTGTTCATGAACAGTACATTTATCCAGGCAGAAGGTTGCCACTATCCCACCCTAAGCATCCCAAAAAAGATTGGCATGGCTATTACCTAATTCATCTTTGGCTTTATAAAGACAATTTTTTAAGACGTGCTTGGTCTCCAAAGGATTTCCCTTTTGAAAAAATCATAAAAGAATTAAAAAAATCAAATTATCCTAAAAGTTATTTATTATTAAAGGCTAAAGCATTTTTTATGGAAAAAAGAGGATGGAAGCCGCATCCAATATCAAAAGAAGCGAGTTGGATACCAATAGAATGGCCTGATGAAGAATGGATAGGTAGATATAAAAAATGTTGGGATAAAGAATCATGAAAATAACAGCAATCATTCTGCACTATTATCCTGAGCGTACCAAAAATGTACCAATAATTGTAAAGGACTTAAGGAGCAACTCTCATCCCCCAGATGAGATAATCATTTTTAATAACAATCCTAAAATGACTTATTCAGGTGATGGCACGGTGATAAATAGTGGTAAGAATTATGGGGGCAGGGCAAGATATCTAATTGCCTTGCTTGAGCCAAGTGATTATTATTATTTTTTAGATGACGACATTACAGTTGGGAAAAATGCGATAGAAAATTTCTTGAAATATGCTCATGATGATTGTTGTTATGGATATTGGGGCAAAATAATTAACCCGAAAATTAACCAATGTTACCTTAATGGAGACGAGGTTTATGGGGCGAAGATAGAAAAACCTAAAGAAGTTGACTTGTTAGTTGGCAAGGGAACTTTCTTTATACCATTTTCAGCTTTTGAAAACATGATTAGAACAGAGAAGAAATTGCTAAAAGAAGGATATGTTTTTGGGAGAGAAGAAGATTTAATTCTAAGCATGAGCAATCGTTCTTTTGTTATCCCTGCTAAAAAGGATGAATACTTTATTGAATTGTCTGAAGGTGGGGTAGGATATTGTCATGTTCCAAATCATTGGAAAATGAGAAACAATATGACTAAAAAATTATATGGGTGACACTAATTTAGTTCTTGTTTATACCTATACTGTGGGAGAAGGTATAATAATTACATGAAACACATGCAAGGTTTCCCAAGAGAAAAAAAGTGCGTGATTTGTGGCAAGAAGTTTATTGCCATTAATCCGAGGCATATTTACTGTGGTGATAGGAAACAAAAGACAGGATGTTCTTATAAAAAATATTTGGCATATTATAAGAGCGAGAAACATCGACTATGGAGAAAGAAGTGGGAAAAATCAGCAAAGAGACGAAAATGGGATAGGGAAAGGAAGCAGAAACAAAGATTATTAAATACAGACTATGCTAAGAGACAAAGAGAATCACGAAATAGATATTATAAACGGAATAAAGCCAAAATTAAAAAATTGAATAAGAGATGGAGAGATAGAAATTTAGAAAGAATTCTATTTAATAATAAAAAAAGACGGTTGAAACTGGTGGGAGTTATTGGGTCACATACACAAAGAGAATGGGAAGAGTTAAAAAGGAAACATGGTTATTGTTGTGCCAGATGTGGTATTTCTGAAGATGAATTAAAAATAAAATGGAAGGGAACAAATTTCACTAAGTTGACAGAAGACCATATTATTCCACTCGAAAAAGGTGGCCCTGATTGGATAAATAATATACAACCGCTTTGCATTACTTGTAATACTCAAAAGAAAGATAAAATAGAAGAGAAGCTTATTTATGCTTATGTGTGTGCTGATTTTTTTCACATTGGTCATTTAATATTTTTAGAAAAGGCGAAAAAGCAAGGAGGAATTTTGATAGTTGGTGTTCTGTCTGAATCTGCTATCTTGGAAAAAAAATCCAAACCTATTATATCTTATAAAGAAAGAGCTAGTCTTGCTGAAGCTTTCAAGTGTGTTGATGGAGTTATTAAACAAGATGTTTATTCTCCTTTGCCTAATGTTAAAAAATTGAGACCAGATATTCTTATTGAGAGTGAATCTCATGATGAAATGCCAGCCAATGAATTTGTGGAGTCCTATGGTGGCAAAGTGGTAATTCTGCCTTATTATAAAGGGCAGTCATCTTCAAAAATAAAGGAGATAATTCGTGGCAAGTCATAAGTCATCAATAATTAAATCAATAGTTTGGCGAATAATTGGTGTGTTCGTTTTGGCGGCTGTCGCATATTTCTTTACGAGAAAATGGATGACAACGACTTTGATAACCATAGTACACCACTTAACCTTTCTTCTCGTCTTTTATTGTCACGAACGGGCATGGCTTAAAATTAGAAAGCCTTCTGGTGGGCGGAGACACATAGTAAAGGCCATTGTTTATGAGATTATTTTAGGTATGGGGTTGGGTGGGTTGATTGTTTATCTTTTTACAGGACAATGGAAAAAAGTATCTCAAATTACGCCAGTATATACAACCATCAAATTAGTAATGTATTATTTTAATGAGAAAGTTTGGAGTAGGATAGAGAACAAATGAAACAAAAAATTATTGTTACAGGTTCATCAGGATTTATTGGTTCGAGGCTTAGAAAGCGATTGGGTGCGATGACAGGCAACAGGAAGGTATCTTTTTATATTGACTGCGATTATATCTATGACTTGGCTAGTTATGGTAATCACAAAGAACAGCTAGACATAGAAAAGATTTATCAGGTGAATTTAATAAGATTGATAAAGCTATTGAAAGGCTCTTTGAATTACAAAGGTTTTATAGTTACTTCAACAAGTTCCGTCATGCTTCCATATCAAACATTTTATTCTGCAAGTAAACGAGCAGCAGAATTGTTTGCTCAATCATTGGTACAAAAAACTGGTGCTCCAGTAATGATAGTCAGGCCATTCTCTGTTTATGGGCCAGGCGAAAGAAGTGACCGCTTTATTCCTACTGTTATAAGATGTGCTAGAAATAAAGAAGTTTTAAATCTTGCTCCTGGAGTACACGATTGGATTTATGTAGATGATTTGATTGAAGGAATGATAAATATTGCCAAGAGTGGTATCCCAGGCAAGATTTATGAATTAGGAACAGGAATTCAGACTACTAATGAAGAAGTAGTCAAATACGTTGAATCGTATTTAGGGAAAATAAAAGTAAAAAAGGTAAAGAAAATACGTCTCTATGATACGAGTAATTGGGTAGCGAAGAAACCTAGTGTTTGGGCAAAGATATCTTTGAAGGAAGGAATAAGGAAGTGCTTAGAAAAAGAATAATTGATTTAAGCTATAAACACGGCTTATCGCACATCGGAAGTTGTTTAACTTCTTTGCCTTTAATTGAAAATATTTACAAGGTTAAAAAACCGAATGAACCATTTATTTTGGGAAATTCGCATAGTGCCCTTGCTTTATATGTTGTATTAGAGTATAATGGGTTTGGCAATGCTGAAGAGTTGTGGAAAAAACACGGAACTCATGCTAATAGAGACATGAAACATGGTATTTGGGTATCGGGAGGTAGTTTGGGACAGGCAGAAACAGTGGCGGTGGGATTAGCTTTGGCAAATAGAAAGCGGAATTGTTATTTGCTAACCAGTGATGGGGCTTTAGCAGAGGGCTCTATTTGGGAAGCTTTAAGAATAGCCAGCGAACAAAGACTAGAAAACTTACGTATTACTGTTAATGCCAATTCTTATGGTGCTTATGGAAAAATAGATGTGGATTGGTTGGATTTAAGATTGCAATATTTTTATCCAACTTTAGTTATAAAAACTAATATGTTTAAATATCCTCATTTTTTGCAAGGAATTGGGGGGCATTACAAAATATTAAATAAGGAAGAATACAAGGAATTAATTAAATGAAAAAATTAAGACCATGGAGAAAAACTGGGGGATATAGAAATTGTTTAGTTTGTAGAAAAAAATTCTATGTACCAAAAAACATCATTGAAACTGGACGGGGAAAGTATTGTTCAAAGATTTGTTACTATAAAAGTAGAAAAGGAAGGCCAATGCACCCTAACACTAAAAAGGCGTTGCTTGGGAAAGTACCATGGAGTAAGGGACTTAAGGCCAAGGATGACCCAAGGATAGCTCGGTTCGTTGAGGCAGGACATAAGGCAAAAAAACCAAAGCCGTGGAATAAGGGATTAAGATATGGGAAAAGTAATTGGTTGAGATTGGCTAAGGGTCATAAATATAGAAATTTGCACAAGAGAATAAATAGGAAATTTGGCAAACCTAGGCTATGTGAAAGGTGTGATATAAAGGACAATCTAATCTGGGCAAATAAGTCTGGGAAATATTTAGAAAATAGAGAGGATTGGACGAGTTTATGCCAAAAGTGTCACATGAAGTTAGATAGACCAAATCATCAAGGAAGGAAGTTTTTAAGTGAAAAGGCATAATTCACAACGAGGCTTTTTCGCCTATTCGCTTTACCAGCAAATGAAGAAAAACAAAGATATTTTTCTGCTTGTCGGGGACTTGGGGTATAAAATTTTTGACCAGCATTTCAAAGATTTTCCTGCTAGGTGCATTAACTGCGGGGCGAGTGAACAAGCAATGCTTGGTATAGCAGTAGGGTTGGCCCTAGATGGTAAAATACCCTTTGTTTATTCAATCACGCCATTCTTAATCTTCAGACCTTTTGAGTGGATTAGGAATTATCTCGACAACGAGAACATCCCAGTTAAGCTGGTGGGTTCTGGACGGGATTTTGATTACAAGATTGATGGCTTTACTCATTGGTCGCACGATGTGAAGCAGTTTTTAGATTGCTTTTTGAATATCCGCCAGTTCTGGCCAGAGAAGAAAGAAGAAATACCAGTGATGGTTAGAAAGATGATTAGGAATAATAGAGCTAGTTTTATTAGTTTAACAAGATGAGAGGAAGTGAAATATGGCATTAAAAGCAACTTTTTATCCAGATTTACCATTTAAAAATCTTTACATTCCCCATATTTACAAAGAGATATACTTCGACAAAATATACACTGATGTATTTAAAAACAAAAAAGATATGGTTATTATTGATGTAGGAGCGAATATTGGTATTGTTACTCGATTCATGCGGGATTTTGCTAAAGTAGTTTATGCGATTGAACCTTCACCAGAAAACTTCGAAGCACTAAAAAAGAATGTAGAATTTAATAAATGGGATAATGTTGTTCCTCTTAATTTTGCTATTACAGACAAAGATGGAAAGGCAAATTTTAATATTTGGCTAAAAAATCGTACTGGCAATAGTTTGGTTTATGATTTTGGTGGAGGCAAGAATAGAAAAGTAGTTGAAGTGGATACTAAGCGACTTGATACATTTTTTGCTGAAAACAATATAAAAGAAGTTGATTTTGTCAAACTTGATGTTGAGGGAGCAGAAGATATGATTTTATACTCAGATGGCTTTAAAAACATAGTTAATAAGATTAAAGCAATTATGGTAGAGTTACACTTTGCTCGGTCAGATAAGCCAAGGGTCAATAGATTGATTCAACACATATTAGGTTTTGGATTCAAAGAAAAGAAATGTGCTGAAATAATTTCTTTATTTACTAGATAATGAAAAAAGTTACTGTCTGCACTATATTTTGGAAACGGATAAAACACTACAATAGGGTTTTACAGTCGTGGCTAAACCAGGATGAAGTAGATGAAATTCTTATTTGGGATAATTCAGGAAGTTTCAAGACTGATTTGCCAGGAGTTATTGTAGTAAGTTCTAGCAAGAACCTTAACTCCCGATGGCGTACCCTACTTGCCCATATTGCCAAAAATGACTTAATTATTCTTGCTGGTGATGACTTCATTGCTAAAAAGGGTTTAGTTGCGGATTTATTAAAACATTGGGATGAAAATAAGATTATTGGAATTATGGGTAGAGAGTTTAGTGATAGTGAAAAATATTATCATAATAGCAGTGCGGGGAGATTGCCAGCTGTAGATGGATTAGTAAAAGTAGATTATGTTTGCACTAACATTATTTTGGCTCACAGGAAACACCATATAGATATTGATTTAAGGTCAATTCCTTCAGTTTATATCGATGATTGGTGGTGGGAGCGAAAAATGCAAAAGAAGGGCGTAACTCTTTGGGTTAAACGGAGTGGAAAATGGGAGATGCTTCCAGAAGCAAGAGATACTGCTGCTCATTCATTAGACCCAAGATTACAAGTTTTGAGAGAACTTTATTTTAGAAAATGGGTAAAAAAAGAAAATATAAACCCTTGGGAACTTTATAAGAAATATTTGAAAGATACAAAACAGGGCATGGTTCTAGGAGATAGAAATATATGATTAGCGTTATCATTGTATGCTGGAAAAGGTTTCAACATTTTGAGCATACAATTAGATACTGGTTGAGGCAACCAAAAGTTAGTGAAGTTATTGTTTTGGATAATTCAGGAACTTTCAAAACAGATTTACCTATTTTACTCTTTAATATTAATAGAAATCTCGGCCCTATTGTCAGGTATGCAGGGGCTCAGTTTGCCAAGAATGACATAATTATATTTTGCGATGATGACGCAAATCATATAGATGGTGTTGCTGAAGACTTCTTAAAACATTTCAATGAAGATAGAATATTAGGAGTTATGGGATTGCAATATACAGGAAATGTTATTAAACAATGCCCTAAAATTAGCGGGTCTGCCATAAAAGAGCCTGTCAAAGTTGATTATGTTCCTTGTAACACCTGCATGACTCACCGCAAACATTGTATGGTAGATATTGCTACATATCCTTGGGGAAGCAGTGAAACTGTTTGGGGAGGAAAAGAATTTTACAATAAAGTTCCTCCAGTTTGGATTGATGATTACTGGTGGAGGATTGCAGTGAATAAAAAGTTTCCAAATGTTGAACGTTGGGTAATACCGACTAAAAAATATCGCTGGTATCCTGAAGGCGGTGACAAAAACGCTATACATAAAAACCCCAAAGTATTTGAATTACTAGAAGAAATTTACCAGAAAGAGCGTAGAGGAGAAGAGATTCTATGATGAAATGGATTACAGAATTTCATCAAAAACATTTAAATGAGCCTATCTGGATAATTGGTTCAGACCCTTCATTAGACACTTATCCTGATAACTTCTTAGATGACAAAATAGGCATGACACTTCATTTAGCTTATTTTAAATTCCCTAATGCCACTTATCGCTATTTCAATGAACTTGATAGAATTACTTATTGTCTCAAAAAAGACCCAAGTATTTTAGATAAGACAAATATCTTCGCCTACCCATTTTATTGTAGAAAAGAAAGTGAAACAAAAGCAGTTACAGGAAAAGATGTTTATTTTCTCAAATTAAAGGCTTTCCCACCACGAGGGAATAGACACGATATTCTCAAAGGATTAGGTGTTAAAGCAATGATTAAGCAAGTGGATAAGGCAATAGAAGGGAAAACGATTGAATTTGGTGGCTATTGGACTTGCTTGCATAATGCCTTTTATACAGCCATTATGATGGGAGGAAATCCTATAAACCTCATTGGTAACGGCCATGAAACAATAGAGGGGAAAAACCATTTCATTAGAGCAGATAAAGCCACTAAGAAGATGAGGCCTCATGAAGCGTCTTTTAGTAATAGTGCAGTAGGAAGAAATAAACATATGAAAGCAGGAACTGAAGCAATAATTGAAGGATGTCGAAGAAATGGAATAAAAGTAAATTGGTTCAAAAGTTATAAAGAAACCTTAAATGGTTAAGGGAATGATTGACTCTTGTTTTATGACTACTATGTATAGTATAATAAAAATATGGCAACAGGAATATATAAACACAAAAAGGGTAGAAAAATTACTTGGGGCGACAAAATCAGTAAGGCTTTGAAAGGCCGAAAGCTATCCGAAAAACATAAAGAATCTTTGAGAAAAGTAATTCATAAACCACACCAAGGATTCCAAAAAGGCAATATTATTAACTTAGATAAAAAGCACCTTGAAGAAACTAAAAGAAAAATAGGTAGAGCCAATAAGGGAAATAAAAAAATAGGCGAAGCTCATAAAGGTAAAAAAAATTATAATTGGAGGGGTGGAATAACATATGATTTGAAGGAGTATATGAGGTTTATGCAAGCAAGAAGAAGAGCAAATAAAAGAGGAAATGGTGGGTCTCATTCTTTTGAAGAATGGCAAGAGCTTAAAAAGAAATATAAATATACTTGTTTGGCTTGTGGTCAAAAAGAACCTGAAATTAAATTAACGGAAGACCATATTGTTCCTATTAGTAAAGGAGGAGATGATAATATTAGCAATATTCAGCCATTGTGTGAATATTGTAATAGTTCAAAATATAATCATGAAATGGATTACCGAACTTTCTAATAAACATAAAAATAAAGCAATCTGGATTGTGGGTTCTGACCCTACCCTTGAAGATTACCCCGACAATTTCTTAGATGGCAAATTGTCAATGACTGTTCACTTAGCCCATATGAAATTCCCAAATGCCACCTACAGATTCTTCAACGAAAAAGACAGGTTTGTTTTCTTAAGAGAGAAATATCCAGATTTTTTAGACAAAGTAAGTATCTTTGGATTCCCTTTTTACAACAGAACACCTCAAGAATCTGAGGAAGAAATCAAAAAAGTGAAAGAAAGTTATATTCTCAATTCAACACCTTATCCACCTAGGGGTAATTATAATGATATTTTTAGTGATGTTGGTATTAATGCTATGCGTAGAATGGTCACAGACGCCGTTAAAGCCACTTCTAACACGTTTGGAGGGCATGGGACATGTATTCATAATGCTATGTATGTGGCGATTATGATGGGATGTAACCCTATAAACATTATTGGTGCTAATTTTAGAGCAACAAAAGGTAAAGAACATTTTGGAATAGCTCATGATATTGATAAAAAAATGCGTCCCAGAACTGGCTCTTTTACAGGTGTTCGAGGAACTAGAATGATAAGAGGATTGAATGCGATTATAGCGGGATGTAAAATTCATGGTATTAAAGTTAATTGGTGGGAATATAGTGTGGAAGAAATCGGCTTGAAGTGTCATATGCATGATATTCAGGCAGCTTTAAGTCTAGTGTAGTTGAAAAGGTTGGAAACTATGAATGAAAGAAGAAAAGAAATAGCTCGATATTATACTGAAAGCTTAAGGCGTGTTGAACAAGTAGAAACTCCTCCAATGGATGATAAAAATCATCAATCATCTTGGCATTTATACTGGATTAAATGCGAAGACAGAAACGAATTAAGCGTCTTTTTGGATAAGGCAGGCATCAATACTGGTGTTCATTATAAGCCGATTCATACATATAAATGTTATGGGAAACAACCCTACTTGCCAATAGCCGAAAAAGCTTTTCCAAGATTGCTTTCTCTCCCGATGCATCCAGGTCTTAAAAATAAAGAAGTAGAATATGTTGTAGAAAAGATTTGGGAATTTTA
>Ga0307928_10001543_pt1 | contig 17501 bp, 28 predicted proteins | sample AceLakmetagen232_FD_201815 | JGI IMG/M metagenome (GOLD analysis project Ga0307928, IMG submission 201815) | Saline water microbial communities from Ace Lake, Antarctica - #232 | ecosystem: Environmental > Aquatic > Non-marine Saline and Alkaline > Saline | place: Antarctica: Ace Lake... | reverse complement strand
GTGCAGACCATATACTTATGGTTTGTGCCGCATCGGTAGAAAAGGGGGTCGTAGCCATAACATAACTCCTTGTTGGTTATGTGGCTAGTCCTCCGCCTCCTCAATCATCTTAAGGAGTTCAGATTCCGGCTTGTCCATCAAATCGTCAAAGGAAGAACTATGTTCATCCTGACCCAAGAGTTGACTTAACGAACCGGAGCCTTTGCGGGAAGAACCGCCACTCGATTTTAGTTTTTCCAGCAACTTCACCGTCCGAACCGCATCAATGCGTTGGGCAATAGCCGGGAACGTACAACCCAGGGTATAAGCTAACTCTGCCGGGTTATCGTCTTGGGCTACGGTTTGAACCAAATGTGGCTTGAGCTTGGCCAACGGTGCAAACCCTTCCTGAAACACAGTATCGAAGTCCAGCCCTTTACCGGCACTTTCGACCGTGTGTTTTTCTTTGGCACGGGTTTCTGATTCAAAGAACCGCCGATTCATATCCACTTGCTGCTGCTGCTTTTTTTCTTTATCTTGCTGTTCTTTTTCCTGCTTTCGGATTTTCTTCAAATCCCCAGCGGTCAGAATTTCCGTGTCGGGCAATTCCTCCGGATTGGACTCCGCAGATTTCTTGCCCCGCAACTCTTCCAGCTCTGCCTGCATGTCCAGCGACCGTTGCTCCGCTTCCTGCCGTCGTTGTGTTTCATGCTGTTTGTCGCCCAGCAATCCTTTAAAGGCAGCGGTATGGCTGACATCCGCATCGTCGGGAATCGTTACCGGTTCCGTGTTCGGTTCAGTAGTTTGTGTTGCTGTGTCTAACATTTTTTCACTCATTTCAATTGCTCCTAACGTACTTACTTGAATTCCGGCGTAAGTTACCGGTTACCCCCGTCAAATATCCCTGACGGTTCGGGAAACAGTTTGGCCCGTGCTTTGCCCGGCACGGGAACGGGAATTAAAAAAGCCCCGGCAAAACAATAGAAAGAAAAGTTCTATTGTTCACCGAGGCTTCGCGTTTTACGATTGTCCCTGGTTCGGGTCTATTTAGTTGTCAGTATCAGTCAGTTTAACGCTCTCCTTCACATTTACATTCGGTACGTTGCCATCATGGAAATTTACTTCCACCGATCCGAAGAACTTTGGTTTTGATTCCAGTAATTGCCGAAAAAACTGGGAAAGTTTCGCAATCGTGTTATGTGGTTTATCCATTAGGCTGCATTTCCCCCCGGTCCCTGCTCGGACATCTGCGCCATGTCCTGAATAATCTCATCCTTGTTTTCCACATCGGAGGCCGCAATCAAATGTCTCGGATGGATGGGCACACCGTCAACTATCATTTCCTTTAACGTCTGATAGTTGGCTATTCGCACCGTGGGCATTTGTGGACTAAGGCTTACTTTCACCTTGAACCGGCCTGATGGTGCACTCTCTAACTCTTTCGCCATCTCTTCGGTTACATCAATCAGTTGGGTTATTTCCTCCAAGGAATACAATCCGTTTTTCCGGATGATATCCAGCATGGTTTTACCCAGGATGATCTTGGTATGATTATAATTATCAAACAACATCGTATTAGCGGTCAACCCCTGCTCTTGTTGTAATGCAATCGCCTTCCCGCTGATCTTCCTATCTGGAGTCTGTGCTTGCAACTGGCTATTTACCCCGGAAATATCCTTGATATCGCTATCGGGCAGTTCTGACATGGCCAAATGACCTGGTGATGCGGGAACAGGAATGATTCGCTGTAACTTTGCCCGGTCGTTTCTTAATGATTATGCCTGGCTTCGATCCGAAATCCTCCAGCACGGACCAATCTGCCAACGCATCATCATCCCCAATCCATCCACTGTTGGCAGTAGAATTCAAATGATGCAATACCTGGCTGCGTCGCTTGTTGTGCTCCTGTTGTGGATCGACCAAGTTATCCACCATCCCAATGTTGAACCCCTCCATGTAATACGCACAGAATCGAACCAGTGGGAACTTGCAGCATCCCTGCAACGGATCGTCCCGATGATCCAGAAGCTTATTCCCGATCCAGGTTGTGACGTGCATATTGTTTACTCGTTGGTGTTCCAGAAAATCGTATTTATCTGGATAGGTATCTACTAAATATTTAGCATATTCGATTCCGTCTTTATCAGTAACCCGTCTCACTTCATCTGTGGTTGTATTTATCAGTAGATTGAAATATTCTTTTGACTTCCACCAGCATTGCTTGACCCACAATTTCCGTGACTCTTCTTCCTCATCACCCTCTCCTTCGTGCTCGGCAAAGTAAGCTTCTTCTTCCGGATAGTCCTCGGTTTCCACTGTGGACGCATCCGGTAATCCGTAAGCCTCTGCCAAATCATCGTAGGATACATTATCCAGCTTCACGTCCGGAAATTCGTCTTGTAACTCTTGCTTTGTCATTCGCTTGAGCCGAATAACGAACTCCGCCCCTTTGTTCAGGTTGTAGTGTTTGTCCCGCCCATCTTCCAACACTTCGAACGGAGACAGTCGCTCCAACGTCAAATCCCCTTGCAATGGATCCTCGCTATAATCCACATCCAGGCCCACCCAACCCTTGCCCGAGATTATCCCATCGTCGAACATCGCAGCCGTTTCCCATTCGGATTCCGCATCATCTGCTGTGTCTTTGAGTAACGTGGTATAGACCTGTGCCCAGTTCTGATTCGATCCCTTGAACGGGTACACCTTGAAATCCTGCTTATTCTTACGCTTGATCCCGCTGACGGTATTGATTACTGGGAATATCTTATTGACGGTTAATGCTGGTCGATTCTCGGATTCGCATTTCCTTCGGTCGGCTGCATCCCACTGATCCCCAAAGTAAAATGCGTACCCCTGCTTTGCCCGCTTAATCCAGTCACGGTTAGTACGCAACCCGATCCGGTAATAGCGTCGCATCCGCTTGAGGAGTTTGTCTTTTTCTTGTGCGTTTAGCTTTTCCATTAGCCTTTTCTATTCTTCCCTTTGCCTCTGCCACCCCCTTTACCATGTCCAGGTCCATCAGAAGCACAGCCGCCGGTGTTCGCATTTCGTCGCCCACCACCTGCTTGTCCTTTACTTTGTCCAGCCCCTTTTTTCTTTCCTAATGCCATAATCAATTTCCTTTCATTCCGCTCGCTCACCTAAACAACGGCCCAAACTTATATTTATGGTCGTTGTCTCATCCTCTACTTTTAGCTTATAAGTACTTCGTTGGATTCTGGATATTCCATCAGGGGGCATTGAGTCTATCGTTACTCTTCCATCCATAATGTAAATAGCATCATGGTATTCATCGTGAAGCCTGAACATCGTATTGCCGCACTCGAATACTAAATCAAGGCACATATAACCGCTTTCGTGTACTTTTGTGCCGGGAAGAATATATACAGCATCACATTCATCGGGAATTCCGTTTGTTGTCTGAATTGCCCGTAATGATTCAAGTGAATATTTATACAAATTGTCACCCATTCTTTACTCCGCTCGATGCACGTAAAATATCACCGCTTTATCTTGCCAGTAATGCACAATCTCCATCATCGCCCGTTTCACCGCCGATCCATGCAAAGCCAGGTACACGGCAACTTTCTTCTCGTGAAAAGTTTCTTCAATTGTCTTTCCATTAAGCGGAAATAAAGCCTCATCAAACATCTTCCAAAGTGACGGACGAATGATTATCGCTAATTGATTATTGGGATCCTTATGCTTTTCAAACGACTCTAACGCTTCCGGTAGTTTCGCCAACGGCACATCGTCCACTGGGATATGCGTTGGACCCACCTGGGTTATCAATCCGCTCGGACTCGGCTGAATGATCCGGTTCACCGAATTCTGCCTGCGTACTGTTTTTAATGAATTAGCAATCATTTATATCTGTATCCCATATTTCTTAATTGTTCTTGGTTTATTATGCTTAAATGAAATCCACTATCAGTTATCCGATCTTTTAGGCTTGCCAACTTCCGAGGATTATAACTACGAAGAGTGTTATTGAATTCACAATAAGGACACGCCCAGTTGGTTTTTTTACTTGCACGATAGTTTCCTACGCTAAACTCTCGGCCACATGCCAGACACGTTTTCATGGACGTCTCGCTTCCTGTTTCCGCCTGCGCAGTTCCCGTTTAGCCTTTTGTTGTAAATCCCAGGGTAACTCATGGATTGATTCGGCGTTGGGAACTCCTACCTCTACCAATACCTCTGCCTCCATCTCCTTCGTCTCTTCCCCATCCGGTCCCTCCATGACATCCAGATAGTTTTTCAACTCCTGGAACCGTTTAACCTTTTGGGGATCGACACCTTTGCGAAGTTTACCCGATTTCGGGGTATATAACTCCACTTGCAGCAAATCATATTCCTGCTGAAACTGTGCTAATCTTCCGTCATCATCCATAATGAATTACTCTCCTGTTTGGAGTTAATGGTTACGCGCTCATAGCCGTGGTACTTGCATTGTCACGGCGATACGCATCTTTCCAGTTTCGTTTGTTCCGTTTACTCTCATCCGGCACCTGGTTATATAAATATAATCCCATTGTATATGTGTCCCCTCGATCCGGAGACCGGGTCAACCGTTTCTTGATGTCTTCCTTTGGCTCCACAATCATCCGACTGCCCCGGAACTCATACGTGGGAGTACAAAGTTGATTCTGTAGCGTCTCGTCTTCCCAGGATAAATCCACATCCCCTTCCTGCAACATCTGCGCCGCAGTGTCGTATATCTCTGCTCGCAGATTAAAATATTTGTCCGTGTCCACTGCTTTGGATGCCCCATTGATTCCCCACACCAGATACTTCCCGCCACTCATCTCTCGCAGTCGATCCACGATCCCCGCCCCCAGCCCGATCTCGTCCACGGCAATTACAGAAGCCCTGTGCTTTATCGCCTGGGAGTGTAGTCGGTTTGCCGTGTACATCAGATCCTTTTGCCCGTAAATTTCTTCCTCTTCGATGTCGGTGTTATTCATCACATAGATCACCGTCTCGTCATCCCCAAACCGGGCCGGATCACAGACAATGAATATCCGCTTCCCGGGTACGTGTATGACTCGGTCAAATGCGTTCTGGATCCACTCGCTTCGAATCATCTGGTTGTTCGCCGCCAGAGAATCCCAATCCCCGTACAGATAAGCCCGCAAGATTTCCGGTCGATGCTTCCAGGCATCTTGTAGTTGCTCGACGTATCTCCCGGGCAGAAAGGGGTTATCCGAAGGCAGGGAGCGAACAAACTGTTTCCCCGGTTTTGGATGGGTAATGAATTCGTCCTTGATCCAGCACTGGGCCGGATTCGCTGTCCATAAGCATTTGGTAGATACATGAGTTCCCTCAATCCCCAACCGCAGCGTACCCCGTAACATCCCCACATCGTCCAGGGTTAGTTCTTCCGCCTGGTCCACGAAGATAAACCCGAACTCCGCACTGTTGAATTTATTGACCACCTCCCGATCGTCCATGCCCCCATAGCACAACTTCACTCGACTATCGATCACGATTTCCTTCGCCTGGGTACGCAGTTGGTAAAGCTCTTCCGGTACCTCCCGCTTCCAGGTTTCGAGAGTGGTATCACTGAAATCAGTGGATTGTTTACGCCCCATGAACCCTAACGGGATCGGGAATTTACGCCGGGCAATGTTGAATTTCTCAATCACATCCCAGCAATGTAGGAAACTCCACCGCACACCCAACACGCTCTTGCCGCCCCCCTTAGCGCCCCCGTAGGTCATCTCATCGCACTCATCACTGTCCAGGGTCAACCTGGCCTCTGTCTGTCTGGAAGAGAATTTCCAGTCCAGATCGATATCAATGCTTTGCTTTTGAGTTGTTGCTACCATCCTTGGCCTCAAAGTTATCCGTAATTTTGATACTTACATTGAGATCACCTTGCAAAGAATGCTCCATCGAATTCGGAAAGAGTCGTAGATGTTTGCCAAGTAGTTCCAGGGCCTTGAGAGCGTTTGGCCGGTCCCCGTCGGCTTCTGCCGCTATTGCCTGTTTGTTGATCCGTTCCAGTATCTCGTCCGCTACTATGCCGGTCCGTTGCTGCTGGAGCATCAACCCCTGCTCGATTGCCTTTGCTACATGGGGTATCCGTATCAACCTAGGAGTGTTGGTGGTAGAGCTTTGGGGATCGTAGCCGGCACGAATCGCTGCTTGTAAGGCATTGCAGTCCTTGAGGTATTCGGCTACGAATCGTTTCTGTTTGTCGGTGAATCTTGGTTTTCGTTTTTTGCTCCGCTTCTCTTTCATAATCTTTCTTGCTTGCCTATCTTCCCTATCTTTACTCTTTACCATTAGCATAAACATGCAGATTCACGGATTACAAGATAAATCTTTGGGAAGTTAGTTAGATATGAAAGAATAGACGGGATAGGTTGGATAGACGGTTAAATATTTTTTATTTATTACCCCAAAAGTAACATATGATACCCCAAAAGTATTACCTTCCCCTTTCCCCTGAAAAATTTAGGGGCGACGACTCGTTGAGGGAGTAAGGAGAGTAAGCCGCCGCCCCCAGGTGTAATTATGCTACTCTTTCTGGGAGTCCTCTCATCTTGCGAATAATGTTCTCCGCTTCCGGTCCGATCAGTTTGGTTAGCTTGGCTTCCAAGAATACCCAATCGTTGGGCCGTTCTTTCTTCCAGACGTCAATCGCTCCCACCACAGTTTCCGTGAGTGCGTAGCTAGTATTAGCTTTGCGTCTATTCCAGGCACCAAAAGCAAATCCTAAAATTCCCAGTATGGCCGCCGCTGGTGGATACACTGCCTGGAGGATTGGTGTTAATCCTATAGCCAGAGGCTCCGCCTGTTTGGTCACAACGTCCACCTTGGCGGTTACATTGGGATCCAGTATCTTTTGCCCGGTCTGCTCATCGTAGACGCATCCGCTACCGAGTACTGACACTACCATCAACAGCAGCACCAGCAAATAAATCCTGTTCGTCGTTTTCATCGCGATTCCTTTCGCTAAGAGTTTCGATTTCTATATGAACACCTGGTTTTTCTCCGTATATTTTTTTACCCAAACTAACACATGACTGACTGTCATCGTGCCATATAATGCCTGTCAAAGCATCCTCCAAGGCTCGCATAAGTTTACCTCGGTCTGGCTTGCTAATGTGATAATGAGGTGCCTTTGCTTTCAGCACCCCGGCGTTTCTCCCAGTCCCATAATCCCCTTTCCGGTACGGCATCACGAAGACAGCATACAAATAGACCGGTCCCGTGAGCAGGATTCCCCGATAGGCCATTAACGCAAAGGAGGATACAGTCGATTGCCATGTTTTGGTATATTTCCCCGCATCTCTTATCACCACAACAGGCTTATGAGTTTTGGGGTTCATTACCAAGGATCCATCTTTGCGAGTAATGGTTTGCCCGGTTTTACTACCCCCCGGTCTGGGGATTCCTGGGACAAAGAAGGAGATTTTCATCAGTTGGCTCTTTTCATTTGACTGCCTTAAGTTCCTCGAAAGACTGCAAAATCGCTATTATATTACCACTCGCCATTGCTTTGTCAGCACGGGACAATTTTTGCCTAATGGTAATTGCTCCAAACATACCTGGCGGCCCAATTTCTTTGTAATAACCCAGTATCTCTCGCACCCTCGCCTGTTCTTTTGGGAATTCTTCACCTACTGAACTCATCAGTTGAAGCCTCCTTCCAGAAGCGGAAGTTCCTGGCTCTCGGTTTTAATGAGTTCTTGGAGTTGCTCAACCGCTTCTTTCCAGGCACTCTTGGCAATGGTGTGGGCTTCCTGGGTTTGTGCCGCCTTTTTCCCACACTTCTCAACTTCAGCGCTCTGTTTGCAGATTTCATCGAAGGCATGCGCCTTGGCATACACATCATCCGGCTTTTGGGGTGGTGTGACTTTCTTCGCTACTTTCTTCGTTGCTTTGGCCATAATTTCAGGCTCCTTTCTTTTTTGCTTGTTTTACGTTTTCTATATGCAGTTCTCGTATTGTTTGAATTCGTTTTAGGTAAGCATCTTTTCCCCCTTCCAACTTTTCCCGCTGTTCCCGAGATTCCTGGAATATCTCTGCCGATGTTTTGATTTCGTTTTTGTTAGAATCCAATTTGCGGATTTCCTGATATTTTTTTAACAGGCTTTTTTCTACCTGGTTGGTACAGAGTTGCTTTTGACCGGGAAGAGGTTTCCAATGGTTGAGGATCCACTCTTGAAAATCTTTGATACCAACCACGATATCCAACCCGGGATATCTCTCGTGATAATCCTCCATGATTTCCTGTGTGACCCCCCGTATGCAGTTCCCTTCCCAGTCGAAGTAAATCTTATGATTTTGAGAAAAATCGAGATCGGCTACAGTAGTCTTCTTTACATTCTTACATTCTTTACATTCTTGCATGTGGTCGGTTGTTGGTCGGTTGTTGGTCACTTGTTGGTCACTTTGTTGGTCACTTTGTTGGTTAGTAGGGATTTCGTTGTATTGGTAATCCTTGTATTTAACAATAGTTATAACGCTAAAATGGCGGGTCGTCTTGATGGTCACTTCGTTGGTCGATTTTAGGTGTTTTAATGAAGTACGCACAGAACGTACTGAAATCCCCGTTTGTTCAGATAACGTATCTCTGCCGGTAATCAACTGCCCGGGTTGTAGAATTACTCCTCTGAATTTGGTGGCTTTATGCTGGGCCATCAAAACCAAATGCTGAAATAAATGACAGGTATTAGGGTCGGTGTACCACTCCCATTCTGTCATTTTCCGGTGCAATTTAATCCAGCCATTATTGGTACTTTTGCTCATTTTGTTTCATTGACCTTATCTAGCCATTGTTGATATGTACTACCCTCGCTACAATCCACCACGTCCAACATTTCCAACATCTCTTTCGCCTCACCCAACAGCTTCCGCATCCGGGCGTTTTCTGCTTTCAGGCTAGCAATGGTCAACCCCTGGGTATGGCTTTTTTGGATGAAATGTTTCATCTGTTCTCGGGCTTTTTTGTCCTTCATTTTGTGTCTCCTTACCTAATTCATTTACAATTAAAGACAGGTCTGTTATGGTTCGGGTTGCCTCTTCTTGCAGATCGTAGAACAGTTTTTTCTTGGTTTTACGGATGAAGGTTTCGTCTGCAACCGCTTTCATGCCAATGGTTTCCCGCAAGTCGCCATATTTTACGATTAAATCTATGAGTGTTTTTGGATTCATTTGTCAGTCTTCTTGCTTAAATATCACAATAGCACTAGGAAATGAGGCGTTGTATTTTGCCCCACCGAATTTCAACCGCCCTTCGATGTAGCGTATTTCTGTTGCCTTCATACAATAGTCATGCCACCATCGAGTATCTGTTCGGCTCGGAATCAAAAACACCACCGTTTTCCCTTTAAGGAATTCCTCATATCCTTTTTTTAGCCACTTCCCGATTTCTCTGCCGTATGGAGGATTGACAAAACTCGATTGCCCCCATCCTGTTTGCAATCCGTTAAATTTTGGATATTTGGGGCATGGATCGAAGTCGAACCTAAATTCTGCATCAAGGATTTGATAGACCTCCCTCGGTGTTTGCTGGTTAATCCGCATACTTGAAAAGTGGATATTAGTTTTTGTCACTTACTCCTCCTCCCCCGGACACTTCAACCTTGCAAGATCATACAGATTCACCTTACCCTCATCCTCCAACCAATCCCGTCGCCCGTCATAGCCCACATCCTCGACAGTGATTACAATGGTTTCTTCTGTAACAGAGTTCCCGTCGCTCACCCGGAATGTCACCAGGTATTCCCCCGCCTGTTCAAAAGTGGGTGTCCAGCGGAATATATTATTCGGTTCCTCCGTTGCTGGTTCTTGCTTTGGCGTAGACTTGCAGCCCATTGCCATCAACAGCAGAATGAAATACAGTAGGATGGTTTTCCAATTAGTCACCTTCCACCTCTTTTTCGTAATAAGTAAGTTTGTTCTTTAAAAGACTTTCACCGTATCCCCGACCCTCTATGAAACAAGCCAAACATGCAGGGGAATCAACAGTAACACTTCTTTTCACAAAACCCTCGCCTACGAAAAAACCCATCGGATAATACAATTTATCTCCTGTGTGTAGTATCTCGCTATTCGGATGGTCAGGACATTTCTCCATGCTTCGCCTCTATTCATACCTTTCAAAAACGTACTTTGTTTTGGTGGAATTCAATTTGTAGACTGCAAGATGTTGTTTCTTTTTGCGGCGTTTCAACTCCATCTGTTCTGCTATAGGAAACAAGTATTCTTCTGGAAGCGGCATTGGTGGTTGATGAATAGCCCCATCCTGTTGGCCGCCTATAAATTCCATTCTAACTGTCTTTGACATCGTTATTCATCTCCCCACCGTATCACCTGTCCTTCAAAGGGGAGGCCGTGGTGTTTTTGAAACCAGTGAATCATGTCCAAGTCGGTACCAAAGCCGTCTTTCTGTGCCAAATACTCCAATTCGTAGATTTCAAATTTTCGCCACCTTTTAAGCCACCCGCACTCCCGCCAGTAATACCATTGTTTTGTAAACTTAACTTCAAATGTTCGCACACAAACCACCGTTTTTAACAACCGGCATTGCTTCGTCCGCTGCCCAGTATAAAGATAGAGCGTATCGCCCCTTTTGATCGGATGCTTTCGGGTCTTTCGTATCGTCTGATTCTTGATACCCGCAAAAACTTTATCCGCAAATTCTTCATAAAAATTCAGGGCTGGCATTTTATACTTCCTTTCCTACGCTTCCTATTGCATCATATTCAAACATCCTTGTGTTTCGCATTTCATCCAGATATGCCCGTTATAGGAACTGATAGAATATTGCAATTTCTTACCGCATTGTGGGCAGTCAATTACCCCTTGTTTCTGTTTCTTTTGTTGGATTTTTAGGAAGGTAATCTTGATGACGTTAAGCCTTTCCTCCCACTCTCTTTCTATTGCCGTTGTTTCTTCAGGAGTCATATTACTTCTCATCCTTTCCTACAATGGCTAAATTATCAAACCGCATGATTCCCCCTTGCCATTGCAGCGGGATTGTACTGGTGGGGCCGTTGCGGTGTTTGGCGACAATCAATTCCACCTCATTGTTCACCGTGTATCCCTTTTGCTTTTTCTTATAATAATCCTCTCGATACAGAAACAGAATTACATCCGCATCCTGCTCAATCGCTCCCGACTCTCGTAAATCCGCCATTTGCGGACGCTTATCTTCCCGGTTCTCCAGTTGCCGATTCAACTGGGATACGACAATCACCGGGATATCCAGTTCCCGCGCCAACAGTTTCATTTGCCGTGAGATACTGGCTATCTCATCATTACGGTGGTGGTACCCAGACATAGTGAGCAGTTGCAGATAGTCCAGGATTACCAGCCGGATATCGTGCTTGTGTTTCAGTGTGCGGGAGATGGATAGTATTTCGGTAGGCTGCATTTGCGGGGTGTCCACAATCACAAACTTTCGATCCTGGATCCAGTTTGTAAAATCAGCCAACCGCCCCCGTTCGGCTTCCGGATTCACCTTCTCATTATGAATAGCGTAATAAGAAATACCGCTGCGTTGGGACAATAATCGTTTTACTATTTCTTCCTGACGCATTTCTACAGAAAACAACAGCACCCCGAAATCCTCGTTTAGCAGGTATTCGGCAATGTTCAGGGAAAGGGCAGATTTACCCATACTCGGCCTTCCTGCCACAATAACCAATTCCCCAGGATGCAAGCCGCCATAGGGAGTATCGTATTCCTCGAATCCAGTCGGGATCCCTACCATCGGTTTCCGGTTCGGGTCGTTTAGCCGCATCATTAAATCATGGACAGTATCTTTGACCGGGACAATCGTTTGGGTGAGTCGCCGCTGGGAGATTTGAAAGATATCCCGTTCGTGGTTCCCAATCAGTTCTGTCGTTTTGGTGGCTTCGTCCAGGGCGGTTTTGAGGGTTTTGTCACACTGGCGAATCAATGCTCGCCGTTGGGATAATTCCAACACGGTATCGGCATAATATTTGCCGTTAGTGAAGGAGGGGACAGATTGCAGAATATCAGAAAGGGTTTGGGCCGGTACTTCGGTTTTCCGGGCCTCCAGTTCATTTAGGAGCATCACCCCATCAATCGGTTTCCGCTCTTCATAGAGGGATTGAATGGCCCGGTAGATCATTTTGTGATGAAGGATGAAGAAATCATCCGGTTTCAGAAAGGGGAGTATATCGGGATAAATCGTTTGTTCTTCCCCGTCCAGTATCAGGGAGCCGAGAACGCACATTTCCGCTTCCTGCGACATTGGGACGATAGGGGCGTTGGAGGTGTGTTTTGGAATCCGTTCCACTAGAGTTACTCCGTTTTACTTATCGCTTTCGGTCATCAATTCCATCAACCGCTTATCGTCCCTGATTCCATTAGCCAAAATCTGCATCATGTGTTTTATGGCTTCTTTGTTGTACTTCGTGATAGTTTCTTCTTTGAGTTCCTCGAACGCCTCATTGACCGTGGTGGCAACTTGGTTCTCAATCGCCTTCCCTATCGTTTCCTCAATGATTTCTCGACCCCGTGAATCCTTGCTGGAAAAATGTCTAGCTATTCGTTTACCAAGGATTTTTTGAATGCTCTGCATGTGGGCCTTGCCGTCAGAACTGAATTCCAGCACTTTTTCAGTCATTGCCACTTCGATCTGCTCATCCGCCTTTTTTATCATCTTGTCAGTCCAGAATTTACTTACAGTAAGATGGGCGTAGGCTTTAACCAGTTTCTCAAAGTTGGACTGAATCGTGTTCTGTATCATGTCGATTAACGAATCAATCATGGTGTCGATTCGGTTGGTTGGCAAACAACTGGATTCTAACTGGGTACGTAGCTCTTGCAGGATTTCGCTACCTGCAAGATTAAGCATTACAACTTCCGCCTTTACGTTTTCTGGGTGATGTTCGCAATCGGTCATATCACACCTGCGGCAATCATAATCAGTAACTTCCTCTTCTTTGTAATCACAATAATGGTCTGTCATTGTATTTTTCCTTTCTGTTGTCACGCCTCCGTGACGGGTTAGGTTGTCAAAAAAATAGCCCCGGCAGGATTCGATACCTGCATTCTTCATCGTCAATTGGCTCATCATCGGTATTTCAACCGCTATACCCTTTTTTATGCTATGTTGCCGCAATCCGTATGTAGCGTCTCGTTAAGCATTCCGCCACGGGACCGTATTCACTTGTCAATCAACGACAACCCAATCATCCGCCAGCATATCAGTCTGACTTGCCAGCCAACCAGGAAGCCACTTTCCATCAGCGGTCCATGTGGCAATATAGGGCAGTGTGACCAAAGGTGTATCTTCACCGATAAACGCCGCTGTTCGGTCGTTCACCTTTTTCCCCGGCTCTTGAGAATTGAACGGAGGCAACGACATGCCATCCATCAATGCAATCCACATGTCCTTGCCGTTCCAGCCCTTACGCGCGACCTTCTTGCCTCGCTTCAGCATGAAGATGGCCCCTCCAAAATTCATGCCTTGGCGAACGTCCTGGTAGGCTTCCTCAAAGGCTTCCTCTGGTGACCACGAAAGATATCCACCATAAGTTACGTCGTAACCGGGAAGTCCATCCTTCGAGGCTCTGTGTGCAGCAATCAATTTTTGTCCAACATAATCATCCATAGCAATACTCCTTATAAAAATAGGTTTTACTTGTCAAAAAAACAGGCGCGGTACGGGATAGTCCCGAGTCAGCTATTCCGCGCCTGCCAATCATGGAAAATTCGGGGGTAGAAAAAAAACGACTCGCACGCCGGGACCGTCCCGACTTATTAGTTTCACCTACATCTTTTGGATTCTTTAGCATTTTTTGGGTCCGTGTGAGTGTCTCCACATAAGTCATTATTACGTTCTGTTCACTGCGAGTCGCTTGGTTTGATTAAAATGGGATATCTTTACCGGAGGGCGGCACCAGGGCCGGGGGTGTTGCCGCTGCTGGCTTAGTGGCCGTTGCTTTGCGGGTATTCATCCGGGCGTTCAACTTCCGCAAAACCTCTTTCGGGAGAGCCTGACGAGAAAACCCTTTGTATTCATTTAAATACCAGCGGTCGTTTGTATTGCCCTTATATTCTTCATGAGCACATTCCAAAATAGCATTGTTGACATTCTCGTTGGCGAATACCGGACGGTCGAAATCATAGTTCCATCCCATAGATTCCAAAATATCGTAGGTATTGTCATAAGCCGTCTCGCTCAACCAGAGTTTCACATCCCGGCGCATCGGACGTTCCAGGGGTGTCCAGTCTTTACCGTCGGAGATGTGAGTAATTTCATACGTAAGGTACATACAGGGATATTTGTTTTTCCCTAGTTCCTCCATCCCTCCTTCAACCAAACCGCCTGAATAAATTCCTTCTGCATTCATAATTTTACTTGTCCTTTCGAATTTGCGTGTAAATAGTGTTCCAACTTTTGGACGGATCGTTGGGAATATCAATCTCGTTTTCCATCCCGTATCGGTTTTTGGCATCGAACGCATCCCGGCGTTCTGTGTAAACAATTCTTTCCGTTCCCCCAATCCCTTTTCCCTTCTTTAATGCTTCCGGTTTCCCACCTCGCTCGGTATCGACTACCGAATAGAAATTACCGAACAAAACCGCATCACCCCATTTTGCCGTTGCCGCCCACGTCTTGTCGTGAACATCCGACACATACCGATCATAGTCGGCACCCAGGGGATTCTTGAACGTCTTGATTTTACAATGGGATAAAATCAAGATAGTAATCCCTTCGCTGCGTAACTGATCCAGCTTAACCAATAATTTCAGCCACTCATTAACAGCAACTTCATACCCTCGCTTGTAGCTTGCGAATCCTCGTTCGCCCCAGTCCCCATTGAAGTCACGGTCGCAAACGTTGACATGACACAATCTCTCAAATCCACCCAGAGCATCCAGGACTACCGTATCATGCCCGCCCACATGATCCAGCATAGCCAACAGTTCCTCCCAGGTGGCAATGTGAGCGGCATCCACATTCGGTACCAGCCCGGCACCCAGCAACGTCGTGTATCCGGTTTCTCCGGTTGCCATCAGAATAGCCGGATTCGGGGCATAAGTTCCCATTGTCGTTTTCCCCCAACCTTCTACCGCATTCAGGATAATCCGGGGGGGTTGGAATACCGGTTCCAGTTTTCCCAGTGCAGGGACGTTAGCCGCTTTTTTCTCGTTTCCGTTCCCAGTGCGCCGGGTGGTAGTGGGAAGCGGGGGCGGCATTTTGGGTAAAGTTGCAGTAGTCATAATTTTAAACCTCCGTTAGTTCGGGATGAACATTTTCTATGATTTCAAATCCCTCCGGTGCCACACCGGAAGTAATATCGTAACCGTCAGTACATATCGAATCGAAGTACGGGCATTTCCCGAACCCGATACAGGCACCGGTATTTCGGGGCCAACGTCCAAACCGTCCGCAATCGTGAATCAGGTGTGTCATCTGCCATAACTCATATTGGTATTCCTCGATGTCCGCTTCCAGACGGGGAATCTCTTTACGGGCCAGGAACCGGTCCGGATCTTCAACTACCTGATCGGTATAACGTTGTCCGTATTCTTGCGGTGTTTCTGAACGGGAAACAAGAGTTTGCTCTTCTTTGTTTAATACCGCTTGTTTCCAAGAGCCGGTTTTGTTTTGCACCCGTTCACCGCTATTAACATCTATTACTTGTTTTAGTCCTTCATCATCCAAAATGGGTATTCGCTTCAATAGAATAGTGGGCTTTTTGACAACATCGTACAACACCGTTTGCACATCATATCCCAGGTGTCGGGCAGCCAGATAATACAGACTGATTTGGGCATCGATCCGCAACCGTTTCCAGTAGTCAGATTCTACTGGCAAATCGTCACTGGTTGTTTTGTGTTCGATTACCGCCAATCTTCCATCGGATAGTTTTACGATCCCATCAATTTTTCCTTGCGCGATAGCGATCCGGCTGGAACGATTGGAATCGGGATTGATAATCGGCATCTCGAATTCTTGTTCGGATACGATGTATTCCATTTCTGTATCCATCTGCTCCCAACGCCAGAAGTAGGCATTGAGCATGTGGGCTACTGTCTGCTCCTCGATCCGGTAATCATAAAGCCTCTTATCTTCCATCCCCGGACGGCACGCCCTGTATTCATCCATAATGGTTCGAATGATTTCGCTGGTATCAATCGATGTACCGGCTATTTTGCCTTGTTTGTATCGATCTAACCCCTCATGGAACGCCTTGCCCATTCGCAGAGGTTTCGCATCCGCAATGGGACGAATCCCTAATTTGTAGGACAAGAATTCTTTTCGCAAACAGGTTTTGGCGGTTTGCATTTCGCTGTGAGTAATAATCATGATTTGACTTTCCTTTCTATCTTTCAATTATCGGCTCTCTGCTTCACCGTTGGTTGTTGCTGCCCGGCTCTGCTATTTACAGCCGAGCAGCCGGGCGTCCTTGCTCCAGTGGCCTCCGTGCCTATGTCAAAGCGGCACTCCTTACCGCCCCGTTTTCCACACAATCGTTACAAAATCCCTGTTTGTCCCGGCATTCCTCACAGATCAGTTCATCACAAAATCCGGATTTGCCGGTATAGTAGTCGAGAGAATACCCCCCGCATACTTTCAGTAAAGCCTCCGCACATTCTTTGCAGAAATGTTTCCCACATGATTCGCATTCCCAGAGTTCGTCCGGGACAGAATCACACTCGCTACATGACCAGCTTCCGTCCCGGTTGTCGGCGGGTCTATGATAATAGGTGATTGATTTACTCATAATAATTCACCCTGTTCAATTTCCTTCCCCGCCTCTTCGAGGGTTAATACTTGGACTTCCGACCCCGGGAACATTTCCTCCTCTTTGTCCTCAACAGAACTCTTGAAGCGTTCATTCATGGCTTGCATAACTCGGACGCACATTTGATATCTCGCAGCAATCTTAACCTTTTTACTAACGCACTTTTCCTGATACGCCACAGCCTGCGCTCGGCGGAACCCGTATTCCATAAATTCCCGTTTTACTTCCACAGCTTCCCCATTTTGCCAAGCCTGCAACATCATCAGATAATCGTTTATCATATATTGATATTCAGACACCATTGGTTCGATATGTTGCAGTTCGGTCAATCGGGCCTGCGATAAGCCAATGTTTTTGTTTTTCAAAATGATATCTATCTCTCGCAGTTGTTGGCGAATGTATAAGCCGTTTTTACTCATGACTTGTCCTCCGCCTTGGCAATGGCATCTTTAAGTTCAAGGGCTACTTCGTTAGCTGTATCAATCGAAACGTGACTGGGGGATATGATTAGGCTATATGCAGTCTTACACACCTTCAGCAGGTCCGGGACAGCGGCGATAAGACGGGCGTTGGCGGGAGTGATTTCTTCAAACCATGCGGCCCCATCATCCCCATCGTTTTCACACTGGGGGACGACAACGTCAGCATCTCCATGTCCTGCTCCATCTTGAAAAAGACCAGAATAGCCACCATGCCAACGGTCCTCAGCCCAATACCACGGTCCCGGCGTGTGTTTTAATTCACTCATCTTTCCGCCCTCCGAAACGCTTTTCC
>Ga0307928_10001541_pt1 | contig 17517 bp, 23 predicted proteins | sample AceLakmetagen232_FD_201815 | JGI IMG/M metagenome (GOLD analysis project Ga0307928, IMG submission 201815) | Saline water microbial communities from Ace Lake, Antarctica - #232 | ecosystem: Environmental > Aquatic > Non-marine Saline and Alkaline > Saline | place: Antarctica: Ace Lake... | reverse complement strand
GATCAATAGGCACCTTTAACACTTTAGCAATACTATCTAAGTCTTTTAATTTTAACGTGTTATTCTTAAGCGCAAGGTGTAATCCATTCTTAGACATACTTATTAACTCAGACATCTTGGTGACGCTAAATCGATGCTCCTTAAGAAGCTTATGTATATTGCTGATAATGTGCACGTATTATTTAGAATAATTATAAATCACAATTAATTGGTATGTTTTGTACCAATTATTTTTGGACATAATGTCCCTAGTTTATATATTTGTTGTCTAAAATTAAGATATTATTTATTATAAATAGAAATAAAATATTAAAAAATACAAAAAATGACGTTTGAAAGCTATTACAAAAACTACAGAAAAGAGTTAATTGAAAGAATAACACTGGCTCTTGGAATTGCTCCTTCGACATTCTATCAAAAATTGCAAAAGAACAATTTTACTTCTCTTGAAAAAGAGAAAATTTCTACAATAGTAGAAAGACCTATTGATGAATTATTCCCTAATGATCAAAATTAATATGTACGAATTCTTCTTAAACCAATTTGGCCGATCATTAATAATAAATGATATAGAGAATGATTCATTTTCGACTCTGGACAAATCAGTTCATATAAAACTAATTGAAGCTGTATATGATAAAATACAGCAAGACTATCCTGAAGCTTTAGAAAGACTCCAGTTTAAATATAAAAACAAAGCTGACCATAAGTTTATTATGGTTAGAAGGTTTCTTAAATGCAATTTCAGTTTGCATGATAGTGAGGTTGATTATGATAAAGCCGGGGACCTTCATTTAGAGATTGTACAATGTCCGCTAAAAGGCGAATGTGAAGATGATGGCATTATTTGCGAACCAAAGCTTAACACAAATTTATCTGACAGAGAGCTTGAGGTTCTTAAGCTATTGGTTGCAAATTATAATAACCACGAAATAGCTGATTTACTTTTCATATCGCACTTCACTGTAGACAATCATAAAAAGAATATCTATAGGAAACTCAAAATAAACAATGTGGGACAACTTGTAGATTATGCATACAAAAACAAACTTGTAAAATAATGTTAGAAAAAACAAGATATCTACTAGCTCTTATGCATCAAATAAGGAAATCAAATGGTTTGGTTAAGGTGCATATTTCATACAGAGGCAATGATGTAGATGAATTTGTTAGATATTCTATTACCGACAATAAAGATTGTGTCAAAAACAAGCTTCCGATGCTGGGAGTAAATTCTGAAAGGCTTATATCAATAGACATTGAGAAAATGAAATCAATATTTTTAAGATGATAAGAACTATAAACTTAAGCCAAAACTGGAATAACAAACTTGCTTGTAATCAATTCTCCATTATTCTTCCGAAGGATGTGGAGAAAAATGTCATTAATGATCTAGTAGATATAAGGTGCAAAGATGTAACAATACATGCCCAGATAGTTTATATAAAGCATTTTAGAAAGAATGGATTAACAGCTGGTATGACACGCATAAATTTTAACCAACCAAGACGAGGAGGAGAAACAATACTTAAAAGAATGTACGGAGGAGACTCTCAAAATATAGACAACAAACAATTTAGTTACATAATAGTTAAAAGACTGAAATAATGAGCGAAGCAAAAAAGGGAACAATAAAAGTTAATGAAAGACTATTAAATAGACTTGGAGTTAACGGGCTAAAAAAGAACGATGAGGTAGAGGTGTTTGAAATAAGAGAAAAATCATTTGTAGAAGTTAAGAAAAATGAAAATGCACCGGTGCGAATTCCCAGAAATCTTGTGGAGGTAAGAGAATGGAAGTAATAATTAAATGCATAATAATAGGCCTAGTATTTTTACTACTAGGATTGAATATAAACATTAATAAAACCAAGAAAAATGAACACAGTAACAAAACTAAAGAAAGCAACAATAACAGCCAGTAAAGAAGAGCTGCTGACTGATGGACTATGGCCACAGTTTTGCCAACCTGGGCAACTGATATTTATAAAGTCTATAAATGAAGACTGCCAATATGCAATATATTGCACGACTCCCGGAGGAGTAGAGAAAACTATCAATGTAGATTTTTTTGAATATGAGCAGAAGTAAAAATCCTTCGTTTGACAAATTCAAAGAAATATATAGGAAACGCAGTTGTTCCTATTGTAGCGATGAAACTAGCTGAAATTAATGCAATCTCAATAATATATCTAAATAGAAAAAGTGCGTAATCAATGATAGACAAGAGTGTAATAGATCAGGTATTGAATCAGGCGGATATTGTAGAGGTGATATCGGAATTTGTAAGCCTAAAAAAACGAGGTGTAAATCATCTAGGCATTTGCCCTTTTCATGATGAGAAAACATCATCATTTACGGTATCGCAGAGCAAAGGCATATATAAATGTTTTGGTTGTGGAGCTGCTGGCAATGTAAGTAAGTTTCTGATGGATCTGGAGAAGATATCTTTTCCTGAAGCAATAAAATACCTGGGCAGAAAATATAATATCGAAATAGCAGAGAAAGAGCTTAGCGAAGAAGAGAAGAAGAAATTTAGCAAGCGTGAAAGTCTGCTTGCAATAAATATGTTTGCAAAGAAATATTTTAATCATATGCTCGCCAGCAACAAAGATAATTTTGACAAGGCAGGGTGGGAATATCTGAAAAAAAGAAAATTTACAGACGAGATTATTGAGAAATTTGAGCTAGGATATTGCCTAAATCAGTCGAATGAATTTACAAAAACAACTACAGGCAAAGGATATAAAGAAGAGTTATTAATTGAGTTGGGATTATCGGGCAAAAAAGACAATAAGCCAGCATACGACAGATTTAAAGGCAGAGTTATATTTCCTTTCCACTCATTATCTGGGCAGATATTAGGTTTTACTGGCCGAATGCTAGATGATGATAAAAAATATGCCAAATATTTAAACTCTAGCGACTCCGATATATTTAAAAAAGGGCAGATTCTTTACGGATTATACCAGGCTAAATCTGCCATTATAAAAAACGACTGTGCTTATCTGGTAGAGGGAAATACAGATGTAATAAGCTGGCATCAGCAGGGAATTGAAAATACAATAGCCAGTTCAGGAACAGCTCTTACTACCGACCAAATAAAACTACTACACCGATTTACCAATAATATTGTAATAGTATTTGATAATGATGCTGCAGGAATTAAAGCAACCCTGAAGGGAATCGATATCATACTAGAAGAAGGTATGAATGTGCAAATCTTAGTGCTTCCGGAGGGAGAAGATCCCGACAGCTTTGCTAAGAAAAACAATATCGATAAAATAAAAAAATACATAGATAAGAATCAGAAAGACTTTATCTTGTTTAAAGTAGAGCTCTACGCTGATGATATAAAAAAACCTGCCAAACAAGCTGAAGCTTTACACTCGATAAGTGATAGTATTGCAAAAATACCTGATGCGATATCGAGAAGTGTTTATCAGAGAAATGTTATAAAAACTCTGAAGATAGATGAAGAAGTTCTGTTGAAAAACATCAGTGATAAACTCCCACCTAAATCGAAAAAAGGCACAGAACTATTTGCTTTTGAATTTGCAAAAGAAGCTATAAAAGAAAACAATAAGGTTGTATTTTGTGAAAACAGAGAGGATGTAATAAGTAATCACCAGGACGGAAATGAACATACAGTAGGATATAATAAAGAGATAAATACTAAGCAGCTAGATGCACTAAGGAAACTAACAAAGAACGTATATATAGATGATGAGTTTGATAGGAATTATGAAGATGATGGTACTTGTAGTTTAATTGTTAAGATTGCAAAACAACTTGTAAACGAACATTTTAATATATGGGTTAATCCTGGTGAAAATCATAACTACCCAAATGATAAAGTAAGTTTCCTCCAACACTATATTACAAATATATCTCACCAAACATTTGGCTACGATACCAAGAAAAACAAACAAGCCATAGAAGATGCTGCCGAATTGTTGTCGAAATTTGACAACACTACAGTAGTAAAAAATATACCAGATATTGCCAAGGCATTTGGAATGCAAAAGGCAGACTTTCAGAAAATAATTAATCCTTTTCTTAGCAAGAAGAAAAACCAATTTCAGCAAGATGCAGATGATATTGTAATAGATGATTATAAATATGTATTTGATGCAGAAAACCTACCCGAATATGTTGATAAGAGAGAGTATAACAAATACAATTTCTTTGCTGCAGAGAATAAGAATGGCAAGAAAATATTTTATGTTTTCCGTACTCAAGATAATACACTGGTTAAGGTTGGTAATTTTTACATGGAACCATTGTTCCATCTGTACAATATAGACAAGACTAAGAACAAAAGAGTAGTAAGACTTAATCATTCTGAAATAAACAAAGTAGATTATGTAGAAGCTCCCAGTTCAAGCTTTGTCGATTTTGGAGCCTTTAAACGCTTTTTGTGGGACGAAGGAGGTTATGTATTCTCTAAAGGAAAACAATATCACCACGAGCAGATAATAGAGAGTATTTCACTAAAACTTCCCAAGTGCTGGGAACTAGAAATACTTGGACAGCAACACGAAGGTTTTTTCTCATTCTCCGATTGTATATATGCAGATAATGAGATAATAAAGATGGACGAGCTTGGACTAGTACAGTGGGATGGCACAACCTACTACAGCCCATCGGCATCTGTGATACATACCAAGCAGCGCAAAGGTAGTGATAAGTACGAGAACGACAGATACTTTAAATACAGACCAGGAAGTATAGATTTTAAGACATGGTGCGAGTTGATGGATAGTGTTTATAGATATAACGATAATGGAAAATTTGCTATACTATTTGCAGTTCTTGCAGCATTCAGATCCTTCATCTTTGATATAGACGGTTTGTTTACTTCTCCATTCTTTATTGGTCCTACCGACTCAGGAAAAAGCCAGGTGGCCATCTCGACCAGAAGCTTATTCCTGAAGAAAGAGACTCCATTGTTCAATCTAAACTCAGGTACCGATGCAGCATTTTTTACAACAATGGAGAAGTATCGAGATATTCCAATAGTATTTGAAGAATATAATGAAGTTGATACTTCAGAAATTAAGTTTCAGGGATTAAAAGCCGCAGTACATGATGGACAAGGAAAACAAAAAAGAACTGGAGCAGATAGCAAAGATATTGACACAAGTAAAATTTATTGTGCACCCATATTATTAGGACAAGAGGCACCAGAAAAAGATGGAGGAGCATTATACAACAGATGCATCATTCTCCATGTACCACAGAAAAACGATTGGAAAGATGAAGAGACAAGATTATTTAAAGAACTAAAAGAAAAAGAAACTGAAGGATTAAGCAATATCCTAATAGAAGTCCTGCATAACAGACCAGCAATATACAGTCATTTTAAAAGCATACTAAGAGCCGAGAGACAGAAATTAAAAGATGATATGCTTGAAACAAAGAATATATGTCAGACTAGGTTATTAAACACATTTACACTATTTACAGCTATGGCAAAAACAATAGAAGATCATTGCCCTGGTCTGCAGTTATCTTTTTCATATGCCAATTTTTATTCTGTGGCCAGAAAGAAAATGATAGCACAGGCAGAGGCAATTCACGAAACAAATAAAGTGTCTGTATTCTTTGATACCCTACAATTATTGTTGCAAAAAGGGCACAATGGAATAAGAGAAGGTGAACATTTTAAAATAGAGACACTTAAATATATCACTCTTCAAAAGAATAGAAAAGAAACCTATGAAGAAAATCTTGAAATACCAACCAAAATATTGTTTATAAGACTAAATATTGTTCATACTCTATATAGAGATATACAACAAAGAGAAGCATTAAAGTTTAATGCTTTGATGATGTATATGAAAGATAGTCCGGCATGGATAGGCAGTGTAAAATCTACAAGGTTTACTTGGGAAGAAGAAGTGAAAGAAGCATCGGACAGTGATTTTGTTTCTAATAAAATGAAAAAGGCGAGTATTAATACTAATGCAGTAGCATTTAATTATGATTTACTAGATATTAAACTAGAAAAAGAAATGAGTCATATCAATAAAAAACCAATTATCGAGAGTTTTGGAGGAAATGGAGAAGAAGAAATAGAAGAAATTAACCCACAACTAGAAATAACAATGCAAGAAGAAACAGATGATTTACCTAAATAAAAATATAAAGGTTTGGTTTGTTGGGATAAACAGCCAAAAAACAAGAAATATTGCCGGGGTTTATAAAAACTCTATAAGGCTGAATTTTTCAAAGGATAGAGACGTTCCAACGCTCCACGTTCCAACAACAAAAGATACAATAGGGTATAATATAATGATTATTAAGTTTTTATTCTATTATTATTATATATCTGCTCTTCTAAAAATGATGGAACACGTTGGAACAGTGATTTTATTTGGTTGGAACATCAAAAAAAGTGTTCCTACAATTTCTAACACATTTAATATTTTGATAAACAAATATATAATGTTTTCTGTTGGAACGTGGAGCGTTGGAACAGAAAAATGCACCCTATGTGAAACTAAATTTTTTCAATTATGGCTAATTTATTACAAGACAAATCAGGATTTTATTTTTATGAAGAGCTTCCTGCAGAAGCAAGGCCTGCTGTAGATAGTGATTTTCATCCTGATATCATAAAAAAAGAAAAGCCTCAAGGTATGCCCTATCTCTTGCATAGCTATAGAGAAGGAACATACCAAGTATATAGATTTAGAAGAGAAATAGCAGGTGTACAACCTGAAAGCAAATTATTTCCATTACTGCCGTGGATAGATGCTGGCAGATGCTTTGTATTCAAATAATTATTAATATAAAAACTAGAAAAGATGGGAAATAAGCAAGAATTAAAAATTTATCTTATTGAAGAGAATGAAGAGAAACACTGGGTATCTGCATATAATGTAGAAGGTGCAACAAAACAAGTAGAAGAATTTAAAGATTTCTTGGATATTGACATAGATAATATTATGCCTAAAGAAGTTAGTAAGTCTAAATGGAAAGATCATAATATTAATAATACTGAATATAATCCTAAAGTTCCGGGCATGGATTGGGAGGCAATGACATTTGAAGAATTTATGAAAGAAAACACAACTCCTTGTTTCTTTTGTAGCAGCACATTTGAATAATAAATTAACCTATAAGTTAACATTTGAGAAATGAAGAGAGTATTTTTAATAGGACCGCTAAAAGTAGATACAGAGATATTAGAGCTGTACGCCGAAAAAGAAAAAGAATTGAAAGCAAATGGCTATCAGGTTTTTTCTCCGATAAAAGCATATCCTGAAATATATAGAGATCCTGATCAGTATAAGGAGGCATTGGCCAATATATTTGAGGAGCTACTGAACTGTACAGATATCTATGTATTGCCTGGCGAATTTGGCGATATGTGTAATGGTGGTAAAATATTGATGTTTACAGCTAGTGTATATGGATTGGGATGGGTGAAAGCCCCTCCCGACCTCCCCAAAGGGGAGGAGTAATTATTGCTAACGTCTCGTATAAGAGCCGTTATTTTCAATGGATTTTATACCGTGTTAGCAACTGGCACGGGTTATTTAGCACAAACTTAATTTGAAATATAAACTTAAAAACAATTTTATGAAACCAACAGAATTTAAACATCAAAACGTAGTATTCGCAAAAGACCAACCCGAATATCAACCATTACCAGCACTTAGATTAGACACTCCGCAGGGAGAGGTAATTAGTTGCTGGAAGCTATCATTTAAGGAAAGATTACAAGTGTTGGTATTCGGCAGGGTGTGGGTTTCTTTAATGATGTTTAACAAACCACTCACACCAAGTTTTTTGAGTGTAAAGAGAAAAGATGTTTTTTCACACACTGACGATTTGGTTGTATGGTATAAAAAATTGTTATTGTTGATAAGCACAAAACTTCGATTGAAACGAGGTCAGTAGTGCTTGTTGCTAACGGTTTGCAGCTATGTAGCGTTTTGCTTTTCGCAAAATGAAATATAGGTGCTGTTATCGGTTCGGGCTTTATTGTTAAACTAAATAAAATAAAAAGATATGAGCAAAATTATTTATCACAAAAATTGCATTCAGCACGAAGCTGTATCAAAAACAAAACGAATGCTTAAAAAGATTGAAAAGCAATTCGGAGGTTTTCAAGGGACATTTTATTGCAATATTCAACTAACTGGCGTTGACGAAATTGACAATAGAGAAGTTAAATCATACATTGAAAATCATTTAAACGACTTGAAAAGGAAAATTGAAAAACAACTATTGCAAAATGAAAAGTTTGTAAATGGTGAAGTGAATGAAGATTATGAGGAAGGATACTACATCCCACCATTTACAGAAGAATTAAAGATAATTGAAAAATTAAATGAAGTTGGTTCATTTATATGGCATAATTACCCTGAGTTAGAAGTAAAAAAAACCGAATATATTTTAACAACTAATAGTGCAGAAGAAAAATTTAACGAAGCAATATTTCATTTTCACAACAATCCTGTATTCGGATTTTGTCAGGAATATTTTGCCATCCTCGAAAATGGGAAAAAGAAACAATTATATCCTTTAACATTTTCAAGTTATGATTTTGAAAATGCTAAAAGCGTGGGGTGTGAGTTTTTCTCTGCCTGACCGATAACGGTGAATGTAAGGTGTCGTGGCTTCAATTACAAAGCTACATAATTTCAAAACTTAATAAACATTAGATATGAGTATAAATGATTCTAAACACGAAAAGCCATGCACTTTACATAGTGTTATATGGCGTTTTTCTTCAATTATTTGCATACCAGTAACACTAATTTTGCTTATTATGGCAATACCCTTTTGGGCTATAACGGGTAGATTTATTTTAGATTACAGACATTTAAAAAAACATAAATTAGTGTGGCATTATAAATGGTGGCATAAAATATTAAATAAAAAACCTCATTTATAAATGCCATATAACGGTTTGTGTAAGATTTCGGTTTTGCTTTTCGCAAATATGAATTTTACATATTGTTAAGTGCTTTTATAAATTAATTTTAGGGAGGGAAATATGAAGAAATATGAAATAATATACGCAGATCCACCTTGGAATGAAAGCGGTGGTGGTAAAATAAAGCGTGGGGCTGATGGGCATTACCCACTAATGAAAACTAAGGAAATAATGGCTTTAAGTGTTCCGAGTGCTGAAAATGCCCACCTTTATTTATGGGTAACGAATAACTTTATGGCTGATGGATTGAATGTAATGGAAGCGTGGGGATTTAAGTACAAAACTATGATTACTTGGCATAAAGACAGGTTTGGGTTGGGGCAGTATTTTAGAGGACAGACAGAGCATTGTTTATTTGGCGTAAAAGGAATGATACCCTATAAAGTAGAGAATGGCAAAAGACAGCAAGGTACTACCGTATTTGAAGCACCAAGAACCAAACATAGCCAAAAGCCTATTGAGATGATAAGGTTGATTGAAAAGGTGAGCGACAGGGAAGGATTTAATAAACTTGAAATGTTTGCGAGAGAGCGTAGGCAAGGGTGGAATATTTGGGGCAATGAACTTGAAAATGACGTAGAACTAAGTGTGCAGGCAAAAATTAATTTTAATTGCACTTAACACAAAGCTCGGACGCGTCTCAATGCGTCTTAGCAACTGTTAGCAATTGTTTAATTGAAAACTAAAGAGATATGACAAAAGAATTAGAGAAAATATTAGCGAATAAAGATGTAAATATCTTAAGGGTAAAGATTAGTGATTTTTTAAAAGATAAAATTACAGACTCTGAACGTATGCAAATAAATGATATGGTTAAAGATATCGTTAATATTCTAGTCATAACAAAAGAACCAGCTGCATGTGATAAGATTGCTAATGCAATGGCAGAATCTTGCAATAAATCAGAAAACGCACTCAATAGCTTTCAGCAGAATATAGGTGAGGGAGTTCTGAATAGAATAAAACGAGAGGAAATAAAAGAATTTCCTAATACAGCAGATATTGACCTTTTAAATAATGATAAACTAAAGTAATTTTATATTAGATGAAGCAAACTATAACAATAAAGCTTAAGCCATATCTGCAAGAATTCCTAGTGTGTAAGCTTGGAGACCCAGATATTAGCAATAAGAATATTATAGGAGCTCTGATGTCGCCTTTTCTGCAATATGTACCAAAAGACTATGTGTATAAGCCAATGAAAGGAGATGATTATATTAGTTTTGATTTGAATAGGATAAATACACGCCTGGATACTAGACTTGGAATATATGTTAGTGAGGAAGGCCAGAAAGATTTTCAACGTGTACTGTATCTACACTTCAAAGATATATTTGTTTCGTTTGTGGATGATAAAATAAGATATACAAAGCAAATTAAAAAATGTATTCTTCAATTTTGTTTTGACTATAATATGACGTTTGATAAAATCAGTTATCAGACTTTAAAAAAAATGTACTACAGGGAAAAAAAGAGACAAGAGGAACAAAAGCAAAAAAACAAGGGTAAATCACACCTAAACTTGTCCCTGAACTGTCCCCTACTATTTTTACTATAAATTTTAAACTAAAATGGATAAGAACTCAAATTTAGCTCAACAAATAACTAATGTATATTTTGCATTGGCTATTCATGCAGAAACTGTAGTTGATGCTGCTACTGCTTATTACAAAACTGTAACATTCTTTACTGGCTATGACTGGGAAGAAATAGTATTTACTCCAGGAACTGCAAAGTATAGTGAGAAACCCAAATCTGCTGGTATAGGTAAAGTGCATCAGGGCAAACTAGATTTGTTTTATCCTGGTGAAGATACCGACACATTGAGCAATATGGAAAATAAAGAAGATTTGGCACTGCTTGTAAAAATTGTGTATGGTGATGGACAAATAAAGCTGATGGGAACTAAAGAGAATCCTGCCAAGATGCTAGCAGGTTTTTCTATTGGTGGGAAAACTGGTTATGATATTACTATTACTCGCACAGGTGAGCGAGCTTTTTTAATGGTTTAATTATATTTGTGAAATGGGAAAAAATATTGATGTAGAAAAATTTGCAAAAAAATTCAAGGGAGTGAATGATCTTATAGATATGGGATTGATGAAAATATCTAAAGATGGACTTACTGTAGAATTTAATGAAGAGCTGTGGGTTAAAAAAAATAGAGCCTTTAAAAAGAACTGGTGTTTGAATCTATATATATATTGTCATATAAAATTTACACTTAAAGAAGGTAGTAAGATTAAATTTCTTGCCATTACTCAAGCTAATGATATTTCTTTGATTGTTGCCGAATGCACATCCAAAAAAGTGACTCTCTTCAAATAATATAGTCCTTTATAATATATACATAGCAGTATAATATTGTATCATATTTAGATATAATATTATGCGTTTCGATCAAATTGAGCAAATTCTTACTGCAGATTGGCTTATAAACAGGGATACTTACCTGCGTTATTTGCCTTTGCTCATTGCTTTTATGAAAGGGCAAGAAATTACTGCATCGAGCCTCGAAACTGATAACCTACACAAAAAACCTTATGTAATTAGATCTGGTGCCAATTTGATTGACAAATGGGAACTAACCGATTTAGATATTCCTGAGAACTCTATTGCTGTTATTCCTATTCAGGGAGTAATAATGAAATACGGGTATAATGGTTCTGCTGAGATGATGGTAAGAATAAACCAAGCAATATTCAATCCTAATATATCATCTATATTATTTCTAGTAGAGACACCAGGAGGAATGGTTGTAAATACCGATCTACTTTCTGCATTGGTAAAAGATTGCCCAAAACCAACAATGGCATTTGTAACAAGAATGGCTGCAAGTGCTGGTATGTGGGGTATTTCTGCTTGTGATAGAATTGTTGCATCAAGTAAGCTTGATATGTTTGGTAGTATAGGAACTATGACTACTGCAATGGATGAAGCTGGCTTGTTCCTAAAGTTAGGAATAGATCTTAAAGAGGTATATGCTACTAAATCTATTAAGAAAAACCACGATAGTAGAGAGCTTTTTGGTGAAAAGAAAAATGACAAGCCACTTATTGCAAGGCTTGATTTTATCAATGAATATTTTCATGCTACAATAAAAGAGAATCTAGGTATTGCAGAAAACTCTGAGGTGTTTGATGGAGATATCTTTTATACAGAAGATGCTATAAGCCTTGGATTATGTCACGAGATATTACCTATTAATGATGCTATAGAACAAATTCATGAAATGGGATTAAATAATAAAATTAAACAATTTGTCTAACATTTAAAAAAACTATTATATTATGAAACATTTACTCGCTACAATATTAGCAATCTTTAAAATTGATGCCTTTTCTGTTAAAGAAGGGAAACAAGTTCTAACACAAGAGCAAAAAGCAAAACTAACTAAAGATTTTGGTGAGGCATTTGCAAATAAGTTTGAAATAGAACTTGCAAATGATTTTAAACCTGCAGATGGTGGTTCTGGTGCTGACCCAGAAGCTACAGAAGAGCTTGATAAAATGAAATTGGAGCTTACAGCAAAAGAAAAAGAACTTGCCACTGCAAAATCAGGTTCAGTAGCTGATCTAGCCACAATTAATTCATTAACTACACAGGTTGAAAACCTTACTGATTCTGTTGCAACTTTGACAGCTGCTGCAGAAGGTGATCCTGGTACACTTGTTGTACCAATTCCTGTTATTATAGGAGCTGTTGATCATTCTGTAGCATTATTCGCTCAGGTAGATAATCAAACAATGGTGTTGAAAGGCAGGCCCTATAACCAACGTGCAGCTCAGGCAATGGGTCTAGATATTCAAGCAAGCAACTCTATTGATTATAGCGAACTTGAAAGTGATCTAGGTGCTTATTATAGAACAAGAAAAACTGATGCAATTCAGTCATTCACCAGAAAGCTTCCTTCTAATGAAGCTTTATTCCCTCTTGAATCAGGTTATCAAGATCAAACAGTTCTTGCTAATGCATTTTTAGGTGAATTTTCACAAGCTTTTCAAGATACATTTACTGCAAAAGGTAGTTATGAGATAACTCCTGAGATATTGACAATGTATGATTTGAAATTTGATCATAAATTTTCTGAACTTAAGAAACTAGAAAAGCAATGGATTGGATATCTAAACCGTGAAGGTGCAGATGCTATGAAATGGTCTTTCATTGAGTTTATTCTTGCAGAAACTGCTAAGAAATTACATAACGAGCGTGAACAAAGAAGAATTAAAGGTTTATATGTAGCTCCTTCAACTGGTGTTGCTGGTTCATTTTTAAATGGTGCTACTGGTCTTCTTCCTTATATTAAGTCAAAAATAAATGCATTCCAAATTAAGCCTTTCTCAATGGGTGAATGGACTACTGCAAATATTGTTGAGTATGTTTTTGAAATGGCAATGCAAATTCCTCAAGATTTAAGAGATACTGGAGAATTAATTGCTTATGGCTCTACTGATGCTGCTATCTACTACGAAAAGAATTTCAATACTAATTATGGTACTGATACAGATTATAAAGGCAAAGAAGATAAAGTTAAATTTATCAAGTCTATAAAATTTGTTCCTGTTCATAATATGGGAGCTTCAAAAAGAATTATCATATCTATTGATGGCAACATTAAATTCTTTGAAGATCAGCCAAACGAAATGTATAAATTCAACTTTGAGCAAGAAGATCGTAGCTTAAAAGTTTGGTCTGACTGGAGAGAAGGTGTTGCTGCTGTATTGGTAGGAAAGAAATTTGCAAGTGCTGCTTTACAAGATTTCGATCACCAGATGATATGGTGTAATGATGTAGATGAGCCAGCTACTTACTTTATTGATGTTGTTGCTGATGATGCCACACCAAGTGTAAGTGTTCATACTTCAATTAAGACAGGAGTTAATACCGGTGCAACTGCAATTACAGATATAGATGATATGGCTGTAGGACAAACTGTAATTGTTAAGTGTGGTGGTGATGATGTAAATAACAGCTCAATTGCAAAAGCTGGAAACTTTGCTGCAATGTCAGCAGCTTGGACACCAGATGCTGGAGATACTATTACATTATACAAACGTGGAGCTGGAGATATCATAGATATGGGTAGAACTACTGCAAGTACTGATGCAATAGCATTGGCTGCTGATGATACTTCTCCAAGCGTTGCTGCAGGAACTTCATTTATTACAATAGCTAATACTGGAGCAACTGCAATTACTACTCTTGATGATGCTGTAGCTGGTGAGACTTATACAATCTACGGAGGTAGTGATGCTGACAGCTCAACAATAGCTGATGCTGGAGAATTTGACCTTACAGCAGGAATGACATTAGATCTTGGTTCATACATTGTATTGTATGCTAGAGCTACTGATGATTTCTTGGAATTAGCTAGAGGATAAACATAAATCTGACTACCGGGCAAATGCTCGGTAGTCATTTAAAAATATATTGAAATGGCAAAAAATAAGCAAATAGAAAAATATCTTAATCAGGCTGAAAACAAGCGTAATTATAATGAGGGTGTAAACCTTTATCTTGATTTTACTATTAATCCTGTACTTCGAAATAAATTTGTTATTGGTGGTGAAAAAGCCAGTAATAGAAAACTGCTTTTTGTAGAATTAGAATCTTTAGTGAAAATAGATCCTGATGTAATCGAAAAGCATAAAAAAGAAGTCAGGTTGGAAAAAGAGAAGCAAGATACATTGAAGGAATTCAATGAGCTTAAATCTATTTTGCTTACTCATATTGCCAATAGAGATATTGAAGCTGCAAGAAATGTATTTGAAGAGATATTGAAATATACTGATTGCGAAAATGAAATAGAATATATAACAGAATCTATTAAGAATTTAGAATCAGATTTAGAGGACGAGCTTCAGGAAGGAAATAAGCTTGCTAATTTGGAAACTGAGCTTGAGGAAGCAAATGAAAAACTGTTTAAAGCAAGTGCAGAGCTTGGTGAGTTGACAGATCTTCTGAAAGAATTTTCTTTGCCTCTCGAACCAGGAGATTTGAAAGCAGCTATTACAAAACTCAATGAAAAATTAGAAGCTCAAATTACTGCAGCAACTCAAACAAGTGAAAAACTTGTAAATACTGAGAAAGCTTTGAGTATTGCTTTAGATTTATTGAAAGAAAATAGTATCGATTGTAAAAATATTGATGAAGCTTTAAAAGCAACTGAAAAAATTGAAAGCAAACCAGCTCAAAAAGTTGATGAAAAGAAAACAACAGCAAAGAAAACTAAATAGTTAAACATTTAAATATTATAATATTATGACTTACATAACTGTAGATGTACCAAAAGAAATTGATGATGCTCCAGGCATACTTCAACCAAAAGATAAAGTAACTATCATCCGAGTTGATGATGTTAGTGTTTTCCCGGCCAGAGATAGCAAGAAAGTTTATATATCCGATAACATAGCAATGAAATCAAACAAGAATATGATGATCATTTATGTTACACCGGGTACTATTGACTTTGAAGGTACAGCTGAAGGTGAAGCTGATTCTACTGCTATTATACAGAAATTGGCAGGTTCTCATCCAGGTTATGCTTTGCCTATTGCTGAATTTATGGCTAATAACCTAAATCAGAACCTAGCTGCTGTTATCGAATTTTGCGATGGAAGTACTCCATTGTTATTTGGTTCTGCTTGTGCTCCTCTTAAATTAGTTCCTAATGTTAAGGGAAGTAAGGGTGATGCAAGTTCTACTTTTGAAATGTCTTCAATAGTAAAAGGGCCTTGTATTGCTCATTATGGTGGTACTTTAACACTAGCAACCGACAACGAGATAGCTGCCGATGATGTTACTCCAAGTGTTGCTGAAGGAACAGGAAGATATGTTATTCCTGATGATAATGCTGCTGCAAATCCTGTTACAAGTCTTGACGATGCCGTGAAAGGTATGGTTATTACTCTGGTTGGTTCTGGAGGTACTCACCCTTCAACAATTACTGCTGCAGCAACTGAATTTATTCTTGAGGGTGGTGTAACTTGGACTTCAACTGATGGAGCTGAGATTACTTTTGAGGTATTTGCAGCGGGTGTATTTATTGAGAGATCTAGAGCGTAATTTTTATATAAAATACTTTTTGTTTTTTTGAGATTATTAATTATTCTGTTTATTAAAAAGCTCTGGTGTATGCCAGGGCTTTTTTTTAGTCCTTTATAATGGATAATTGTAATTGCAAATTTGTATTAAAATAATATTGTCATGAAAAAAGAGATTTTAAGCTGGTTGAAATATGACCGCAACTTTAATACAGGAATTCTTTTGTATTTCAAATATGGAAGAAATCGTGTGCTTACACAAAAACTGAATATGCAGGGAAATACTAAGGCTAATCTTGAAGAGCTCTTGGAAGAGTTTAGAAAGATGGCTGAACTTTCTATTGTAGAATTCAATAAGCTTATGTCAAAGCCTGTAAAGGTTGTTTCTAGTAAAACTGCTACTCCTAAGATTGAGGAAAAAAAAGGTCCAGCTCTGGAAGTAAAAAAAAAAGTAGTTCCGGAAAGCCATGCCAAAAGCGTTGAACCTACTGCAGCAAAACAGAATGTTAAGTTAAGAGATGAATTTCCATTTCTTAATGATCCTGCGTGTCCATCTGAACTTAAAGTTTTAGTTTCTGATAAGATTACTGCTCACTATAATTATCTGGAGGGAAGAAAGGATCTCTTTACTGCCAAAACTAATAAAGAGCAATTAGCTGCAGCAAAAAAGACTGTAGAAAGTTTCTTGGAAAATAAAATGATATACCAGGAACTTGATCACTACAAAAAGCATATTCAGATATTAGGTAGGCATAAGCTATTTGAAAGAGTTAAAAGGTTGGAAGAATTTAATAATATGAGAACAGAAGATCTATGTGAGCTTCGCGATAATATCTCTCATAGTATCTGGAGGAATGATAAATTGATTAAGGACGGAAAGAATCCTAAACTTAATCAAAGTAGAACCGAAAAGATTGAAAACTATAGTTGGGAATTTGCTGAAATAGAAAAAATAATTGATGTCAGAAAATAAGTTTGATTTTCTCAAAAGCATAAAAGAAAAGAAAGATGGTCCTGTTGAAAAGACAAATCAGGACATACAGGTTGAGCGTTTTATTGAGATGCATACTCACAAAGTAGGTTCTCTGAAAGAACTTGCTGGCCGTTTGCCCGGTAACGATGAAATATTTTTTATCTGGACTATGAAGAGCTTCAACGCTTTTACTTTTATTCCTTACGTCATAAAATCATGCGGAGTGATTGATAACCTTGTAATTTCTACCTACAGTATAAATACAAGAATAGTCAATTCACTCACCCGCTACCTAGATAAGGAGCAAATTAAAAACATACACATTTTCATTTCCGACTCAATAAAATACAGAATGCCAAAGGTTGTTGATCTGCTTGAAGGTCTTAATACGGTTAGAAAAAATATGAGTATTAAGTATTCCTGGAATCATTCTAAGGTAACATTGATTGAGGCAGCTAACAACAGCTTTGTCATAGAAGGCTCAGGCAACTTCTCGGAAAATGCTCAGATTGAGCAATACGTTTTCCTCAATAATAAAAATGTGTATGA
>Ga0307928_10001540_pt1 | contig 17523 bp, 11 predicted proteins | sample AceLakmetagen232_FD_201815 | JGI IMG/M metagenome (GOLD analysis project Ga0307928, IMG submission 201815) | Saline water microbial communities from Ace Lake, Antarctica - #232 | ecosystem: Environmental > Aquatic > Non-marine Saline and Alkaline > Saline | place: Antarctica: Ace Lake... | reverse complement strand
GGCGAATAGGAGGGTATTATGGCGGAAATGAACACCGTAGGGGGTAAGTTCAGGCTTACAAGAAGTAATAGCATATCCAGACTGGATGACGGAAGTATTAGATTTATCGTTCAGTTTACAACGGATTCAGCGTCAGGCTTTGTTGGGCCGGTGCAGAATTATTCTCCGGGGTATGTATTTGTAAAGATTAACTCTGATTTTCAGAGGATAGCTACACTGGATGATTATCTGGGTGTTCCAGCGATACATCCCGATACTCCAGGAGGAGAATACAGAGATAATAAGGTAGTTCGTGAATTTTCGGATGTGGCTCAGGCACTGGCATGGACACGGTCAGTTTACGATACTGTTAATGCACTGATTATAACTGTTAAAGATTACACTACTGTATTTGAGGATACAACAGAGGAGGTCTGGGTACCGGATACTATGGCTAATGATCTTTATTCACGTATAAGCAGTTATCTTCTGATTGTAGACGAGTATGCTGATTATGCTTCGAAGCTTGAGATAGCCAGAGCTAAAAAGATCGTGCTGGACCTTGTATATAGTGCAGCTATGCTTGAAGATCCTGATAATACTTCCGGCGGTGCGATAGATGTTCTCAGACAGACATTGCCGCAGCTGAACAGGCTTTTGCTTAGTATGACTACGTTTATAGAGGATATTCCCATTGATTTTGTTGAGCAGATAAAGGGTATTCTTCAGGTGGATATAAGTTCGAATAACGAAAATATTACTAATTATGCCGGGTTGATAAAGGCAGAGGCTGATGCTCCTGATTTAGTGGATCCAGGTGTGAGTTTTACTAAGATTAGTGCGTGGGCAATCAGTATTCAGACTGCTTCTTCGTCTGACAATACATTAATAGCTCAGGCAGTTTCTTTACTTGCTAGTTTTCTTAAAACTTTGGATAAATACGGTGCGGGGGTGCAGTTACTTACTAATGTTCTGGAGGCAAGCGGTGTGGTTGCTCCTGATACTGTTAATGCTATTGAGAAACTTAACATAGCGCGGGGAGTTAATTCCAGTGAACTTTACAGGTTGCAGAGACAGTTGGATAAGGATATTGAGGCGTATGAACAGAAGGTTGAGGATACAGTTAAGCTCAAACAGGAAAAACTTGCGTATGCAAAATTATTATATCCGAATCTTGATCCCACTGATCCTATGAAAGTGTTCAATTATAGAGTCTTTCTGACACCGGATGCGTCATAGCGGCCGTTCAGTCCGTATCTGTATAATAAAAGCGAAACGCAGGCAGATCATATCTGCAGGAGAATAGTATGCGCACTACCCTATTGTTATGGAATGAATTCAGTGATCTGGATGTATCTCTGCAGGAGGAAGTTTCTGATTGTATATACAAGACAATTCTCGGAAAAGGTTCCCCTGTAATGTCTCCGGAAGGGCGTACTGTTAAATATCTGTTAAGCGAGTTACAGAGACGGGCGGATATGGTTATAACTGAACTTGCGGAGTTTAGCAGAGGAAGCAGCCTTAAGCGTGCGGTGATCAAAGCGTTTGAGAAGGTTGCTTCAGGATCGTTCAGAATTACTATGGATATAGTTACCGATAAAGATATTATTATTACTAAGACATTTGCGATTTAGAGGAGGATTTGATGTTAAAAGCAATACCGCATACCACGATGCAGATCACTTTTGTAGGGGCTGCGTTCCAGGCGTTGTTACCTACGTTCAGAGGATCTGTTCTCGGGGAACTTAAAAGAGTACGTCATTTTTATCTTAATTCCGGACTGGATGAGTTTTATACACCGGATAAGGATATGTCGGCGCTAGTGGATAGAGATCTCGATGACTATCTTGTGTATGGAAATGTTATGAGTCTCGAGGAACTTCCGGATGATTTTGATTATCCTGGATTTACAGGAGCTCAGCAGGATTTTTTCACATTGGATCAGGATAGTGTTAAGCTTGCAGGTGCAAATGTAAAGTGGAAAGGCGCGGCGTTAGGTGATACTGATGTTGTGTTTCCATATTACACAGGTTCAGGTATTACCAGAGATTTTGTGATTGGTAAGAAGAAAACTTCAGCTACTCCGTCTGCCTGGGAAGTTACCGTACCTCAGACTTTCTTTTTTAAGATTACTAAAGATGATGTCGTTTCTATAGGGCATGTTTTTCTTGCAGATATGACTGTTGATGCGGTGTATGACCTTACAGATGTTGCTAATGCGGCGCTTATAAGGTGGATAAAAGAAAGTACTGCTATGCCTGCCGCAGTGTCAGTATTTAACATTCAGCGGGATGCGGATTACAATGTTACTGCAGCGTTTACCGGTGCAGGATATACGATAGAGTTTTTTACTGTGGATGAATTAGCTGCTGATCCTTTTCCATCTGATCCTACGATAGGTGATGGGATGTGGCTCTATATGGTTAATGCTGCCGGCGCGGTTACAGCTCCGCTTTACGAAGTACTAAGAGGTATACAGGGGTACGGAGATGTTGCGGCAGGTATTCCGGTTACTCCGGTGCTTAATGAATATGATACGCATCTATTTGTTAATGTGGCGTATACTTCAGGGTATGATAATGTGTTTAATTTTGTAACATCGAATATAACTTCTGATTCTTTATTTACTGCATTTGATGTTGATAATGATAATAAGGTTTTCACAGCATTTTACAGCTATCTGTATACGGAAAGTTCTGGCGTGGTTGTAACGACTCCGGTACCGGGGGATACTTTACTACAGGCTGAGGCTTTGAATACTTTTGATACGGTGAAGAATTCTCTGGAAGATCTTCTGTTCTGCTGTGACGCACATGTTGAATATGTTGCTGATTTTGCCAGTTCAGTTTTGGATAATACTTATATGAATAGAGTTTACCGGTCAAATGCTGCCGTATCTGTATGGCCGGTAAGTGACGGAGCTTATAAATGGGGGCTGCCTCATCCTGATAATCCTATGGGGTTTGCAGCATCTATTGTCAGAACTATCCTGGGATTGGAAGATAATTATTTTTTCGTTGTTCTGGGAGATAATAAGGCGAAAGCCTTTGATCTTGCAGCTGCTGAGATACCGCGTGTACTTTTTATTTCCAATGTATGGGAGGAATATGGGGAAGGTGGTCTTTCAGAGGGTACATTTCTTGATGTGCTGGCTACTCAGAGAGGAGATTATCCCGGTGTGTTTACGTGGACATATATGAATCCAAGGGTAGATAAGAGAGGAACTGAAGATGCGGTTAATGCTTATAAGGGATCAGTAACGTTAGGAGACTACTATCTTAATAAACATGCGAATGATATAAATTTTACAGCTGATCCCGCTGTTGCTCCTGGAGATATAGTGGAGCTTCTTTACACGGATGCCACAACTCAGAGAATGGTTGTTACGGGTGTCGAGGCGTCGCGGGTTCGTTTATCCAGGAAGGTTACTAAGACGGATACGCCTTCGCCTTCGTTTACTATATATAAAAAGATGACTTCGGCAGAAGCAAAGACTTTTTATAATTCAAAGTTTGCATCTTCGACGTTTAACCTGTTTAATACATTGAATCAGAGTATTCAATGGGGTACGCATTACCTCAGTAATAAGTGGATGGCTCCGCTTATTATGGCTATGAAGCTCGTGTATCCGGAACAGCAGCCTCTTACTGGCATTACAGTTGATATTGGTAACTTCGGGGTAGCGTATGGCGGTACTGATTTCTTTGATATGGACGATCTTGATGCGCTGGTAGTTAATGGGTATTATGTATTTGTAAGTGATCCCGGTGCAGCGACATGTTATTCGATAAGGGATGTAACGGCAGGGCTTAAATCAGATGATTATCGCAGAGGTAATGGAAATGCTGTTATTCCTATAATAACATTTTCAGCAAGCTGCAGAGCAGTACTTGATCAGTTGAAAGGTAAGTACAATAAAAATCAGTATCTCAGACAACTTGTTAAGCTCGGGCTGGAGGCTGTTGAGACAAAATATACTAAAACTCCGCCTGTTCCGGATTTTGGGTCTAAACTTGTTATTGCGCGGTTCAAAAGTATGACCGCTATTACTGGAGGGTATCAGGTAACTATGGAAATACAGCCTCAGGAGCAGGCTAATATATTTGATCTCAGAATAAATGTTATACAAGAAGTGGAGGGATAAGACATGTCAAGTTATTTAAGTGGAGTAGCGGAACAGTTGAGCATGGCTTCTGCAATTTTTGGGAAGCCCAGCTCAAGAGCTTCCGTAGTTTTTGCAGGACCTCCTAAAGCAGATCTTATTGATGTGGAAGAGCGAAAGCTGTATCCAATAGGAATGTTGGCGTCTATTACTACTCAGGATAGTCGTACGAACATTACTCAGGAAGTAATAGGAATGGAGGAACAGATCGATTACGGATACCAGAAAGGCCGTAAGATAGGTGCTGTCACAGGGCTTGTATTATTTATGGAGGATGCACTCAGTGTCGTGGCGGGTAGTAGTACGGTACGGACTCATTTTATGAAATCTCTGTATGCTCCGGTAAGGGCGTACGCGTCAGGTAAACTGGTGCTTCCGTTTTACAAAGGATCTAAATCGCAGGAGGATAACTCGTTTTACGAACCTATTGCATTTGATGATAGTGATAAGTGGAGAAATTTTTCGTCACCGTTTTTTTCTATTCCGATAGGGTTGTACAAGCTTGAAAGATCCGAAGCCGGTATTAATTTGGAAGCTACTTATCTGGAAGGGGTTAAGCTTGAGGGTACGTTGAATTTAGCTATACAGCCCACGCAGATGGGTCCTCAGTTCGAGCAGTTCGGTTTTACTTATACAAAGGCTATTCCGATGAAACCCGATCTGGAGGATGTGGTTTATAATCTGGAAACAGGAGAAGCTACTACCAGTGATCTTAGTGAATTTACTAATACACTGAAAGCTTATTTGGGTATTACATCCTAAACATAAAAACAGAGAAAGAGGGGAATAGTGCTTGAAAACCGTGTTCATTCGCGAGGATGAAACTCGCGGCGTAGAAATTATTATAAATTCATTTCAGAGAATATTTAAATTATTTTCTTATGTAGGGCAGATAGAGTTGGGGCCTGTACGGATAAGAGGATCGAAAGATGAAACAGGTAAATATTCCGGAGCGATAATTGTAAAAGGGTTTAGAGTTGAAGTGGAACCTGATAAGCTTTACATTGATCTTGGAGATATAAGGATCACTGCTGAAAGCGGTAAAGATATGATAATAGTGTTCAGCAGTAAGGCTGAGGTAACTATGCGGGATGCCGATATAAGCATAGGAGTTGCTGAAATTACTGCCGCAGAGTTCTCCCTTAATGTATTCCGTACTATTAAGCTGAGTAGTGAAAGCGCTGTATTACAGATAGGGGAATTACTTATTAAAGGATGTGGAAGTTTCATTGTACAGGCAGCTGATATGACGTTTAAAGGAAATGATTTTTCTGTAGCCGGGAAGAATATGAGTTTAAAGGCTATGGATAGTGTGTCATTATCTTCTGTAAAAGGAGGCTTGGCTATGGCAGGGGGTACAGGGGTAACTATTTCAGCATCACCATTTGTTAAGAAGCCTACCGCCGGTAAGTTTCAGGTGGAAGCCGCGACAGTTGAGCTTGGGATGGCACCGCAGTTCTCAGCCGCTGTAGGGGATCATGTTGTAAGTGCACTGAATTCTCTGTTGACTACGCTTACAGCTACAGCTACTGCATTGAGTGGGGCTGCTATAGAACCGGCTGCAAAAGCTGCAGGAGGAGCTTTAACGGGGGGTTTAGGAGCGTTAGGGCCTTTACTTAACCCGATAAAAAGCGTATCAATAAAGGTGTCGCCATGAAGTTATACAGAAAAAGCGGTCTGACAGAAGAGCTCCTTACGTTTCTCGGCGGGTTGGAAGCTACAAAGGATATAGTAAGCGATATAAATACATTTGTGGATACTGTAGATAAAGATATTATGAAAGCTGTAGATACCTTAGTTGATACAACGATCCAGGCGGCGGAAGGGTGGGAAGCTACAGTTAAAACTCAGGCTAAAAAAGCTGTGCGTGAAGGTATTCAGAAAACTGTTGATGTTATTTTAAGTACAATGGAAGATAAGCTCGCCGGCGTGTTTTCTATTAACGATTTTTTGGATATGCTTACAAAAGAGGAAGATATAGCTGCGCTTAAAACTACATCTTTTACTGCAGATCCGGGGCAGTTCAGGTTACGTAAAGATAAGGAGCAGAAACCTGTTATTTATGCTACTACGGTTGCAGGTATGGATGATGCAGTATTTAATTATAATAATGCTCCGCGTGGTGTAAATTCAACCTTTGTGACAATGTTTATGGCTTTCCCTGTAGGACTTAATCGTTATCTGGCGAATGAACTTGGTAAGATATCCAAGCTTATAGGAGATCCGATATTTAAGGGTGTAGGGCTGAACTCACTTGAAGAGAACGGGTTAATGGAGACTTGCAAAAAACTTGGAGATCATTACGCGGAAGAAGCTGAGAATATATTGTGGAAAGAGCGGAGTTACAATGTTGAGGGACCGATATTGAAACGTAACAGATTTTTGAATAAAACATTTACCAGAGAAGAATATGCTGAAGCTATAAATAGTTATGACTGGGAGATAGAATGCGGTATGCAGCCTAATCCGTTAATACCGTTTAAAAATGAGCAGAGGTTTATGCTCAGACTATGTGTTCTGGGAGCAGATACAGGAGGAGATCTTAAGATTAGAAAGATGACATCCGACGGTTATTACGGTTTTGCGGATAGTGTTTACCCACCTACATCGACTGTTGATAATAAAAATGCGGTATTATTTCCTACAAAGTTAGTAGGAGGTATGAGTAGGACTGCAGTCAGGATGGATCTTATAAAGGATGCTTTTGATGCTGACACACCTTTTGAAGTGTTTGATGTGATTAAGGAGAATGAACTGGCAGTATTTGTAGAATATTGGCGGTACAATACCAATGAATTAGGCGGTATAGTTCTTACTGAACTCGCTGATATGAGATACGTAGCTATGGATCCGCAGATAAAAGAGAGTGGGGAGGTATGGTACGGGTTAAGTGTAGGCGGTCTAGGTTCTGTGATCCCCGGACTTGATGAAATAGTAAAACAATTACGGTCTTATATCAATGAATTTATAAAGTCTTTAATTAAGACAGACAGGCTTATTCAGACTGCTATTAATGATACTTTTGCATTGATAATGGCTATCATAAGACGGTTCGCTAAAGTAATGTATAAACTGATACAGTTACTGGTTAATATGTTGCGGGTAATGCTTGCATTGGATATAAGATATGCGATATTTTACGGTTCATTTACAGATATTCCTAAGATCTGGCTTATGATAAGATCTGACTACAGACTTGTGGAGTCCATGGGAAATTTTGTGTGGGCGCTTGTAATGAATGTTAAAGGGGACTGGTACCCCGAAGTGTCTGTAAAATTGGATGAGAAGCTGGATCAGGCTCAAAAATTAATAGGGAAAGCTAAACCCGATATACTGGGTATCCCTACGGATGATGAGCAGGGTTTGTTTACGGGGCAGGACGGTAGCAGTGATGCTGAAGCGTTTAATTCTCCGGTATTTCCTGTGGGTAGACGAAATCCGTTTGTGGAAACAGAAAAGCCTGTAGTATATAAAATAGGTGTTATGTCGCAGGAAGTGCTGAACAGCATAGGAATATCAAGTTCTGTGTCCGGGGGACCTACCCGTATACAGATTCCTGAATATGCTTAGAACTAGGCGTCGGAGCTTACTTTCCATTGGATATTAGATTTAGGTAGGCGTTGTTTCTTTTCATCCGAGTACAGGGTATCGAGAAAATCAATCTTATTATCGAGTGCTTTAACGATATCTTTTTCAATACTGTTATGTCCGTACAGCCTGAGCATTGTAACGGGTTTGTTCTGCCCTATTCTGTGGCTGCGTTTTTTTGCCTGTTCGTAGTGTATGCAGGAGTGAGGTATCTCGTGGGCAGTGTGTATTGTGGCTCCGAAGAAATCCAGTCCGGTACCGATTGAACCGGGGTGGGATAAAAGATGCTGGTATTTACAGTTTTGAAAGTCTGCGATCAGTTGAAGTTTTTTTCTTTCACTAACTGTACCGTTGATTAGTTCGATACTTAAACCTTTTTTTTTCAGGAGTTTTAAAAGAAGTGCTGCAGTAGCTCTGTAGCTTATCCATATGATTGATTGCTGATCTGCCGGCATACCGTTAAGTATATCGAGCAGCAGATCATTTTTAGGTGACGGGAATTCATAATAGAGTTCATATCCTTTATCCATATATTCATCCGGCATTCCAGGCACCCATATTTTACCGCGCAGCACACCGGAACATAGCATTCGTTTCATATGCATTATAAGGGGATGAGAGGTGAGAGGCACACCTGTAGGACACATTTCGGTTAACCATGCAGGAGCATTCTCCGGTAACGGCAGTACGTATTTTTTAGTTATGCTTTTGAGTAGGGTTTTCTGATAGGCTGACAGATGGTAGGGAATGTCATCTTCTCTGAATGGAGGTAGTTTTATACCGGGGACATTTTTTCTGAAATCGGTTTTGGTTTCAATATTCCGCATGAGGATCCCACGGGTCTCACTTTTAACTCTCCATGTTGAAAAGCGTGTATCTTTGGATACATCTTCGCAGTAAAATTTTCGGAATTCGCCTTGTGTTCTGGTGTGAAATATTCCAGGTTTTATAAGATTCATTTGAGGAAAAACTTCATGGAACCCGTTACCGAACGGTGTTCCGCTCATAAGCAGTAAATGTGTTTCGGGAAGTACCATTCTGATCATAAAATCATAGATTAGATTTTTAAGAGTGTTTAATGCATGAGATTCATCGTATATAATAAAGTCGAATTGCCCAGGGTAAAAGGAGGGAGAAATTCTATTTATCAGAAGTTTTCGTTCAAAACGTTCTTTCTCTTTATCGGTCCAGTTTTTATCCGGCCGTAGTTTTCTAAAGCGGCTGGAACTGCATATGCATACCATATTCTCAGGTATATTTAGAGTATCGGTATCTTTATCAATAACTATATGGGGAACTCCCATTGAAGTTAGTAGGGCGGACCATTTAGGGATTATGGATGCCAGTGTTATTACAAGACTTTTTCTGTATATATGTTGCATTGTATTTACATAGAGCATGTATGCACCGGCGAAGGTTTTACCGAGTCCCATATCGTGTGCCCACAGTCCTCTGCGGCCTAGTTTTTTCCATATTTCCAGAGCTTCTATCTGATGAGGAAACAGTGTAGGCATACGGATTACGGGTTGTTCGAACGGCATGCCTTTCCACAGAACTTTGGTACGGGTATTCATAATAGCTAGTTTATCAGGCATCGTGTATGCCGTAATGCCGTCTGTTTCAGCTTTACGTTGGAAGTAAGGGAGATCGGTAGTCGGTCCGAACAGTGTACCGTTGGGCTCTAGTATTGCAGCTGCAAATTTAAATACATCTTCCTGAACGTACGGGTCACCCCATACAAAATCTGTCTGATCTATTTCCATGCTTATTAATTGTATTTTAGGAAGTATTTTTTCATTAAATATAGTTTCAGTCGGGATGTTTATACGATCTCCGTTTTTATTTGTAGCAGTCAGTATACTCACATGTTCCTCCAGCAAAACATAGTATTTTATATGGTATATCAAGGTTTGTCAATTTTTTAGAAAAAATCGGGTCAGGCTTTCAAAAACTGTATAATAAAGGGTGTACAGAGATAGGTACATCCTTATTGTGTCATTGTAACGGGGGATAATATGGGAAGTTTTAGTTTTGAGATAGAACTTAAGCAGAAAAGATGGGTTGAACTGGGTGCTTGCGGAGAAGATACTTACTACAATGTACGAAACAGGATCACTAAACTTTCTATAGTGGATCCCGGGGAAGCGGAAAGCAGTGTGGGTGTGCAGAGCGAGATGTTTCTTAATATATTTCCTCCGGGCAGGACACTGACATTTGTAAATGGTATTATGCAGGATTTTCAGGAGGCGGCTATTGTACCGTATCGTATGGCTTATGCTCCCATAGAGGGTATTATTATAGCGGATAATTATCTTCGTCTGGATGTTCCTCAGGAACAGCGTTTTCAGGACACGGTTAAAGTAAAGTTATCTGCTATTGATGATGTTAGTTATAACTATACTATTACAATTCCTTACGATGGAGTTACTACTTATACAGGGGAAGCTACATACGGGGAGCATGTAGCTATGGTAGGGTCAGGACTGAGTATCTATGTGTTGAATAGCACTGCGTTAGCATTGGCTGAGATTTATAATATTACGGATAATTCTAAAATGCAGTTTAGAGGATCATGGATCCCTGCTTCAATGGCGGATGACGGAGATGTTCCAGGAGTGCATATTTCAGCATATGCTGATTATCTTACATTTACTTATAAAGGCGATCTTTATTCCTATGATATATCTTGGGATGAGTTTAAAACGGGTGTATGGGTTGATCTTCCCGATCCTGAGCAGTATGATGTTGATAAAAAGCTTTCTGAACAGATTCTTTCCGGAGTGGAAGTTAAGTTCGGCTTTGATGATGTTGATTACACTGATTTAGCTGATAATATGGATATTCCTGACAGTTCCGTTACATTTGACGGGGCTTTTCTAAATGTGGAGGCTGCGCAGGAAGAGTTTGAAGAGTCATGCGTATATCGTAGAGTGATGGACATTGTTGATCTGCAGGGGTCTCTCGGACGGTATGACGAATTAAGTTCTTTTTATAGAGCATTCAGGTTGAAGCAGAACAGTATAGGACAGTATGTGATGTATCAGTTAGTGGAGCCGGAAGAACCTGCAGAGGGGGAAGAAGAGGACGATGCCGAATGGGAACTTTATACAGGTAGTATTTCAACTACTCAGACTTCGCTATTCAGATCTGCTACATGCAGAGGAGCTTACCTGACACTCGAGGCTGCAGATAATTTCGCAGTTGCGCTGGTTAATATGCTTAAAATATTGAAATCACAGTACACGGATTATATTAATATTACGTTTTCGACAGATACAGATGAGTATCCTACAAGCGAAGAACAGTTCGATATATAAGAGGTTGATATATGGTAACTAGTATAAAGGATCTTTTTATACAGTCATTTAAGGCTGTGAATCCTCTGATCAATATTGAATCAGGGTTTCCGGTTTATGATACTATGATAGATCCTAACACCAGGGCTTTCACTAATCTGACTGCTATTATGGCTAATATGGAGAGCAGGATTGATTACTCAAAATTTTTCGATGATGAAGGAGTACTTATTTCGGAAGAATATTTCGATATACTGAGGAATAATATGTTTTTCGGTGACGGGTTTGCTACAAGAGGGTCTTCTACAATGCTGCTGGAGTTCTCTTCTCTGCAGTCTGAAATAATAATACCTGATGGGTTGGTACTTACCAGGGAAGGTACAGCCTTCAGAATAGCGGCAGGCACATACAATCCTCCAGTGTTTCGGGTTACCGGAAGTAAGATCCGTTATGCATTCACGGGAGTATCTGTAAATATAGGGGCGGATGTTCCGATCGTGAGCGCCGGGACATGGGAGGTTACAGAGGGGAGCATACCTGTACAGTGCAGTAGGGTTTTAACTGAAACAGTATCCATTAAAGGTCAGGGTAATGCGGGTACACTAACTGTGTCTAATCTCCCGCTTCTTTTAAGCCGTAAATCTCTGGATACGTCCACTTCTGTATTAAATGCGGTTAATACAGCAGCTGTTTCAGCCGGTATTATACCGGATAAATTGACAGTATGCGGGTATGCGGATGAGGAATATCAGTCGGGTATTGTACCTTTTGAAGATGAGGACGATGCAGTAAGGGTGTTTAGATTTGGCGGGTACAGTGATGTACGGATTCATAGGGGGATGCAGCTTGCTGATGTATATTTCGAAGAAGGTCCCCCTTATGTTGAAGGGCAGTACCGGTATGATTTCAGTATCCCTGTGTATGCTGTAGTATCGGTAAAAACATGGATTGAGGGGGATGACGGTGTAGATCTTATGTATGACATGGATTATGTTCATAACCGTATTATAACATCTAATCAGAAAGTCAAGGTGACAGTGCTCACCACTGATGTTACTATGTATAGTTATATCAAGTCTGAGATGTCGAGAATGAACGTCAGTGCCGGTTCTCTGAGACTTATTCCGTTTTTTCCGGTAAGGATGTACGTCGATGTAGACTGCGTATCAGATGCGTCTACAGATATTGAGGCTATGAACGCCGCCCTTCTGGATTATTTTGATACAGGTATGGCGCTTTCTGAATTTACATTTGAAGATGCTAAATTAATGATCACGGATGTAACAGGTATAAAGGATATTGTAAAATTTAAATATATACTCCCTGACGGTGCGGAAGGTGAAATAAGTTCAGGGAGTCTTCCCTATATGTCTGTCCAATATGGTCCGGAAGATCTTTCGATAGAGATCCCTCTTACAGACAACAATACACTGCTTGCGGGTGGTTATGCCGGTGTATACGGGTTGGAGGAGTAGAGTATGAAAGGAGTTCTTCCGGCTTATTTTAGAGAAAAGCAGGGCATTCCTGATATAGAGGCAGTAAGGATAATGCATGATATGCAATATGCTATACTGGAACATTACAGTAGCCGCAGTGAATTTTTGGTAAATATGCAGGAGTTACATACCATCGAGAATGTTGCTACTTATGATATATATCAGGGTGTTATGATGTATATCGATTCTCTTATATGGGCAAAACTTACCGATCGTCAGAAAGATGGGTTAAGATCCCGTTATTTTTTAGTAGATCCCGGTACCAATGAAATGGAGGTTCCAGGCCTCATAGATTTGGACAGTATAAGAACAACATTTACTAAGCAGGGTTTTGCTCTAGTTAAAAGTTTTGATTTTAAGGTGTTGCCTAATACAGTTAAATTCTTTACGGAAATCAGTACGGAACTTTGGGAGCAGCTTAATATACAGGCCACTGTTATGGGTAAACCATTCCCTATTAGTGTATCCATACTTCCGATGTATCTGAGCAAAGCGGTGTTTAGTGAGGATTGGTACTATAAAAGAGCCGGGATATTAGTAGGGATTGATGAGTTCACTGCTCCGGAGAAAGTAATATCGGTTATACAGCTTAAACTTGACGGACCGACAGAAGATACTATAAGTGCACTTTTAGCTGCGTATAGCGGATATGGGATATCTCTCAGAAAGGATAAAATATCAGCTATATCGGAAGGAGAAGTGGTAAGCGAGACCGAGAAGTATGCCATACCTGTTTTTACATATGATAAAACTACTGTCAGAGTTTATCCCGGAAAGGTAATGGAGTTAGGCGAACCTTTATTCGATACGGTCTATCTTGTTAACGATAATAAATTTCCTGACTGGGCGGTTAACAGTGCTGTAACGAGTGTATTAAGAGCTGCAGATTCTGCGTTTGAAGATAAGTTAAGAGTACTTATAAGTGATAATGAACGGTTATTATGGGGTATGCAGTACCCGATAAGACTAAGTCAGCTGCCGGATGTTTCGGAGTCAATTGGACTGTGGACAGGGGCACCGGTATCTGTAGTGCCGCCACTTATATTTAAAGTCGGGGAAGATGCAGTAGTGGATGAGTATAGCGCAGTAAACATGACGCTTTATAATACTTTTGATATGGTGTATGACATGGCTTCTCTTGTAGTAAGTTATGCTGCAGGGGTAGTAACGATTAATATAGACAGCGGAGCGTATGCGGAAGCATTGGCTCCGGATAGTTCAGGGGTGTTCGTTTCTTCTGCTACAGGTATTTCAGGGCGTATATTTGATGCAGCTATTCTTGGAAGCTGGGAAGGAACTATAACTCAGAATAGAGGGGAAGTAACTGTTCTTGCGGAGTCTTCTTCTGAAATACTTAAGATATCCTTTTCAGGCGGATGGAATGAAGGACTGGCTCCGGAAGAAGAGGACTGGGTATGGTTCGAGGATGCGGGTTATTCAGGGGAATGGCATAAAGCTAGGATATACACTATTATAACGGATGACGAGGGTGTAGTTATCGGATGCACTGCCAAATGGTTCGGCAATGCTGTTCCCGCGGCGGGTGTTGCCGATGCTATAGTGCTTAGAAGTTTTGACGGGGAACCTTACACAGGGGTTGATGCTGTCCGGATAGATTCGTTCGGGACATTGTTAATGCTTGTCAGCAGGCATATTGAAGTAGTGATCATGGATAGTTCGACTGTTCCTGACGGGGAGGATATTCTTTATGATCATAGGGGTAATCTCAGTATGTGGAAGGCTTATATAATGGTAAAAGTACCCACAGAAGATTTTCTTGAAATAAGAAATAAACTTAGAAAACTGGAGGTATAAATGGGCAGTATTTTCAATAGAAAGGCTATAGTAGGAGCATTTAAATCTTTTACAACTAAAGTACTTCAGACTCCTCTGGACGTTCTGAATACCGAAGTTAAAGATACCAGGCGCAGAGTCGATACATTGTTCAGACTTTCTCCGGCAACATGGCAGGTGAGAGCTAAGGTACGTACTACGGCGGAAGGTGCTTCCGAATGGAATATCCCCGAACTTCTGCTTTATAAAGATGGTGCGGATACTAAGTGTAAAAATACTTTTAATGCGGAATATGATTCAGATGCGCTGGTTGAACTTATGCGGATATCTAATTTTGCACCGGTCAATAAACCGTGGAATGAAGATACCTGGGATTATAGCATTGTTCCGGCTAATTTTAATACAGCGTTCTGTTTTATCCCGGCATTTACTGCGGGCATTATTACTGGAGGTGTTTATATTTTACCTAAAAGTGAAGAGGGTTATGCTATTTTTGGGGATAAAGTTGCTGAAGACACGGTTATAACAGTTATTGAAACTGAAGATGATCCTGCGGCACATGCTTCTGCAGATGATAGTAATAAGATCGAAACTCTCGGTAAGGTATGGTATTCAGCATGGGATCTTTTTATAAAGACCGATGCCACTCCTTTGGAAGTATACACAGCTCTTATAGGAAGTACTAATTTCAGTACATACTTTGATGTATATTATGCTGGAGAAGGTGCATTTGTATTTGGGTATGACGGTGTACCCTATATGTTTATGCGGCATCCTGTGACACTTACTCTGCAGGAATCGGTAGTGACAGCGCTTTATGAAAAACTGTCCTATCTGTTTGACGAGACGTTTGATCCTGCGGCCGATCCTAAAAGCAGAGCAGTATGTATAGTGGTACCGCAGCAGATGTATTCAGATGCGGATGATACTAACTATTCGAGATATTATGAGCATGACGGTGAGTTTGAGATCACAGTCGAAGATCTTAAGTATGACTACGAATTGACTACACAGGAGCTCGCTTCGTCCTATGTAGTACCGTTTGCGGTTCGTACTGATAAGAGCACAGTAGTGTTCTGTGACGGTACAAGGATTTATAGTACCAGACAGCCTGAGAATAGGTTTGGACCTTCTGCGGAAGATCAGTACAGAAAATATATGCTGACAGGAACTAGTTTTTCCCGTTTTTCTCTGGAGTCTATAAGATATGATATAGCTATTGATGACTATGGTGAAATTTGGCCGTGGAGTGATACAGAGATAGGATGGTATGATGCAACTACAAGGTTACACGATACAGTCGATACGGTAGAGGTTAGACGTCTATGGGAAGTTGACAAGGAACATTTTGAGTTTAGGAAGCATCAACCTACTGCAGAGGGGGATGCCTATCTTCCTCTGTTTACAGTTGATAGATCAAAAGGTTATGTGGGAGTCGGTACCGGATTGGATCCAGCTGATATTCCGGTGTTGTTGTTTAGTCCTCCCAGGGATTTACAGGGTGGTACAATAGCTGTGGATCCGGAATGGAAAGATTCTATGTTGGCATTGTGTGCACCTTCAGATGCTGAGGAAATTACAAGAGCTGGTTTACTGTTTCATAGAGTAGGGCATGTAAGCGGTATCGCTGCTGATGATAAAAATTGTTCATATATGTTTCAGCATTATGGTAGGGATAACAGTACTGCAGCTCCGGGTTCTTCTGCTAATGATGGATTTTATTTAGGGACACGAAGTAGATTGCTATTTATAGGGGCAGGGTCAGAGACGTATGCGGGTTCTGAAAGTATTGTAAGTAGCCACGGGTTTAGAAATCATATTGCACTGAAAGGAGGAGACTCTCGGGCAGCTGTTCCGGTAGATGTAGGGTCTGCAAATTCTGATCTCAGAACAATAGCTTTGAAATGGGCAGCTATGCATCCCGGAACTGATTATGCTGATGGAGAAGATAAACCCGGTATAAGAGAGTACACACAAGTATCAGACACCTGGAGAAGTGATGACAGATATTCTGCCCGTAAGTGGGAAGCCTTTTATATTAACAAACTGTTTCTTGAAGATGGATCTGGATCAGGGGCACTGAATGAGTCCCGGCCGAGCATGCATTTTACAATGTGGGGTAGAGAAAATGCATCGGAAGATGCTTTTATAAAACTGATGCGTAAATATGGGTCTGGAAATAATATAACTGATGATTATCCTGGTAAGGATATGCCCGGGGAAGTCGGGTTGAGAGTAGGTAGAAGATACTTAACTGCTGCCCAGGAAACACGTACTCTTAAATCAAAAGTAGTTGAATTGACCGCTACTACCGAAGCCGGGCTAACAGGTTATATACCAAAAATAATGTCCTATATAGGACCAGCGAATGCTCCGGGTGTGTTTTGCGGATTAACAACCGTGGATAGTATGGAACATACGGATAGCGGTTTGTCTGTAATACCCGGGACAGTATCATTAACAAGGGGGGCTACTAATAATATAATTTTAACGTCTTTAGGGAGCCAGATATTAAAAGAGGATGCTTATATTGTAGTTCAATCAGGAGGAATTGCTTTACGGTATTCAACCAGATCTGATGTTACGGTAATGGAAGATAAAATATATATGAAACATGAGGCTGCGGGTGCTGGTGATTCCAGAGAAGCTAAGATAACAACTTCACAGGATACTGCGAAATTAGAATATACTGATATAGTAGGTAATCATTCAATGATGGGTATTGATAATATTGGACCTTATATGAATGGAGCAGTTAATGTTACTATGTTTGCTGCGGCGGTAATTGATATGAATGCCGGAACAAATATTGATATTGATGCTTTAACAAAAATTGATATTGATGCTCCTGAATTAAATATTACGGCAAATAGAATAGGAGCGGGTGTATTTACGGGGTTGCTTAAATTAGCTGCCAATGGCCTTATAGCAGGTAAAGGATTGCGGTTAACAGGTAAATATTGGGGGGGAACTACTGCAAATATTTATGTTGATGTTACTTCTACAGGAGCGGGTCTTGATCTAACTTTACAATTAAAACAAGTAACAATAGGAGCTGATGTTTTTTGGGCGTTTCAAGAAGTTTAGTATAGGTTAAGATAGTACCCACTCCGCAACCGGTGTCCCGGAGTTGGTTAGTTCATTGATCGTTTCTATTGTGAGTTGTTTACCTGTGCCGTACTGTGTCATAGCGTCAAGATCGAACTTC
>Ga0307928_10001539_pt1 | contig 17527 bp, 22 predicted proteins | sample AceLakmetagen232_FD_201815 | JGI IMG/M metagenome (GOLD analysis project Ga0307928, IMG submission 201815) | Saline water microbial communities from Ace Lake, Antarctica - #232 | ecosystem: Environmental > Aquatic > Non-marine Saline and Alkaline > Saline | place: Antarctica: Ace Lake... | reverse complement strand
ATTTAAAAAACATTCTTGACCATTCCAACAATCATCTATATGTTTTAATACTGGCATATAATCGTATGTTTCATTCATATTATTTTCACCAATATTATATCCTGCTTTTTGTAATATCATAGATACAACCCTTGTTCCACTTCCACTATATCCACCAATAAATACTTTGTTCATGAATATATTATTTAATTTTAATAAATACAAAAGTTTGTCTTCCTCTTTCGCTCATTCCATCTGACCATTTATCAGTATAGTTTCTCATTAGATCAATAAGTACACCGCTTGGATAATTACATGTATCACCGGTTATAACAAATTCATGACATAAACGACCCTTCAGTTCTAATATTATCTTAGTATTTATTTCTGCTTTATCAAATATGTCTTGAAGAAATGGTACCCAGTTTTCTTTATCTTCATTAAAATCCTTTATAAATATTTCTCCCTTTGAACTTTCTACGTCTTGCGATACATTTTTTCCAGTAATTTTAGCTTCGATATCTACAACCTCTTTCTTTTTCTTTTCGTCTTTTTCCTTTTGTTTTACTTTTAATATATCTAAATCATCAATTCCTATTTTAGGTTCTTCTAATACTTCTTCGGGTTCTTCTTTTGGTGCTTCTTTTGGCTCTGACAAGTCTTTATTAAGAGTATCTTCAACCATCTTAACTTGTTCATCTGTTATTTTATCTTCGTCTTCTTTTTCAATATCATCTACTTTTTCTTTTTCTAATTTTTGCTCACTATCCTTTTTAGCTTTACAAAATCTAAGATGCACATTTACGTTTTTATATTCTCCTCCACAAAATGGACATTTTGTTGTATTCATAATTTTAAGTTATTAATTATTATTTTACTGACCTTTATTATATGCACAATATATTAATTGCTTAATTTGAAAATCTATTATTTTTCCTCTTTTTTTAATTATCTTTTTTAATTTTTTAGCTTTGTATATGTGTATATGTTCACCATCTATATCTCCTAAATTATTTATTCCATAGGGTCCATAATATTCTGGAGTAGTAATGAATATAATTCCTTTTGATTTTAAATGTTTTTCTGCAACATCTAGTAATGTAGTAGGATCTTCAACATGTTCTAATATTTCACATAAGAAAATATTATCAAATTTTTCTGTAGTTTTAAAATTTTCTATTAATCCTTGTTTATATTTTGATTTTACTATATTGTATTTTGTTAAAAATTTATTACAAAATTTTATAGCTTTTATATTTAAATCTATCCCAACCACCCTCCTTGTATTATTAAAAGCATATGAAAGGGATAACATACCATTACCACAACCGAGATCCAATATACTTCCTTCTTTTATAAAATCTGAAATCCAACCTACTCTATATAGATGCTGTTCCATATTCATAAGCATTTCATCTGAAAATTCTTGTATGTCTGAATATTTATAATGTTTTTTATCGAATTTCATCTTTACTTAGCATAAATATAGTAGTATTAAATTTTTCTCCTCCGAGTATTATATAAAAAAGTCCAAATCTAAGTTGTATATTCCATCCTTCAAAATGCTGTTTAAATTTATTAATCCACCAATTCTGCGTATACATACTAATATGCCCGTTGTCCATTCCTTCTAATTTACTACCATCTCCTATTTCCTTTTCATAGCTAGTAGAAATTATATGAATAATATGTTTATTGGCTTGCTCTTTACATTGTTCACAACATTTATCAATTCGATTTATATCAAGATGCTCCATTAAATCTGCAGAAAAAATTAAATCATATTTTTCTTTATATGGAAATTTTAATACATCTCCAATACAAATATTATCTATTCCATCTCTCTTAATTATATATTCTGATATATCAAACCCGTTTGCTTCCTTACCAATAACTTTTAATCCTTGTACTAAATAACCATTTCCACATCCAATGTCTAAAAAACTATCAAAATCAAATTTATTAAATAAATCCAATCTTCTTTGTAATTCTGTGTTGTTACTTTTATAACCTCCATTATATTGACTATTTGGTCCATCGAAATACTCTTTATTATAAATGTTTTGAAAATTATCTTTCATATTTATAGTGAAAAATGAATATCTTTATGATCTGTAAATAATTTAGCTTTTGGTGAACCAATTCTAGTAGGAGGATAACTCTTCATTTGAGCATAGCTTTTATCCCAATTAATATAACTACCAGTTAAACAAACATACTGTTTATTTTCTTCGATTATTTTTCTTTTACCATTATATTTTTGCTTAATAATAACCTCACTTGCCACTGAATGAACATGACCCATTGCTAAAATATCTGAATCAATCCACGCACATTGATCTATTACTGCTTTAAGTTTAGTATGTTTAAATTTACTACCAGAACTTCCATGAGTAGAATATAATGTATAATTTCTATTATTAACAGATAATAAACTCCAACAAGCATATCCCAAATATGGAACCTTTAATATTTTTGCCATTACCTTAGTAATATCTATTCCAGTTGATTTAGTTATTCTATTTTCATGATTACCTTCATGTAAACCTATTATAAGTTTCTTTTTAGCTAATGGAGTTAATAATTCGATTACAGTTTCTAATTGTTCTTGAGGATTTAAAGTTTGTTTATATACACTATTTCCAACACTGTCTCTAAGACCAGCTTCTATTAAATCACCCATTAATAATACATATATATTCTTTTCTAAGGCATAATCTAGCATTTTCTTTGCTTTAATTAAATTACAAGTAGGATAACCCAAATGCACATCTCCAAAGAAAATAAGCTCTGCATAATTTTTATTTTGACGAGGAACTAATGTAACTTTATTAAGACGGATTGGTCGTCCTCTTAAAATATCTTTACCAATATTTTTCTCAATAAAATCTTTATTTTTCATTTGATATACTTAATATGTTTTAAAATTTTATAACCATCTGTAGTAGTATTTTTAAATTTTATCGGTACAGTGTTAATAATTACTAATAATACATTTACTATAATTATTACATTGAGAATTTGAAACTCTTGTATTGTGCATAATATTATAGCAAATAATGCTATAGCTAAATTAGATATAATCCCAGCAGCATTAACTAAAATTAAATCAATGTCTTTTAATAATCTAATAGGTACTTTTCTAAATCCAGATAATGTAAAATGGTTAAAAGGATTTAAACTACTTCTACCTTGAAATTTAGCAGTATTATCACCCAAATAACTAGCTGCTTCTGAATGAGCAATCTCATGTATAATACACGAAAAAAGATATACTATTATTATTTGGATGATTAAAATAAACATTTTATAATATTTTTATGAGCAAATCCATAATATCAATAAAATCTTTTACTTTATCCATTTTAATTACCTTTTTATCACTAAGCATTTTAATAATTTCAAATGCTTGCTTGCCCTTATCTTCTGCTCTTTCTCTAATATATACTGGATATGATTCTCTTATAACTTGAGGATAATAATCTCTGTGCCAATAATCCCAACAACTATAATCTCCATTAGAAGTAGTACTATTATTAAATAAATCTACTGCATCGGTTATATTATTTGTAGTTTTAGATTCTATAACACCCCTTGTTACATCTCCTACATCTAATTGAACAAAATTAAGAGATTTATCGTTAATATTACAATCTAACATCGACATTACTTCTTTTTTATTCATTTTTTTTACTTATCAATTTTCTAGATAAAGGAGTTAAACTACTTTACCGAGTTATAAATAAGTGATTATATTTTTTAATTCTTTATTTACTTAAAATATTTAATCCAATATTCTCTATTGCTATTTGTCTTTAAATGACAGCTTCTACAAAGGGATATAAGATTTTTAGGATTGCAATTTTTCTTATCATAATCTTTGTGATGAATATCTAATTTCTTATGAAATCCATCTAATTCATCTTGATGTATCCCACATTCTTGACAAATATAACTATCTCGTTTTCTAATACTATCCCTTAAATCATCTGTCCAATCAACTGAATATGGTTCAAAAGATATACCTCCTTGCCAATTCCAATTTTTTTCTCCTGAATGAGATTGTCTGTTTTTTTCTTTTGTTTCTTTTGATTGCTTTATACCCAAATGAGCTTGTCTATTTTTCTCTTTAGATTCTTCTGACATTTTTTGACCTAATTGAGCTTGTCTAAGCTTTTCTCTAGTTTCTCCGGTGCGCTTTTTCCCTAAATTAGCTTGTCTTAATTTTTTTCTAGTTTTTTGAGTTACAATATGACCTAATTGAGATTGTCTAATTTTTTCTTTATGTTGTTTTGTAAGTTTCAATCTCTTTTTCATATTATTACTTAACGGAATTAAATTGATGACAAGTTAATTTATTTTTTAAATTGTTTTATTAATTCTACTGTTGCTCTTTTTATAGCATCTATTAATTGATATAAAGATATTTCATCTGTTAAAATAACATCTTGAGAGTATTTTTTACCCTTATGTATATATAATAAACTAAATTGAATAACTGGGGTTGCATTGAATTTAACTCTAATTATTTTTTTAGAAATTCTTGATTCCATTGTTGTGCTATTTTTTTCCATGAAAATTTATCTTTAGCCCAAGGTATCATCTCTTCACGAATTTCCTGTTGTTTCCATTGATTCTTTAATAAGAATACAACTGCATCAACCCATTTCTTTTGAGCTCTTGGATTAGTATATATGTCCTTAAAATCTAATTTAATACCATATTGTACTGTTTCATCTAATGCAGCTACTGTAGTAGTAACTGGAATACAACCAGCTGCTTGAGCCTTCATTGCTGTAATACAACTAATTTCCGTAAATGTGGTTGGGTACGCCCAAATAGAAGATCTAAGATATGCTTTAGCAATTTCTTCATGAGTAACTCTTCCATGATCTTTAACCCCATCTTGTTTTTGCATTTCAAGAACTTTTTTCTTCCATTCTTGTTGAGCTAAATCTTCTGCATATACAGAATCCCAAGTTTGCCAACCATAATATATATCTAATGTTGCTTCAGGTATCTGTCTTTTAATTTTTGGAAATAATTTTAATAATGTTTCTAATCCCCTATCTTGTGCAGAAGTATAAATTAGTTTATTAGGATCTCTTTTAATATTAGCAAACATTTGTTCTGGACCTTCAACCCCACATTTATCACATTTATATAATTGAGTTTGTACGGTTCCTTTACTAATTATTGGAATTTGTACTGCATCTTCTTTTGTATTACAATTCGGACATTCTATATTGTTAAATTGTTCTACATCAATACCATTAGCTGATACCATGAACTTATCATTTTCTATTCCAGGATATAATTTTTTATGCCATTGAGATAATGGTAATATTTTAGTAATTTTATCTAATCTCTTTTTAGTAAATTCATTTTGATATATTGTATCATGTAACCATACATAATTTTTAGGACTATTTACATTGTGTGAAAACACCATTGGATGTCTCCAGGACACAAATACATCTCTTTTATCTCTATAATTAAATTCCCAATGAGGTTTCCATAATACTTTACCAAATTGTTTGGCTTTATGTCCGCAAGTATTATATATTGTTACATTCCAACCAAGATCTGCTAATATAGGTGTTATATTAAGAACTGCTTCCTCTGAACCACCCATTCCTTGAGTTTTAGCTATTTCTGGATTCCATTTCTCTGCTGTTTCAAAACAATAAATATCTAAATCTCTTCCCGATGATTCTGTTTTTGTAAAATGTATATTTCTTAAATATACTAATTTAGGATGAGATTTCATCTCTAATGGAATCTTATCAAAAATCTTTTGTATTTTCTTTTTAGTCTTACATTTTTTAATCTTTTCACAGATTTTATCAACGTTATCTAATTCATCACATATTTTCTTAATCTCTTTAGCATATTTTATAATATTTTCATATTTTGGAAATAACTCTATTAAACCTTTAATTGTATTGCCTTTTTTATCAGTATGTCCTGCTAAAATCTTATATGCTTCATGTGGTTGATTTAACTGGTAATAAGTCTTTGCTAATAACATTAATGGATTATAATCATAATCTCTTGGATTCCATACTATGGTTTGATTTTCTGGAGGATTTTTAGTTAATCCCATTAATAACATCTCTTTGGTATGTTTAAAATTGCGGGTATTAAAATAACTTTGTGCTAAATGATAATACGCATCGGGATACCAAGGTCTAAGTCTAAGTGCTTCTAATCCAGATTCAATAGCTCGTTCGTAGTCATTTTGTTTATGATAAATATCACTTATTCTAAGCCAAGCTAAATAAACTTCTTCTTCTGATGATGATCTTTGTATAAATTCAAAAAATGTTTCAACAGCTTCTGTAGCCTTTCCTGCCATATATGCTGCATTGGCGTGATTCCACCAATGTCGAGGATCCTTTTCATCTCTATCTAATACTCGTTTGGTAATATTAAGATTTCTTTTAATTGCAATATCTACTCTTTTATGATTGGTTAAGTGTAAAATTTGAATATCTTTAGAAAAAGGTGTATTAATCTCTCTATTAGCGATTAAATCTTCATGTAATTCTCCTATCCATTTAAAAGTACCATCATTTCTAGTAATACGTATTTTATTATGTTTTACTGTACATTCCCCATATTCATCAAAATCGTATAAATATGGAAGAATAATTCCATCTACATTATCATTTACCTTTTTAATTGCATTGACAATATGTTTAGATCCTTTAACTATATCATCGGCATCTAACCACATTATCCAATTATATTCTTCTGGTACTTGAGAGTAGTTGAAATTTCTAGCTGCTGCAAAATCATTTATCCATTTAAAATATGAAATATGAGCTTTTGCTTGTTCAGCTTCTAATTTAACTCTTTCTGCGTTAGGATCTCCTTCTTTTGAAGTAATAGTTATAAAGATCCCATCAAACTTTTTATGTAAACTTTCAGTGTCGAGTAATCTATGTAAAACTAGAGCTTCGTTATCGTCTGGTTTTACGATTACGCATAATGCTATTTTTTGCATAATTGAACTCCTTATTTTATTTTTATATCTTTACCTTTATTATATTCCCATTTCCACAAATCATATTTTATACAAGTAATTAATTCGTCTTTTGCTTTTAAAATATTATGATTATAATGCATATCTAAATATATTCTTTCTGTAATTGTTACTGGTATAGCCCATAATGCATTTTTTAATTTACTTTTCTTATTCATAGCTTCCATAACCCTAATAAATCTATCATGTTTACCTCTCTGTGGCCAAAAGGTTACACCAACTACATGTTTATTTTCTTTAGCATCTTTCTTTTTTGCATCTCTTATTGTTTGTCTAAAATCTAATTCAAAATCCTCTATAGGAATTTCTGAATCAGGTATGTCGTGATATGTTTTATATTTTTCCATATTGAACTCCTTATTTAATTTATATTTTTTCTGCTACACAAAACTCTGGGAATTTTTTTGCAAACCATCTTGATTCTTTATTATCCATTGGAAAATTTGGTTCAAGAAATCTAGTTAAATATACATATAAATTTGTTGGTAATTTAAATAGTATTCTAAATTCTCCATCTGGGGTAGCAGCATATTCATTTGCTTGTAACTTTCGTAATTTTAATATATATTTTAAATGTTCTAAATATTCTTTATTGTGATAGGCACGATAAGACATTACACTATCTTCAATAAACTTTTTTCTTCCACGTTTCTTAATAAGTTCTCTAACTTCTTTTTCTTCTAACTGTTTCTTTTCAAGGGTATCTAATAAATGCTTTGCTATTCCACGCTTTGCTTTGGTTAAATCTTTTCTAAGAGTAGGACTTTTATTTAATTTTTTTTCAAAAGTCTTAAGTGGGTTTTCCATAATTATATTAATAACTTACTTTCAAACTGCGTTGAAGGAATCAGTTTGAATAATTTCTTCAACGAGTAAGTACAAGGATACTTAAGTTTCTGTCTAGCCGATATTATATCCGTCTTGGAATACGTGACCAGTTTGGTTTCTAACTTCTATAGTTAGTTTACCAACTACTGCTCGTTTGTCGTAATCACCACTACGTGCCAAACCATTATCAATAAATGGTCTTTCAAGATATGCAATCTTTAACTTGTCTGGTCTAAGCATTAATGCTCTACCTGTTGCATCGCCTGATTGGTTCAAATATCTATGGTTGTGTACAACTAAATCTCCGAAGGATGTAGAATAAGTAGTAGTAGCATTTCTGATTTTGGCTACATCATCTGAATAAACCGTAGTTTGATTCTTTTGAGTAAATGTATCCATAACATTTCTTAAGTATGACCCCAAGAATATGTCAGTAGCTACGTCACCATTACTATCATCATAACTGTCTTGCATCATTGCCGATAGAATAGTTGCTGCGAAAGCTGTTCCAGAAGTTTGTGCTGAATAAGTTTCTGCTAAACTAATGGCTTCTAGAATACCACTCATCTTTGGAGTAGTACCACTAGCACCAGAAGCAACTGAACTTCTTACTAAGTCAAATTCTGCTGCAGTACCCCATTCTATTAACGCTTTAGTAGTTTGTCTTGACAACTCATTCTCACCGGTATGCTTTTGAATTTGTTGTTGAGATCTTGTAACTGCAAAAGGAATAGCAATAACTTCAATAACATTAGTGAGTCTACTAGGAGTAGTTCGTGCACCCATTGTATAATCTCCACCTTCAGCAACTGCGCCAGAGGCTGCAGTTCTTAGGGTATCGGTTAATGTAATGTGTACCATATCTTTAGCTGCAGTTTTACCTAAATTGTTAAGAAAATAAGTTTCTGTTGCAGTTAAGATTTCTACTAACAATATGTTAAACGTAGGCTTTCTATTTCCTACTCACTATATTTCTATAGTGTTCAGGTCATATCTTCTCTTTCGAGTGAGGCGCTTATGAGTATTATTTCAACTCTGACCGTCGCACCTTCCCTTTCGGGCTTGGCTCAGGATTGTCTTCAACATTACTTGTTAAGATTTTCCCTGAATTCACCTCATTTGCATTTATAACTAGATTATTTTTATATTGATTACCAAAAAATACAAAAGTTTTTTCATGACAAGATCTACAAAGAGTTTTTCCATTACCTATATCCCATAACTTCTTGCATTTTATAGCTTCATCATAAGTATTAATATTCTTCATAATAAGGCTATATGATTTTTTATTATGATGTGCTTCAATATATCCTTGTTTGCCACATTCTTGGCAAGTCCAATTATCTCTCGTAAATACTGCTCTTCTCCAATCTTTATATTTTTGTGATCCATATATTCTTTCACGTAAAATACCTTTTGCTTTATCACCTTTCCAAGCAGGATGATTTGAACCAAATTTGCCAAAACAAGGATTTTTATTCCCAACACTTTTTCCAATACTTGCCTTTTTATTCTTTGCTCGATGCTCTTGAGAATGCTTTTTACCAAATAACGCTTTGCTTATATTCATTACCCTTTTATCTGTATTCTTTGTTAATCCTGTTATCCAATTTTTTAACTTACCTTTTTTGAATAACTCTTTTCGTGTTTTACTTAATGTCTGTGCAGATTTTTTTACCCTATCATCAGTTTCCTTTGTTAAATCATCATTCCACGCTTCTTTACCTCTAAGAGCTTTACTCATATTATCACACCATGTTTTTGAATGTTTTTTTCCAGTGTTTTTATTCATACTATAATTATAGCATAAATTAATCTAATTATAAAGGAGCTTAGTTATAAACCCAATACGTCCTCTTTACGAGAAACATCACCATAAGTTCGTAATTCTTCATCTGTTGCAAGAACTAACCATTTTAATATGTTGATCATTGTGTGTATTTCCGATCAACTCTAATTAATCATCAAATATTTTTTTGATCCTCTAACCCGATCTTTAATTTCGCTTCAACTAATTGTCGTTTTAATACATCGACATCTCTTCTTTTAGCACCTTCTCTTTGTGCTAATATTAAATCACGAGCTATTTTGTCAATTTTTTGATTCTTACTAGGAGCTAATCTTCCTTTACTTGTAACTCCTAAGCCTTTGTCTTTTTCTTTAACTTCTTGGAGAGTTTTACTATCTTTGATTAAAGATTGAAGCTCTGATCCATCATATACATCAATTAAGCTTTTCTTTTGTTGGATAGCTATTCCATTGATTGTATCTATGTGAGTCTCTGCTTCAGGAAACTTTTTCAAAAAATCAGATACTTCTAATTTTTGTTTAAGTTCCTTGATCTCTTTATCTACTGAAGAAACTTTCTCGTCTATGAGTTCACTAATATCGCTATCTTTTTTCTTAACAGATTTCTTTTCTTCTTTTTTCTCTGTCTTCTGAGTTAAAAGATTCTCAGCGCCACCTGCTTTTTCTATTAGTGCATCATATTCTTTAGCTTTCTTACGTAGATCTTGAGCTTCATTACTACCTGAAAAAGCTGCTAGATTTTCATAGTGCTTAAAAAAATCTTCCTTACTTTCGAATTTTCTCTTTGTAAGGTTATTGATTTCCTCAAGTGTTAATTCTTTTATTTCATCTTTTTTATCATCTTTATTTTCTACTTTTTCTTCTTCTTTTTTTTCTCCGTCATCAGAATTAAGTTTTTTTATGGCATCTTCAACTTCTTGTTCAAGCTCTTTATCTTCTTTGTTTTCAATTTCAACCTTAATGCTCTCTTTTGAAGCAACATCTTTCCCTTCTTCAGAACTAACGTCCTGTTCTGAAGGGTTGGCTAAAGGTTTGTCTTTTTCTTCCATAATTTTATTATGTTTTAAAGTACTTAGTTTAACATCTCTCAAATTCGACCTTTATTTAATAGAGAGGTTTGTATATTATTGTTTATTTTTCTCCTCTTCTAATCTTCCGATAATATCATCTCTTTTTTCTATATGTCTACTAGAAAATTCATCAAAATTTATAATATTAAATATCTCAGATAACCATAACTCAATAGTATCAATGGCTATCTTTCTTGCTATTTGATTAATAGCTATTTTTTCCGTAGTAACTTTATCAGTATCAATATCTCTGATTGTATCAAGTTCTCTAATCTTTAGAGCTAAAATCTTTAATAATTCTTGAAAATCATCAGATTTAATTAATCTTCTCATTGATTCTTTGTTTATAGCCATAAACTTTATTTTTTAATATTTTTAACTTTAAACACCTTAAATCCTACATTGGAACCATTTTCATCTTCTCTAATAGATGACATTTTAACTCCTATTAAAAGCATATAATTACTTCCAACTTCCCATTGTTTAGCTTCTGGAAGATCTTTTAATTGTAAATCAAGAGATGGATAATGTTTTTTTGATGATGAATCTGATATACCATAATTTTCCGGTGTTACCTTTTTCATTTTTTCTTTTGATAATTTTTCTTTTGACATACTTTTTTTACCCCTTTTATTTATTACTTTACATACTTGGTGTTAAAGCTAATCCTCTTCCTCTTGCTGTACCAACATTAGCTACTTTTTCAGTTTCTTGAGTTAATTTATTAGGACCTTGTGCAGGTGCTTGTCCAGGAACAGGTGCTTTAGGTGCTTGACCAGCTTGTGCTAAAGCAAGTTCTTGTTCTTGCATCTTTTCTATTTCTTCTTGACTTCTTAAAAATCTTTGTGAACTTAATCCCATAAGATCTAATATTTCCGCGACAACTTTATCTGAATCTATATTTACTCCAGCAACATTAGAATAATTCATTAATAAATCATTGAGTTGTTGTGATAATACCATTTTATTAAATGATTCACCTGTAACAAATACTTCTATAGAATCAACTAAGTTTTCTGGAGAAAATAATTTCTTTTTAACTTTAATCCATCTATCTTTTCCTTGTTTTCTATATACTCTTCTAATCTTTTCTTTTGTAGATTCAATTTCATCTTTACTTGGATAATATCCATTTTTCTTATGATAACTTACTATTTCTTCATTAGTTTTATTGTCAATATAAGCTTCATCTAATACTTGTAATTCTTTAGGATCCCCTGTAATTCTTTGAATATCCCCATCTTTTAATGTATCAAATAACGATGGTAATAATAATTCTTCAATAAATTGACTTATACTAAATCCTAATTCTTCTTGTTGTAATGAAAATCCACTCTTCATACCTCTATCTTGAAGAACAGCTGTAGTGGCTGGTTGTGATGCTGGTAAACTTTCACCTCTTCCAACTTCCCAAGCTCCTGTCATTCTTTGAGCCCATAAATAACCTGCTTCTTCATCTCTATAAGAAGAAGGATCCATTCCACCTGTTTTAAGTTCAGCTATATCTGTTCCAATTCTAGAAACTTGAACACCTCCACCAGAATATAAACTATTTAACATTTGTGGAGTAATACCAGAACCTTTTCTAATTTGAAATAAACCTAATTGTTTAATACGGTTAGTATTTAATCTAGTATTAAACACTTCATTCATATATGCTTGGATATCAAATAAATCTTCGGCAATACCTAATCCTAACCAACGACCATCATATGTTTTTGCTCTAAATTCTTTATATGGTCTTAATCCTGATTTATTTTCAGCGATTAATTGAACAACTGGGTTACTATCTAATCCAGTAACTATAATTACACCTTCAAGATATTCATCTTTATCACCGGGATCAGTAGTTAAAAAACTCTTAGGAATTAATCCCCATCTTTCAGTAACTTGAACATAAGGTATATTAGTTGTTTGTTGTATATCAGGAGTTCTTTCTATTGATGTTTGTCCTGCTATTTCATCTAAATGTTCCCATTTACTATGTTCTTTTGATTCATTAATAGTCAACCAATTATCTTCAATATTTCCCTCAGATTCAGAAAGATAATTAGCTGATGGGTCTGTATAAAAATTTAAGTTTTCTATCAAGCTAATCCTTACCTTATCAGCGTTAGTAGTTTTCTTTAAAACGGCAACGCCTTCTACACTTTGACGACGAATCATTCTATTTAAAATTTGACCAAAATGCATCTTATCTAAGAAGGTACTAAGAATATATCTTGTCATAATTGCTAATCGATAAGCATCGGGTTTCTGAGCTTTAACACCAATATCTTTAGTATCAATATCAATATTTTTAACTGTAGTTTCTACCATATCCCTTGTTAATGGAATATATAATTTTCTTCTTTTCGTAATTGGATCATAGGCATTATCAAATATACTAAAATAATTTTTCTTAGCTTTTTTAATAATATTACGACACTTAAAAGAAATATTCTCTGTAAGATTTGCTTCCATTGGATCCCATTGAGTTCTTTCATCTTTAATAAGACGAATAGCATCTAATTCTATTTCACTTGGTTGATAGCTCATTATTTTTTAACCCTTATTTGTTTGTTTATAATATGGATCTATTTCATTTAAATATTTCCAATATCTATGATGTTGTGGTAAATTTACTTCTTCAAAATATTTTCTTAAATTTACAATTCTACTAAGCATACTTGTTTTTCTTTCTCCCTTTGCTAAATCTAATATTTTACCATCAACTTCTACAAGTTTAGTTGGTGCTAACCACCAAACTGCTTTTTCTATTTCATTTAAAACTCTATAATCACTTATTAGATCCCAATAATCAGCTGAAATTTCATCGTAAAGTACAGGATCTTTTACTATATTCTTTTTTACTACTTCTTCTATATTTTTAATATCTAAATATTTTCCAATTCTATGTAAATCATTTAAAACAGCTGATGTAAGTTGACCATAATCACCTTTTATCTCTGTAGATGTTTCCATAGATGCAAGTAATCTTTTTATTGCAACATCAGATGAAGTATCTTTAAAACGTTCCAATGTATTCGTTTCATTATCATCTTGTGTTTTATTTCTTAAAGCATTATTTATTAAAGATGATGGTTTATGTTGAATTTCTTGTGATTGTTCTTTATGTAATTGTTCAGCATATTTATCTGCTTCTTCTACTGAATTAAATTTACCCAAATGTTCACCTGTTTTATGATACCAATCAATCGCTTCTTGATTTGTCATTGCCTTATCTAATCCACTTCTAATTGTAGGTATTAAAATTTCTTTTCCATCTTCATTAATTGAAATTGAACGAACTGTACTTATAGAACCATCTAAATTTTCTATTCTTGGTCTATTAGTAAGATCTATATTTCCTTTTTCGATTACAGATAATTTTTGTATTGATTGTTCTTCTCTTTCTGGTGATTTAAAATATGGAGATTGTTGTATTGCTACTGTTCCACCCATTATTGTTGACATAGGAACTCTATTATCTATGTTTATAGTTCTCTTGGGAATTATATTTTCCATTGTTTCTCTAGCTGTTCCCATTATCCTTTGTATTAAAGACTGCTTTTGTGGTACTACTGGTTTTTTAAAGCTACTAACCGGCTTATTTTTTAAACTATAATCAATCGGCGTAGATTGACCTTGAGGAGTATTAAAACCTTGTCTCTCGGGTTGCTGCATTGGTTGATTTAGTGTTTTTCTACCAAATCCAAGTATATTTTGTATTAATGACATATTAATAATCTGTAACTGGTGGTAAAAATATCTCGCCAGCACCCTCACCTAATGGTTGTTCTGATAATTCCCAGACTGCTAATGCCAAAGAATTAACCATATCATCGTGTTGTCCCTCAGGAGCTCCATATTGAAATCTACCACCTGCAGTTTTAGTATATCCAAAAGATCTTAATTCATCTATTAAAATTGCATTAGGTGGATAAACTATTCTATTCTGTTCTATGTAAATTGATAATTTAGAAATAAGTTCACTTTTAGACTTATTTGTATATTGATAATCGTTTACTGTTAAACCATCAGCTTCTAAGTCATCAGCTATTGGTACCCCTTGTCCTGTAGCATCTATAGTAACTATAGCGTTATTATACTTTCTTGCTGCAGCGACGATTCTTCTTTTTTGTAAAGGATATCCTATTGATTGAAATCTATCAAAGTAAACAACATTGTGATCTGTAAGATCAATGATAGTAACAACTGTAAAGTCTTGATATTTACCAAGATCTACCCCTGCGACATATAAATGACCTTGTTCTGGATCTTTTAACACCCCTCCTGCACATTCTTCTACGTTTCTAAAAACAGCAGCAGCATCAGATAAGAAGATAGCTCTATATTCCTGATCGAATATATCTTTAGGTAATGTTATCTTAGCGTTTTCCCATTCATCTATTGGAAAATGGGGACTATCTTTCGAACTATATAAAAAACTAGTATAATCTTTGTTCTTCTCATGTACTCTACCTTCAGGAGTACCTTTCTGATAAAGACGATAGAACCAATTCTGTCCTTTCGGGGTACTTATAAACATCGCCCTTCCTTTTCTATTGGCTAATGTTGGGTATAAAAATGTCTCCCATATATCTTTACCTTGTGCTGAAGCTTCATCGTCTATGAGTAGATCTAGTTCTTCTCCCATTAATCCTTCCTTATTTTCAGTCGATTTAGCTTCTAGTATACTACCTGTCGGGCTTCTAACAATAGAATGGGGTGCACTCTGAATACGGAAGGTTTTAGGAAAGCACTGACCAATCCACCGAGAGATATAGTTAAATACCTTTTGAGAAAGGTCATATGTGGGACTAACAATCCAAATATTACGATTAGTAGCCATTAACTCCCTAAGAGCCAAATATGCACATAGATTTGATTTACCGAACCGCCGACCAGCACTGATAACTGTGAACCTCTTCATATTATCTAAAATGTGCTGTTGAGCTGGATGTGGTGTAAATCCTATACGTTCCTTTAATTTAGCATCACTAATTATTTTCATTCTTCAATTATTTATTAAAAATTGCTGTTTCTCCCTCCATACCCTGGAAAGGATAGCTTCCGGTTTCTGGCTTAATTTTTTATACTCCTTTAAACAAACACTATAATAAGGACAACGTTTACTACAAACCTTCCTGTTTATAACAAATCGTGTATCCCTATACCTGAATGGTCTACAATCCATATTTACCTCCCTTATTATTATTTAAATTTTTTTGAGGTCTGACACCTCCACCAACTGGTGGTTCTTATGAACATTATATGTTATATTCTCATATTATCCAACTAGCGAACATTAATTTTTATTAATTTTTATTGGTTTAATGACATCAATACTATATAAACCAGTATTTTCTTATATGAAAGGATATAAACTATTTAAACTAAAAACATTTAAAATATATTAATTTAACTTGACTTCATAAATAAAATAATATATAATAAAAATATGAAACACTATAGAAAAATATCATCAAAAATTAAGAAACAAATTTTTATATTCTATAAACAAGGAGTGACTATTTCAGAATTAGGTAGAAGATATAATGTAGATCACACTACAATTAATTATCATATTAATGAAATATTAAAAAAAATATCATTAAAAGATTTAAGAATTCCATCAGAAGTTTTTTCTATTCTTAATAATAATGGTATAAAGACAATAGCTGGTTTAATAAAAAAAAGCGAGGAAGATTTAATAAAAATTAGAGGAATAGGAGATATAAGTATTATTGAAATTAAAAGAGTAATAGGTAGAATAGGTTTTGGGCTTCAAGATAGTTCTATTAAATATCAATCTATGAAATATAAAGAAAAATCAAAGGGATATCAAAGAATTAAAAGAAGAAGACGTTCTATTGCATCTTTCCCAAGGGAATATCCTATTTCTAAAAGAAAAACTCCTACTTTTAAATATTTTGGAAAAAAAGGACCTGAAATAGGATGTATTTATGTTTTTAAATATATGACCTTTGAAGGAAAAGATCATAAATATAAAGAAGACATAATATATAAAATAGGTAAAACAATAAATATAAAAGATAGAATAAATGGTCATGAACATGATTTTCCATTAAAACCAAAATTAATTATTATGGGAAAAGTTAAAGATCATCATAAGTCTGAAAATGAACTACATAAAATGTTTGAAAATAAAAGATTATATCCAAATACAAGAAAGGAATTATTTAAATTAGACATAGAGAAAGATATAGAAAAGATTAAGGAATATCTTAATTCTCCGGGTGTAAAATATAAGTAATCTATATAGGATAATCGAATTTTGAAATTAAGAGGTCTAATAGGATCTCTTTTTAGTTTGAGGTATTTAAGATATAGGTTTCTAAGGTCTTTTAATTAAGTGATGAGTATGGTGGTTTTTGATAAAATAAAATCAATGAGTGGTGTTAATATCAATGCTGAGCGAGAAAAAGGGGGGGGTAGGGTGGTAGTTGATTATATTATAATTGAGCCAAATTATTATCATTTTTTTGACCATAATTTTTTTATATTTTTTTTAATATAATTATTTTATTTTTTTGATATAATAATAATATAATTATAATAATATAATAATAAAATTGCCCCCTATTATTTTTATTAAAAATATGCTATAATAATAATATAAATAAATAAATATAAATTATTTGTTTACGCTCGTTCACAATTAAATATAAATAATAGTTCTTATCTTAACTTAAACTATTCCCTCCCCTTCCTTAGACAAGAAGAGGAGATGTTAAAATAAAGGTCGTCGTCTACTACTAATTAAAAGAAAGGATACTAAAATGTTCAA
>Ga0307928_10001537_pt1 | contig 17539 bp, 26 predicted proteins | sample AceLakmetagen232_FD_201815 | JGI IMG/M metagenome (GOLD analysis project Ga0307928, IMG submission 201815) | Saline water microbial communities from Ace Lake, Antarctica - #232 | ecosystem: Environmental > Aquatic > Non-marine Saline and Alkaline > Saline | place: Antarctica: Ace Lake... | reverse complement strand
CGGAAAGTTTTACCGTTTCATCACCATTTAAAAGATACTCGACTAATTTTTCGTTTTCATCAAGTTCTTTTGATAAATATGTAGTTTTAATTGATTTTGTGAGATGGCTTTTCATTAATCTTTCTTAACAAGAGGAATTTTATATTGTCGCATCTTATATTTACTAATTTTAAGGATTGTATTCAATTTTTTAGCAATTTCGTTGCTTTCAGTAATTAACTCTTTAAGTTTTTCCTGATTCCTTTCAGGATTTTTCTTTGCTTTCGAAATATATGTTCCTAAAGTTCTCCAACGTTTGTCAAGCTCGATGGGATTAGTGTCATCAGCTTTTATTTCGGGTTTTTGTTCTAATATTTCAGGTTCGGGAAGTTTTTTGTTTATAGCAAAAAAATCAATTTGTTTCCAGCATTTATTTACCTGGTCGAAAAGAGAAATGATTTGTTTTGCCATTTCTTTACGTTCAGCAGCAAGTTTTTTATAATCTTTGCTTTCTTCATCAAATTTATCCATCTCATCGCCCTTAGCAACCAACATCGAATGAAGATTTTTTGCTTCAACATAAAGCTTGTTTTTTTCTTCATAAATAGGAATTAAAACTTCCGGACGTGAACTGAGTTTAGTAAACGGATCGGATTTTTCTCTTTCTTTTGGTTGGATAGATTTGGCAAGTGCTTTGTCAATATTTTTCTTGCGAGTATCAATCTGTTTTATTTTAGGTTTAATACCAATCTGTTTTTTTATCGGTTTAATATCAATTTGCTCCGGGAGAACCGAAATACCCAAAAGAATTTTAAACTGAGTATCAAGAATACTGATGATTTTTCTTGTATCATTAATACGATTCAACATTCTAATGATGTTTATGTTAACACCAAATTGTAAATAAAGTAATTTACCTTCAGAAGCTGTTCGATTAGGGGAACTAAGCCAATCATTGATTTTTAATTTGTCAGATAATTTCATAACATGATTTTTTTGGAAATTTGTTTAATATAAATTCTTGAAGCTCCTTTGTTAATCCTCTATTGTTATAGCCGACAAAAAGGCGGTTATGACAAGATGTTTTTATTTGTGATAATTCTGTTACCGGCTTTTCAAACGTGGCTTTTAAAATACCGATATGATTATGTTTTCGAAGCCCTGCCTGATTAAAATAAAGAGTGTTAATACAATATCTTTTATTTTCTTCGAGTTTAATATCATTGAATAATTCACAAAATTTGGCAGCATTAATAGGCTGAGGAATGTGAGCATCATAATGATAAGTACTTTTATTTTTGGAAATAAGAAGATCCATTGTGCGTTTCATTCCAGTTTTCCAGGTGCCGGACCACCAATAAGATTGCTCATTGTGTAAATCAGAAATAAAAAAAGGATTAAGTTCAGAATTTTTTGGTTTACGAAAAATCAAATGGTCATCGCACGACCAATAAAATGTAGGAGTAATATCTTTGAGCTGTGCAGCAATAAGGATTTTACGAATAAGATTTGCATCCTTATTATGTTTAAAAGGATCGTTTGTTTCAATCCAAACTATTTTATCTCGGTCAAGCCATTCAGGCAAACTGTCTGATAAAATAATTATCCTGTTTACAGGGAAATTTTCTTCAACAGAACGAAGTAATAATTTTAGCTCACCGCAATCGTTCCAAGCGCTTTCGTTTCTTTTAAGCGGAATTACAAAGTCAAATTTTTTCATTTAAGATGTTCTTTATAACCTACTCCACCTTCCATAAGTCTGTAATAATGGAAAATGTATAAGTTTTTTATTAATAAAATTTGTTTACCTGATTTTAATATTCTTCTAGAAAATTCAAGGTCTATACTCAGCAAACCTGCTTCTTTGAAACCTCCTATTTCTTTCCATGTCTTTTTTTGAAGTATCATTAAAAAGCCTGAAATTGGATTGAGGATTTTTTTAAAACTGACAGGATCTCTTTTGTTGTTTAAAGCAATTTTGCGGTGATTTATAATATTTGGGTCATTTGATATTGACTGATTGTATTTTTGTTCGCCACGACCGGTTCGTGAAGCGTAACAAGTAAATAAACCTGTTTCAGGTTTCATTTCAATTGCTGATTTAATAATTTGAGGAGCTTTGTTATCTAAAAAAAGAGTATCGATATCACGTAGAACTGCCCAATCGTTATCAGATGGCAATAGATTCATTACTTGATTATAGGCTTTGCCTATATTTTTATCAAAATCAAAAGGAGTAGTAATTAAAATCATAAATACTTTTTATAAATAGATTTATCAATAAGGTTGAGCCATTTTTTTCGATGTATATCAAAATTTTCAAATGTCAATTTTTTAGGAATAGTTATTAAATATTGATTTCCTTCACGGATAATTCCCACACCATAATCGGTGTCAATAACAAACATATTAAGGTTCTTATATTTTGAACGGAATAAAACAAATGCTTTCCATACATCACCGGTCCATAATTTTGTACCGCGGGGAACAATTTGCATTTCTTCATTTGTAGGATTACAATCGTGTATTACAATTGTTCCATATTTGTTTAAGCATTTAAGAGAATTATTAATGTCTTTTATCGCTTGATTTTTAATATGCAAGCCATCAATAAATATTAAATCAAATTTCTTTTTATTGATTTTAAAGAAATCATCAGAGGTCATTACATAATTAGTATTTGAAGCAGGATCTACACCGATTTTAATTTTGACATCAATTTTATTAAAATTACGATTTGGATTACAAACCCCTATTTCAAGGTAAGATTTGTAATTAAATTTTTCAATAATTTCATTTATAATATCCGTACGTTTCATAATTGCAATTTTAAATTTTTGCAATTGCATAAAAAAGGACATAAAAAAACCCTGTCCGGTTTTGTCGTTGGACAGGGTTTTTATTAAATATTGAAAAATAAATTTGTTTATGATGAGCTACTTGATGAGCTACCTGCCGGTGTTAATGGAATTTCAGCAGTATAAATAGGAGCAGGTCCGTTTTGAATGCTTTTAAATTGCATTGTAGCGCCCTTTTCACCTGTCGATTGAGTGCCGGAAGTGGCTGCTACACTTGCCAGTATTGCCGGCACACCGGGTTTAATACCCATTAGCCGATTGTTTCCATCAGCCTCAGGTACAATTATAAGAAACTTAGTAGTTCCTGCGAGCCGTTGAAATCCGAGAGAGGCAGCATCATTCTTCGGAAAGAAGAAATCATATACTGATTCAAAACTATTGGAGTCTTTTCCTTCTATTTTAGTATCATCAATCTTCCCACTATCTGGCGAAGCATATAATTTTAAGAAGTTTTTTCCGGATTTACAGACAATAGCTGTATCAATAGTTGCATAATCGCCTAATAATGTAGGTGTCGCCATATAGCCCGGCAATGTTTCTACATCATCAATAGGAATGTAGTATGCAATTAATTGAGTGCCTGCCATATTATCAGCGCCATCAGTAAAATCGAGGTCACCAAATGACACCGGTGGCACCATCGCAAATGTAATTCCCATTAAAGGATCAGCCCCAAGAGTAAAAGCGAACATCGCTAAAATTATCATGCTTATAAGCATTAATGATATTTGTCCTAATTTTTTCATTGTATTTTAATTTTGTTTATTGTTAAGATTAAAAATGAAGGCGCTTAGCGCCCTCATTAAATTATAATTAAGCAGCAGAACTTGATGAGCTACTTGAAGAGCTACTTGAAGAGCTGCTTGATGATGATCCATCAACACCAGGTTCGTTAGTGAAAAACACATCGTTTAAAGTCCAAAATTGAACACCGTACGCAGCAGCAAGATAAAATCCAATTACTTTAGGATTAATGCCTTTGGTGATAGAAACATTTTCCTGATCACTTACAAGGTCGGTACCAACACTCATATTCCAATCAACTGTGAGGATGATTCTTTTAGTAGTGCCCATTCCAGTCAACGGTTCGAGAATACAGTTTTTACCACTTCCTTCAAGAAATGTTTTTTCAAACTCCTTGTTATATGGAAGAGATCCGTTGATGTTTTGATAATTATCATTGTATGCATCCAATATTTCATGACTCATACGAAGTTTGATTTTTTTACCACGTAATGCCGGATTGATTGCACAGGCAGCACGATAAAATGCTTTCAACTTAGCAACGCCATTAGTTGAATCAATATCACCTGTATTTATCATATTCTTTTTGGCAACTGAAATTGTTCCTAAAAGGATTTCAGCATCAATTATGGTGAAAAAGCCATCATTTACATCAAGAGGACCGGTACCTGATGCATTACGAACACCCCAAAATGCTGTAAGATCGTTAAAATCAGCAGCAGCCTGACGAGATATTCCTTCAAGAAAATCTTTTTCAAAGGGATGATCTTTTGGATTAACACCTTTTTTCATGATATGGCCAAGATAAGTTTTACGGTAAGCCATTGGCTCTTCCTCGAGCATAATCTCACCGATTTCAACCCTTAAAGTTCGAGGTATCAGGTTGGCTTTATCGGTAGCCGGATCCCAATCTCTTTTGTAAGGTCTTAGTAAACGCTGAAACCTTAAGGTTGTCATGGTAAATTTGTCTTTAATACCGGCAACTACATCAAGTTTAGCAAAAACTTCATTGGCGGTAACAGCAATCTTTAAAAGTCCTTTAGCGAACTTTTCCGCATATTGTTGCAAAGCGGTAATGTCTGTTGCATTATTTCCCATTGGAGAATATTTTTAAGTGAATAATTTATTTATTTTATTTGGCTGAGATTAAAAAAATGTTCAGCTTCAGCATCAACAACAACAGCATCACTACCATCATTATCGGCACCGGCACCTGTTGGGGTTACGGTTTTTTTGCTGAGTTTATCGTTTTCGGTTTTCAGCGTTGCATTATCATTTGATAATGTTTCCTTTTCGGATGTTAATGTTTCCTTTTCGGAAGTAAGTGCAGTTATCTGATCACGTAGACCTTTGATACTTTCACTATCTTTGAGCCCTGAGTAGGCTTCGATTGTGTTTGCGTTAGTTCCCAATAATGTTTCAACAGATGTTGCCTGTTCGGTGCTAAGGAATATTCCACCATCGTTAACCTCAAGAGGTTTTTCTGAGTTAACAGCTTTTGTTAACAGATTAAATTTTGGTTTGCTCATTGTATTTGAATTTGAGATTTGATTTGAATTAGAGTTTTTATTTTTATTGGCAAGCTCAACCGCGCGAGAAATGGCGAAGTCTAAATCGCCAATTGAATCAACCAATGTGCCTACAAGATTTTCAACTTGAAAAAAGCCTCCTTCAAGCTGTTCGTCTGTAATATTTGGACGATTGGCTTTAACGGCATCCATGAATAATTTATCGTGAGGATCGAGTAAGTTTTTCTGAACAGGGGCATCATTACCTTTAAGAGCTTCTTCATATTCAAGATTTTTCTTTCCTGAAGTAGTCGCATAAATTCTACGGTAAACTTTACCATCCTTGTCAGTATGATTTTGTGGAATACCTTCGATTTCAATAAAAGTTCCAATGCTGCCCATAAATGAACCGGGACGAGCTACGATTTCGTCTGCAGACACTCCTGCAAAAACACCAGCACTATGCATGTGACCATCAATAAAAGAAACAATAGGTTTAGTTGCTTTTTGGAAAGCTTCCTGTAAAGGAGCAACAGAATTGCTCTGTCCACCACCTGTGTCAAATATTACAACATGAGCTATAATATCAGGATTTTTATCAATATTAAGAATGCTTTGACCTATGGTTCTTGTACCAACTTTCCCACTTGAAGTGTCGTATTTAAGCATTATTCCTTCCACAGAATGAACTGCTATTAAACCTTTGTTAGATGATGATTTGCCATCAGAATTAATATAATTTGATGATTGAATATCAAATAATTGAAAAAATGGTTCAATCGAATCTTTTTCCATTTCAAAATGAATTCCTGAAAGGATAGCATTAGCAATTCTATTATACTGCAGATAATACTGGAGAGAAACTGACCAAGTATCGTTTAAAACTGCTTTTACAAGTGAATAATTCATATACCTATTAATTATAGGTACAAGATTATCGCAATAAGAATAAAAATAAAAGGACTTAATTTATGTGTATTTCGATGTAGCGTTTTTTTAATTGAAAAAAATCATTCCATTCCTGATGCCATGTGAATAGTTTTATTCCGAAAAGGTAATAATCAATAGTATTTGGTAAGCCAACAGAGTTATATTCAGAAACTTTCATTTCGTCATAAAGCATAGGATAAAGAGATAGATCATTAATATCACGATCGAGGTTAAATTTTCCTTGATAAATTGGTGCTGCACCATTTTGAAACGAGCGGATTTTAAATGTTGCACCCTTATCACCCGATTTTAATGTGCCGGAGCTTGCAGAGATATTATGAATTGTTGCCGGAGATCCTTTCTGTATTCCTAATATTCGCAGGTTTCCATCCGATTCCTGAACTATAACAACCCATTTGGCTGCGCTAAGTCGCATAAAGCCAAGTGCATTTTTGTCATTTTTTGGGAAGTAAAATTCATAAAACGATTCAAAACTACCGGTTTCTTTTCCGGTTATTTTATTGTCATCAATCTTACCGGTGTCGCTTGAAGCATATATTTTGTAAAATGTTTTATAAGGACGTGGAATTACATCATCATAAATTATTGATTTATCATTGAATGTTAAAGGGTTGGGTTTATAATCAGGAATAAGGTAAATATCATCAAAAGGAATTGCCCAGGCTACGATTGGAGTACCTGGCATATTATCATTGTCCGAAAAATTGAGGTCTGAATATTGCATAACTATTGTGTTAGAAATTGTTTATATTGAGCTGCTTTCTTGGGGGTTGTCATCTGGCATTGTTGTTGGATCTGCAGCAGTATAAATAGGAGCTCGTTTAGTAAGTAGCCCTTTAAAATGATATTTATACCCTTTGTTTCCGGAAACTGTTTGAGTTTCAAAATTGCATAAAAACGTTAGTGGTTGCTCTATTGTGCCTGCAATTTTTTTGAGATTATCATTATCTGTAAGATGTAAAATAAATCTACGACCGTCCATTTTTGTGAATAATTGCAGTATTTCGGGCGATTCTGGAACAAAGCCTTTTAATTCTGCTTCAATAATATTTCCGTGATTAGACTGTTTAATTGGTTCAGAATATTCGAGCGAATCAATTGAACTGTATCCTTTAAACCAAAGGTAGCCATCTTTAAGTACAATTGAAGATGTAATTTTATTATTGATAACAAACGGAATTGAATTAACTTTTTCTACTTCTACAAAATTAAAAGAAGCAATACCTGCGATATTATCTAAAGGTGGATTTGGAAAATTATTCATAATACAAAGTTTGATTATTTTTTAAAAAAATAAAAGGACACATCTATAATATTATTAACTGAAAAATTTGATATAAAATAAAGGACACATCTAACAATATTTTGACTTAAAAAAATGATTATCAATAACTTAATTTTCTAACAACGCAGGACACATCTAACAAACATTTTTTACACTCTGATAATCTTATAGTTACGAACATTTCGCCAACGTTGATATGCTTTTAACATACTTTCCATGCTTCGATCGGCTTCAGTTATGCCATAATAGTTACAAGAATGTAAAATTTCCTGTTCAATTGTAGTTTTAATTCCTCGTCCAATATTCATAGTTGTGAGGTCGTAAATATGATCATCGAACTCAGATTTTATTATCTGGTTGAAGAAAATAATATTTTGTTTTGAGATGTAAAATCCTTCCCGGGTATAAAAAAATTCTGATAATTGAAAATTTAACTGATCTTTAAAATCTTTTATACTTTCTTTTGGTTCCCACTGGGCGGTTTTCTGAAGAACTTTTAAAAGATAAATACCATAACTGTTAAGCGTAGATACAGTAACAAATCCATCTAAGCTATTAGCCCGATGAAGTATAAACTTTTTTAAAAACGCGTGCGTAGGCACTGAAATTGTGATCATTCTTTCATAAAATTATGAAAGCGGCCACCCTGCGAACACAAAAATAAGAAATATTTCTAATAATGTGAATAATTCCCAAATAAAAAATAATTATTTTATTTGGGAATTATGGGAGAGAGAGAAAATTATATTAATAACAGTTACTAAAAGGAATTGAAATAACTCCTTTTAGCTTTGTGTTATAAATAATTAAAAATTTATAATTATTTGCTGTTTATCTATTCGTTTTTTTCTACGTGTTTCAGCGTGGTGCTTTGCATCATATTTTAAATGACACCGTTGACAAAGTGCTTTTAAATTAAAAAAACTGTTATTATTAATATCATGGTCTAAATGTGCTACTGTTAATATAACTTTACTTCCTGTTATTGGATGTGGTTTATAATTTTTAGCACCACAAAATTCACATTTATTTTTAGCCCGATAAAACCGAATAAACTTACTACGTAACTTCCAGTCACTACTATATTTTTTATAATCTATTGGCATATCCTATTCAAAAACAAAAACCCTTCCTCTTTCCAAAAAAACCATAAAATCATTATGCTCTCTAAAATTTCGTTTTACACGAAATGCCCAATATATTCCCGGATTTGCTTCACTATGTATTAAATATGGTTTTTCAATTAATAATTCTTCATCATAATAAAAATCTATTAATTCTGCAACCCTTGTATTTTCAGGCTTTTCTTTGTAAAACCAATTACCATTTTCATCTTTCTGTAGATTTTTCATTTTTTTTGTTTTTTAAAAAGCACACACTAAAAGGGGACTTCCCCGGACTACCCGAACTACCTGTCACATTATCAGGTTATTATAGAGGTTTTTGTGTAAATATCAAAAACTACCTGAACAACACCAACTCCCTCGGACTACCTTGGACTACCTCGAACTACTAATATTATACACCTAACTACCTTAAAATTAAAAAAGTAGTTCAGGTAGTTCAAGGTAGTCCTATATTTTATGTTCAGAATATTCATTTTAATATTTTTTAAAAAGGTAAATCATCTGGTTTCTTTTTAACAAGTCCGGGTTCAATGTGTGAATCAGGATTTGTTGTTTCATTATCATAAAATTCAATAGCTTCACGTTCGAGATTAATATTTAACATTTCATAATCAAAACAAAAAGCTGTTGTAGTTTGTTTTTGTTCAATTACTTTTCCTTCGGCTTTATTAAAATCTTTACGTGTAAACTTACAAGCTCTCTCAATCCCAATAAAATATTTGTTAGTTTTTAAATAATGCATCAGGCTGTCCTGGGGCAATGCTTTTTCGTTTCTCCTGCGTAATTGTTCAGCGTATAGTTTTGCAATAGAATTAAATTTAAAACGCAAAATTCTTTTTCCTTCAGGAAAGCTTTTTTCTCCTTGCTTTGTTTTTAATGTTTCCATCATTTTAACATTAAAATGCCACTTATCTATCAAAATATTATCATCAAACATTGCTTCTAATAAATTCCAGAATACACCGATTTCATCAGATTGTTTTATTTGTTTGTTATGAATGCGTGTAACTGAAAGCCCTTTTGCAAAAATCTGGTCGTAATTAAATTGAAAATCAAATTTAGATTCAAGTGTTTTAAAAGCCGAAATAACGGTGCAAATATTTCTAAGCAATCTGTCGTTTATTTCTTCATCGGTTGTAGCTTCAACGAGCTTTTTCATTGCCGTATCGTAATTTTCTTTGTAATATTCAACAAAATGTTTACGATGTTTTAAAATCAAAAAAGTAAAGTGAGGCAGCCCATCACGTTCCATTTCTTGTAATTTTTCAAAATTTTTCTTTGCTTCTTTTGATAAACCTTCTTTTGAAAGAAACTGTAAAAATAACGTCCGGCTACTCAGGGCAGCATCTATTGTGGGCATTTCCTGACCTGCAACAATTACAGACTGGTTTACTTCTGTGGTTTCCTTTTTCCCGCCTTTATCCATGTTCAAGCGGCTTCTTCCGATTGCATTGTAGATTGATTTTAATGTTTCAATTTTATCAAAATCAAGATTGTTTTTGTATTCATCTACAAAAGCAATAGAATTACGAAACATCTCAAGATGTTTTGCAAGTCCGGGTTTGGTTCCGTTGTGTATGTTGAATTCTGTTTGTTTTTTTCCGAAAAGGCTAAGAAGCGAATAAGCAAGTGTGTTCTTTCCCGATCCTTTTTGTCCAAATAAATTCAACAAAGGAAAATTATCGTTTAAATAAAATATATGATCACGAAACAAAGCAGCGATGTACCAAGCAAAACCAATCATTGCATTGTCGCCGTGTACCTTCAAAAATAATTTCATCCATTCCTCAAAATTTACTTTCGATTTTTTATATTGAAATTTTCTTTCATCCAGAAAAATAGTTTTGTCTTTAATAAAAATTTTTGAAAATGCAGGGATAAAATAATCCTGTTCGTTGTGATTAACTATTCCGTACTCATCAATTTCAATAAAATTTCCTTCATTATTTATCATGCCGTTTGCCCAGGCCCAAAATCCTTCTTTTTGCCAGCCGAGATTTTTTATTTCCTGACATGTTCGTGTTTCTTCATAAAGCTTAAGTTTTAATTTTTGAAATTGAGCCATCTGCCCCCAGAACATAAAATTTCCTTTGCTTTCTATATTACGTTGAAATCCTTGCAGGCTTGTCATCTCTTGCATATCGAGGTCAACGACCACACGGTAACCGTGTACATTAATAAGTTCGTAAATTCGTTTGCTGTCGTACACGCTGTTGATATGAAAAACAGCTTTCATAGTAAAATTTGAAAGTTTTTCGATACCAAATTTTGTTCTGAAATAATATTCATTATAATAAGTGTAAAATCCCCATTTTTCAAAAGATTTAGGATCGACACCTTCCGGCAGCCGATCATCTCTTTCTACTTTTACATTTTCGTGATTAAGATCAGAAATTTTATCATAAAATAATTTAGATTTTACCTTTGTTTGCTTACATATTTGCTCGATGTACACATCCATTTTTGTTTTATCGAGATTAAAAAGCAGCTTGGTTATAAAATTAATAGAGTCGTGTCGAAGCAAAGGATCTCCACCGGCATTTTTAAAATATTTTTCAGAAATAGATAAAATATAATCCTTACGATTGTTTTTTATCCACAATTTAAAATCCTTATTTGATTTAAAAAAACTGTCAGGATCTTCGCCTGGTGGAAGCTCGGCAATATATACATTCATTCCATTTTCGATAGCGAGCTTGGCGTTGCGATTAGAAGCATTGCGACCTGCAGCATCACCATCGAGAAGCAATGTTATAGTGTTTGTATATTTCTTAATTAATCGAAGCTGATTTATTGTTAAGGAAGTGCCGCAAGGTGCAACCGTATCAATAATATCAATTGAGTGCAGGCTGATAACGTCAGTATATCCTTCAACAATAAAGCAATGATCGTTTTTTGAAATAGACCGGTATGCAAAATTTAATCCGTAAAGGGTATTAGATTTATTGTATAAAATAGTATCTGAAGAATTAAGATACTTTGCATTTTTATCATTTTTTATATTAGGAATTAAACGCCCTCCAAAAGCTATCGGTCTGTTGGCTCTATTAAAAATCGGAAATATTACACGGTTGCGGAAACAATCAAAACGTTTTCCCTTACTCTCTTTTATTAACGAGCTTTTCAGATAAAAGCTTTCTTTAACATTTTTAGATTTAAAATGATTAAGTAGATTGTCCCAGCTATCAGGAGCAAAACCAATTTTCCACTGTATAATTTCTTCCCTGCTAAAGCGATTCTGTATGTATTCGAGAGCCAATGTATTTTTATCTTCCCAAATTTTATCGAATGATTTAAAAAAATTGATGGCGATATCATTGATAAGATAAAGCTGTTCCGATTGTTTAATAATTTTTTCCCTTTCGGGAGATGGTTTTTCCTCTTTAATTTCGATACTGTATTTTTTTGCAAGAAGTTTAAGAGCTTCAGGGTATGTAATCTTTTGATGTTCCATTACAAAATTAATAGCGCCACCGGATGCATCACAGCCAAAGCATTTGTAAATTCCTTTACTGGGAGATACAACAAAAGAGGGAGTTTTTTCATCGTGAAAAGGACAGCAGGCTGTATAATTAACACCTGCTTTTTTTAGCGGCACGAAATCACTTACTACATCTTTAATATCAGCTGCATCAAAAATCTTTGAAATTGTATCTTGTGGAATCATTTAGTTATTTTAGAATTTTAGTTTGTCCGAAAATGTATGACATTTTATTTCCTTTAAAATCAGGGTTACAATGTGCAATAACATACCGATTTTCTAATTGTAGTTTTTGATTTTTTAATAGTAATTCAATATGATCAGAAGAATGTTGATGAATAACATCTAGCTCCAAATAATTTGCTATTGACAACTCAATAGTTGCACCTTTGCTGTCTCGCCAATTGTTTAGCATAAATATTGCATCGCAACCGCAAAGAGCTTTCACATCCTCTTTGATGAAGCTTCGCCAGTTCTTATCGTGATTGTGCGAAATAATCATCGGATTAACTGGCTCAAAGCCTTTTGCTTTGAGTTCGTTTTCAGCTTCTGCAAACAACTTTCGAGCTTGTTTTTCTATGCCGCTTATTTTTCCGGAGATGTAGATTTTTTTCATTGTTTTAATATTGATAATCATTAACATAATCTATTTGAGAAAAATTAGATTTGGGACATCTGATTTTAATATTATTTTCAAGCATAATTTGAAACTCAACATTTCCATCGCGGCGAGTAACTCTCAGCATTTGTAACGACTTGTTTCCTTTAATTTAAAAGATATTCTTCAAAAAGATGTTGTAACAATGACCTGTTAAGTATTTTCCGTTCCTCAAGTGTTAACCTTTTTTTTTCTTCAAAAAGAACCAGGTCGGGAATTTGTTCCTTGATAGGTTCAAATTTACGTGGTACGTTTTTCAGGTAGAAATTAGTTTCTGTAATTATTTTCATGATTCTTAAATTAAGAAAGCCGACACAGTCGGGCAGGGTGGCCGGCTTTCGGGTTAATAATTAATCGTTATTTTTTTTTAATTGAAAAACTCCGGATTGTTTAAGGATATCTTCAGTAATAAGATTATCGCTATTGGCCATTATCTTAATTGCATCAACTTTGACCTTAGCAATATTTATTATTTCCTTGGCAGAATCGTTAATTGCTTTTGCTCTGTCGATAGATATTGAATCTTTAGGATCTGCATCTGGATCGTTTCCTTCTTTTAATCTTTCGATAACATCAAAAAGATGCGATTGTAAATCATTTAAATTTGTTGTAGTCATTTATTTTCCTCCTGTCTTTTATTTATTTGCCTGGTTAATTGACCCCTTGTATGAATCAGCTGCTGTATTTCTTCAGGATAATTATAAAGCGAATTACGTTTCATATTTTCTGCCCTGGTAATTAGCTCAAGATTTTCCTTATCACAATTCATTGTGTCCGTAGTTTTAAAAGCAACAATAAAACCTTCCGGGACCGGTCCGTTTTCTTTTTCCCAGCTGTGTACATGAAGATGTTTAAAATTACCTTCAGAAACCCTGATTAATTTGTAAGTTATCCCGGTCCTTTTGTCTTTTCTTAGGCTTATGTAGCCGTTAAATTTTGTATTGGCAGGTTTATTTCCTTTTTGGAAAAATGTATGTTTTACTTTTTCTCTTAACTCAGCAGACATTTTTTTCCCTTTATTGGCAGGTACATGACCTTTAGGATATCGAGTTGATTTACCTTTATTGTGTCCAGGATACAATCTCCCACATTCGGGAGAAGCAAGAAATTCAGGACTTTTTTTAAGATTCAAAATATTAGCTCTATTATAAATTGAATATATAGAGCGTTTGAGTTTTTCTGCAATAGCTTTAGTTTTGGTATTTGAGTATAATTCTTTAATAATTTTATCTTCATCTTTTGAGAAACGTCCGTTCGGATTTCTGAGAATATTATATCGTAGTCGAGCTGATTTAATAGCAGAATCTGAAACAGAGAAATGAGAAGCAAGGTCTGCATCGCTAAGATGTAGATTTTTTTTGATGAAATCAATTTTATCAGATGTCCAAAGCTTTGCCGGCATAATTAAATATATTTAAATTCAATTCTATTAATTACTGAATCGGGGCTGCAACCGGTGTGAGTGTCGCAAAACATTTTAACGAAATCTCCGGGAGTCATGTTTGGAAAACCTTCTTTAATAACTTCCTCTTGTGTAATGTTGCGTAAGGTTTCTTTCTTAACGCTTACAACTTTTAATTGACAAATTTTGTCAATTTTTTCTCCTTTTTTTAAACCCTGACATTTTACAACTGCTTGCAAAATTTCATCTTGTTTAAGGTGCCACCAGCCGTGTCGGCGGGTAACTGTTTTGGTTTTGGTTTGTACCTGATCAGTTGTTAGAAAAAATGAAATGTTTCTCATAATTTTTAAGTTTTGTTTATTATGTGTTTTCCGGAAGTGTAGAAATGATTCATATAACTCATGTACATTTCTGGAGACATCTCAACGATGTATTGATTATTTTCAAATTTGTCACGGTTCAAAAGTTCCCGGATGAGATATACAATGGTATTTCTTTCATCGCGGCTAATGGGTTTTTCGCTTTTAAGCTTTTCGAGAAGGCTGTTAATTAGCTTCATAGATTAACAATAATATGATTCATAATAATATGGATATGTGGATAAAAGCTAAACTCCGCAGGTATGCAGAGCTTATCTTCAAGAAGCCAGGCTTCGAGTTCATTAAGCTCCCTGTTTATATATGATCTAATCTGTAATTCCATTGAGTTCAGTTTGTAATTTTTCTGCTGCTAATCTGACTTTATATTCCTCTGAATTGTAATCTGTTTGTAGTAACATTCCTTGAAAGATATTTTCGACACCGGTTTGCAGTATTTTTAATTGTCTTTCCGATATAGCTTCAAGATTATAGAGGGTAATATCCCCTTCATCTGATGATGTTTTTATTAGTTTTAGCATGATTTTTTGATTTAAGCAGGAAAAATATTTGAAATATAATCTGTATAAGTTTCATTATAAAAATCGAAATCAACAAAAGGATGATGGACTTTTGTTACTCTTCCGTAATATTTTTCATTATCAACGTAAAAGCGAGCTTTATCTCCTACTTCGATGTTTTCCCGAAATTGTTTATCCTTTTCGAGTAAAGACCAAATTCTTATGAAAATTAAAAATAGAAAACTTACGATTACTAATAATATCCATTCATTCATAATAATTTGATTTTAAGAGTTAATAATTTTCTTTGCTTTCCACAATAAATCATCAAAGTGTTCTATTGTGTTTTTTTGCGTTTCCGGAATAAGTACTCTGAGATCTTCTTTATGTTTAATAATAAAAAGAGCAGCTCCTCGATCAGAAAAAACGAACACTTTGTAAGGCATAGTTCTATCGATAGCATTACGAACTAATGCTTCATTTTTTTGTGATTTTTCTGTTCTGATCAGATAAGACCTTTGACGGATTAATTTCGCAAAAAGCGAATTAAAATCACTGGCAAGGGATTTTGTTTTTGTCTTTATCATGATTCTAAGATTGAATTAATAGTAATTAATTCGGCTTGTAGTTTCAGGCGTTTAGAGTGCGAAACCATGCCACGGAAAATTTTAGAAATGCGAGCTTGCTTTTTAAGCAGATCAGCACGAGGATAGTGTTTTAGCCTTTGGACAGAAAAAAGCGGCGCCGACACAACTCCGCTTACAATTTTAACCGGATGCTCGGTAAATAAAGAACGAACGTGTCTGTTTTTCATAAGTTTTAATTTTAAAAAAGCAGAGCCGGGCAGATGCCCTGCTTTTAGCTCCCCGTTACTTGCTGCCCTTGATACATACAATACCTTCGCCATTTATTAGGCAATTATTTGTTCCTTTAAATGGACAATCAATATTTTCGAATTGTAAATTATTATCTGTAATGTCATATTTGTTATCAAGTTTTGTCCAATTGCAGAAAATAAATTGCTTAAGAATTTCTTTTTTAGTATCAAATTTTTTAAACTTTGCTAAGTGCATAAAAGCTTTGCGAGCTTTAGGAAACTTGGCAACTTTATCAAATATCATTTCAATTTGTAATTCAGAAAGATTATTTAATTCCTGCCATTCCTGGTCATCCCATTTAAGATTAATAACCTTTTGCAGTGTATTTGTTTTGTCAAGATAAAATTCGATTTTCATAATTATTCTTTAGTAGTTTCTCGGAACATATCTAACTGATTTCTATTTTCTTTTGCTCTTTTATAAGATTCTTGGCGTTCGTCAAGTTCGAGGCGTTGGAGCTCTTGAAATTCGGCAGTTGAATTTAATTTTTCCTTGATTATAGAAATACGGTTTTGTCTTTTTGCAGAAACTTTAAGACTTTCTTCAAGTCGTTTGTAATAATCGTATAATATTTTATCAATAGTTAGATAAACCCAAAGTTCGAAAGTAGGATTTAACCATGCTGCAAATTTTAAAGCTAAAATACGATGCATCCAGGTGCCGGATTTTTGTCTGGAAATTATTAAATCTTCCTCTTTTTCTACTTTTAAATAAGGAGAATTCTCCTTTTTTAAGCACTCATTTATGAATGCTTTTGTGTCATCATTTTTTAAAAAGTCTTTAGGTAATTTTCCGTAAATCTTTGCCATTTGGGTGGCATTTATCATTACCTTGTCATTTGTCAATTCAAAATCAACAAAATGATTATGAAATTCTTGTTTTAATAATTGTGTTTCCATTTTTATATAATTTAAGGGATTAATGCTTCTTTTAATGTATCGCTCCATTCTGTAACCAGTTCGGGAATGTCTTTTTTTAGACATTCACTAATAATTTTTAATGATTCGATGTGACATAAGTACTTGTTATTAGTTTTGAGCCAAGTTTGCATGGTAAACCATGCTTTATTATGAAAATCTTCTAACAAACGAACACATTCTTTGTTTTTTTTAATTTCTTTTAAAATACTGGTTTTCAGTTCCATTACTTTTTTGGTATTAAATTTGCTATTTGTTTATTTTATAAATAAATTGTATATTTACAATGCAAATGTAAAGTAATCCTGTTATTAAATGCAAGAAAAGATTACATTATTTTGCAGTTTATAATAATTCTAAATATAAAACAATGAATTATAATAAAATAGAAATATTAAGAGAGCAAAAAAACTTTACAAAAAAAGATGTTTATCGAGCAGTTGGAAAATCAAGACAATGGTACAATGATATTTTTACTGTAAAAAATATAAGAGTTGATGATTTAATTGTAATAGCAAGGTTATTTGATGTACCAATAAATTACTTTTTTGAAGATGAAAAAAACGGATATAATGATATTTCACAGGTTAATGAACAAAATATAAAATATGAAAATGATGATGTCCTAAAATTTTTTAAAAAGCAAATAGAGCTGAAAGATGGACAGATTAAGTTTCTGCAATCGTTAATTAATAAGTAAGACAGAGTTTTTCACTGTCACGAAAATCGCACAAAATAAACTTCGAACATATAACAATGAATTTGTAACAGTTTGAAAATCACAAATTGAAAAAATAAAAGGAGATAAAATAAAGTCCCTCTTTCTCCGCTTTTATTTTTATAACTAACTGAAAACGAATTAGCTCCTCGTTAC
>Ga0307928_10001536_pt1 | contig 17540 bp, 26 predicted proteins | sample AceLakmetagen232_FD_201815 | JGI IMG/M metagenome (GOLD analysis project Ga0307928, IMG submission 201815) | Saline water microbial communities from Ace Lake, Antarctica - #232 | ecosystem: Environmental > Aquatic > Non-marine Saline and Alkaline > Saline | place: Antarctica: Ace Lake... | reverse complement strand
CCTGTTGCCAACACGTTTTTAATTATTGTTCCAAATGGAGTAGGAGATGTAGCAGATGAATGTGTATAAGTATTAAATAAACCATAAATTAATAATCCTGCACCTATTATACTTTGCCAACCAAGATAACTAGTTTTAACAGCACCCGCAACACTACCTGATTCTCCTGCTACTGTACCAAGTCCTTTAGAAGCAGTTTTAAATAAAGTACCACGTACACCCACTGTACCAGCCCAAAATGTTATGAATTGTCCTAGAATTGCCATTACTGCTCCAGTACCAGCCAGAACACTAAAAGCTACAACTAAACCAGTACCTATTGCAGGGAATTTATTTATTAATGTACTAAACCATTCTATTATATTAATAACCCAATCTATAAATGAACTGAATAATCCACTCTGTGATAAAGCTTCAATTATAGAAAACTTTAAGAAAGTCCAAGACGCATTAAGCTCGTTAGTCTTAACATTGAATGTTGATTGCTCATCACCAATCATTTTATAATTAGCAAACAAACTTCTTAAAGCACCACCAAATGCACGTTGTAAAGCCATACCTGCAAACATAACAGATAAACCTAAACCTAACATTTGCATATTAAATCGTTTAACAGCTTTATGAACTTTATTAATAGGAGTTAAATCATCAAGACCAAATTCAGACCATAAAGTACCGCCCGTTAAGTGCTTAGAACCTGTAAACATAAATGCATCAGTAACTTGTTGCATTCTTACTGTTAGTTGATATAAATTTCCAGTAAGTAGTTTAGTTTGATATGTTAACCTTTTAAATGCAGGAGTAATTTTACCACTAGCTAGTCCCCCAATAACCAGGAATTTCTTTATTATTTCACTTAATTGTAGTTGTGCATCTCCTGTTACGTTTACTGGAATATTTATTGCTGCTATCATTGTTTATCGTCTCTTATTTTTTTCATGTTCTCTTTTTTCAAGTTCATTATGTTTTACTAATTCTCTTAATTGTGAATTTAATTTAACTAAAGGGTAATCATCATCAATATACACTCCAAGCTCCTTCTCAACATAGAACATATTAGTTGCCATGACCGATTCAAATTGTTCTAAATCAAAGTAATCTGTCACAGCAAACTCTTGTTGCATCTGTTGAGCATTACCTCTTATTGTGCCTGTGGACTTACGTTTTTGCTTATGGCTTGAAGCGTGTCTTTTTTTTGTTGTTCAAGCTCAGTACGTGTAGTCATACCAAAACTTATCATAGCCTCATTCAAAAAGGTTAATAAGTTCAAATCAATGAACATCTCTAATTCTTGTTTATCTTCTTGAGGTAACTCTGGCTCATCACGTAATAATAAGTCTAACATAAAAGGATAAAACTTATCAAATAATATTTCTTTATTCTCACCAGCAGCAGTAATTAACTTCAAAAACCGTCTGCCATCACCTACTTTAGGCTTAATCTCTTTCTCAAAATCTTTAACTTTTAATTCTATTTTTCCTACATAATTAGCATATTTTCCCACTCTAATCACCTTTGTATTCTTTACCACCTAAAGTTTTAACAACCTCAGATTTATCATTCTCAACTCGTGCATCATCCTCTTGTACTTCATTAGCAGTAGCCTCAAAAGCATCAATTCTATTCTTAAGCTCAAGAACTAAATTCCATAATGCATCCTCTTTCTTTGTTTGCATAGCAACTATATGGTCTTGCCAAGCTTTCATCCATCTTGTACCACCATAATTATTTACACAATCCTTATCCCATTCAGCCCAAAATATATACGGGAACTTACCAAATGTAGGACTTACAGGAGGTAATCTTTCTGAATCACCTAACTGTACCCTATAACCAGTTATCTTTTTCTCTTCAACTTCCTTGTCTACTTTTCCTTTTTTCATACATCATTCACCTCTATATTAAAATAATAAAAAAATAAAATAAACTTTATGATCCACCATTTTGATCAAACTCTACATAACAATCATTAGCTGCTGCAGATATTTTTACGTCCTGTGTTGCATGACCATCAGCATCAACCTTAATTCCACCAAGTGATTCTATCGTACAATTATTCATCATCCAAGTTGTAATTGTTTTACCTGTACCTTGATTAGCTTGTATTGCTATACATACACCTGCTGTAGGAGATGCACTCGCATAGTTATATCTTGTATAATCTGAAGCATCACCAGTAGTTGCTGTAGTCGTAAGCTTGAACGCATACAAATCATAAACATTATCTCCATTAGGAGAACAGATTAATGTGCCAGTAAACTCACCTTTAGTGGGAGCTTGTGGATCTAACTCTGAATTTTGATTACCTGCTGTTGTACCTAGTAACATAACCTCACTAGTACTCGTCTCTGATGGTTTAAATTCTATCTCTTTTGATATTGCTGAGAACTCTACCTCATTCTCTCCAACTGCAGCTAACTGTGTTAAAAGAGGACTAGTAGTCAGCACTGATGCAATAGCACTACCTATGGTAATGCTAAAATGTCTGCCTTGTGTTAAACTCATTATAATTCACCTTTTTTTATTTTTGCATTAATTATCTCGTCTATGAGTTCACTCTTTTTAGTGTCATAGACATCATACTTTTTACCTATCTTCCTGACTTCTTTCATCTTTTCATTTGATAATTTTATCCTTAATTTCTTAATGGATATTGATTCTTTGTCTTGACCAATCTTATCATTTATCCTTTCAATTATCTTGTTATCTTTTGATACCTGTTTCCATAGTCCTGAAGGTTTAGCATTATGTTCTATAATATCTCCAGGGTATCTCCAAGCACCAAACAATCTTCTCCTTTCACCATAATATCTCCATTTCATAATAATATCACCTAAATGTTTTTGATAATCTCCTACGTAATGCAAGAGGGAAATTCTTTCTTAATCGCCAATATGTTAAATTCATATAACCAGGAGTACCCGACCAACGCCAATGACTAGGACTCTTACCATATACTAAACTCTGACCAACATGAATACCAAATCTACGATTATGTGTATTATATGGACCTAACACTGCAAAGCCAGGATCTTGATTTACCCATTTGTTATATGGGAAAGTTCCTGGTACTTGAGAGATAACTTTTAATCTAGTATTAGTAGCTTGATATGCAATACCTGCTCTTAACACACCTTTATCAACAGGAGATATACTCTTAGCATATATTTTAGCACTCTTACCTTGCTGTTGTAAAGTTAATTCTACTGCACGTTTCACATTCTTACGCATACGCCTTAAACCAGCAATAGCATTATTAGCATCAAACCGTATCTCTAACATTATGGTCTCCAATTAAAATTATAAACTTGTGTTGCTATATTGTATGTTTGTTCACCAAGCTCTAACTCATCAACATTACTATCCTCAATAAAATCAGGAGTATCAAAATACATTCCTAAGAACTCAAGAATACTCTGGTTAGCAATAATAGTATCAGCAATACTACCTCTACCATTATCTATTCTACTTTTCTTATACTTAAGCTTACTATAAAACATAATCTCTACTACTGCAGGAATGTCCTGAGTACTATTTTTCATATCAACAAAAGAATGTGTTATCATAGTAGGATATATGACTATCTGTGGCAAATTAGGAGAGTCTTTAGCAAATGAACTTACAACTGACCAAGTTATCTCATCCTCACTATTTACGTCAATAAAAGCATCAGGCTTGTTAGCGTTCAATAGATTATATAGAACCTTAAAAATATGTTCACGTACATCACCCATAGTAAGATTTAATTGATAATTACCATCATCAATCATTGTCTGAGTTACAGTAAACGAATCAGATGATGCTTTATTAACTTTGTATATTCTTACATAAATAACATCACCTAGACTATAATCACAATTAAGCAAGTCAATAAGATACAAGCCTGAACCGTTTATACTACCACTACAAGATTTACTCTCTGTAGAATTGTATGCTATTACTTTATATGTAGCATCAGCTCCTGTACAAGTTCCGTTTACTATTACTGGTGTGCTTGGCATTTTATTGTTCCCTCGCTAAAGTTATGGATTGTGCAACTGTAACCTCATTGAAATAGATAGGACGTATCTCACTAATCTCATAAATTATACTATCAAATACTACTTTATCAGTAGCAGTAACAGCAATGTCCTCATCATCCCTGATAAGAAAACGTATCTCGCCAGTACGTAACTCACCTAAATCAGCAGTTATCATCTTAGATTTTACATAATTACTAGGCACACAATATACAGTTCTTGCAGTACCTTCTTCTTCTGTGTTCTGTTCATAACCACCACAACTACCAGTAGTTACTGTGACAGGTGTAAGAGTTAATTCACTACGTATATTAGAATCGGATAATAAGTTTCTTACTGTTCCACGTATTCCTTCTCCTAAAGCTCCCACTTTAATTAACCCCACCAATAGTAGCTATGTGCATACCTGTATAAGTTCCTAATTCTTTAAACAACTCATCAATACGTTCTTTTACAAGAACTAAATATTGTCCTGCATTAGTATAACCTTTACTCAAACCTATACTCTCTAAATTAACATCATCAGCACCTGTAAACAAAGAACTATGACTCTTAGTCTGTAATATCTGTCTAATAGCAATCAAGATAGATAATTGTCTAACAAGCTCCATTTTACTCTTATCTTCAGAATCAGTAGAATCTCTATCCATACCCCATGCGTAAGTTGTCTTATATGATCTACGAATATACTTAGGAGTATTCTTTAACCATTCAATAACACCTCTACTCTTATATACAAAGAAATCACCAGCTACTGCACCTGTATGCTCAGTCCTAGCAGTCCAATCATCAACGCTTGTAGAACTAGCACCATTAGTACTTAATGAAGTAATACTCAATATAGGCTTATGGTTTAATAAACTCCTAAACCCAGGACTAATGCCTGAATCAGACCTACTTAACCATTCACCATGAATGTTAGGACTTTGATATACAGTCTCAGGGTTAATATCATATACCTCGTCAGTGATAGTGTTACTCTTAAAAGATGTGCCTGTTCTAGCGTCTATCTCAGCTTCACCACGTAAGATTACATTTCTAACACGTTCAGCACTTATGTCTGCAGCAGTCTTACCATCAAGCTCATCATAGACCTCTTGGATAGTACAATAACTTACATCAGAACTATCCAATATCTCTGAAGTTGTTACATCAACAGTCTGATTAACTGCACTGCTAGATATAGAAAAGCTTTCATTACCCTCTTCTAAACCATCACGCACTATGATAGTTATACTATCACCAATACTCCAACCACTAGTAAGATTAACTAAATCTAATAAGTATTTACCATTTGAATCAGTAGTGCTATTAATATTCTCAATAGTTCTATCGTTTCTAGCAACTACCTTAACTCCTGACGGATTAGTTGCATCCGATAGAGTTACTGTTCCATCTATTATGTACGGAGTTAAATTATTAGTCATTATAAGTCACCTTCTTTTATTATACATTCTTCAGTATTACACAAATAGAATTCAGTTATATCAGAACTAGAATTAAAACGTACTAAAGCCTTATTAGCATTATTACCATTACTATCCTTTATCGTTCCATTTACTATTACTGGCATACTTGGCACTATAAATCATCCTCTCTTTCCCTTACAGGGTTGTTATTCAGTCAATAAGTTACACTTATTGCTGTACTAAAACTAATTTAGATTCGTAATTTTTGACTAACTCAATAGCCTTATAATTCATTAACAAATCATTAATGAACTCATCATAAGGTATATCTCTACCCTCATGTAATATTGAAGCATCAATAAATTTAATATCGTACTTTATAGGCATCATTGTTGAATATGTTTTAACACCTATTGTCTTAAACAAATAAATAAAATGCTCATCTTGATAAAACTCTAAAGGAAATTGAGGGAGTATATCATCAGATATAACTCCATACTCCTTTAAAATATTAAAAAAAATATTAGGTTTTATTCTTGATAAAACCATTCACCATCAGCTCCTTTAACATATTTAGGATCTAACATTCCTTTAGGATGTTTCTCTTTCAAAAGCCTATGAGATACTTTTGGATCGTGATAACCCTTAATACCCCTATGTAAATGCTTAGGTCCTACACCACCAAACTTGATGAATGTACCGTTAGGTAGTACTGCATCTTTTCTCTTAAAGAAATATATGCCTACACCACCTGCAAGGAAACCAATTAAACTAGCAAGAAAACCTACCAATAACTTATCCTCATCACATTCTGAACAAGGCTCAATCTCTTTACAGACTTCACAAACCCTACATTCAGGACATCTTATAACTGGACAATTTACTGTTGATACACCAAAGTCTACTTTTAATGGCTCACTAGAAACTATTACCTCTTTCTTACAGCCTACTTCAGGACATATACTTAAGATAAGTTTATCTCCTGCTTCAACAAAAGATTTATCGCTTCTCTGGAAATTGCCTACATCAAAAGTAAATACACCTGAACCAGTGGTATAAGCACCCCAACTATTACCCCTATCATCAGATATAGAAATCTGTACATTAGAATAAACAGCACCATTATACGAAGCCTCGCCATACAATATCAATGGGAGTAATCCTGCACTAACAGTTGTTCCTAATATACCTATTATAACAATAAGTAAAAAAAGAAATAAAATAAATTTGTTTGTTTGTTTCATCCTATTAACCCCCAGTTAATTGTTTGGTTCAATGGACTAGAACTACCTAAATACATCCAAGCACATTCACCAAACTCAATCGCTGTACTATTATGAATGCTTATGTTAGCCATAAAAGGTACATATTGATTGCTTGATGCAGACCAATTAAAATAACTCATAAAAGTTACATTATTGTATGTATTTGCTTGTGGAGAAGACCCTGTATTAAGTACTAAATCTATCTCTTGGAATGTTTTACCATCTGTATCTGTACTGTTTCTATTACATTCTATGTTCCAATCAGTGTTACTTTCATTTCTTAACAATCCAGAAATGCTTACTGCAGTAGTGTTCTCAAGACCATCAGTGTAATAATCTGCACTTGAAAGGTAAATGAATACTGGATCACCTGCTGGAATATCTGTTGCACCATTACTACCACCACTTACATGACTAACGAACTGATTAGTTGAATTGAAATAAGATATTGTAGTTGCACCAGTCTGAATTAAATAATCACTCATATTTTTAGCAGTACCTGGATTCATAATAATACTCCAACCTGATTGTAAACTTCTACCTGTACTTTCTGTCTTATATTGGTAATGACTAACTGTCATATTCCTATAATTACCTGCTAAATCGTAAGCAGTAATCATAATCATATAATCTGTATCACCTAACAAAGTACTCATATTAGTAAACACTGTAGAAATACTACTAATGTTCTTTTCAATATAAATACCCTTAGTGTAATTAGTATCATAGAACTTAATTCTATACATACTGAAGTTAGCTTCAACAGTTAAGTTCCAACCTATCTGCGGTATGTAATCAGTTGATTTTGATTGATTAGCAAGTTGTACATTACTCTTACTAGTCTTAAACATGCTCACATTGAAAATAAACGGAGTAGGTTTAACGGTATCAACATATACCCTTTGTGAAGTACCTGTAACTACATTATTTGCAGTATCGTTACACACATAATACCAACTATAACTACCATTAGCACTATCTACCCATACAGTAGAACTATTAATGTATGTAAAATTAAATGCTGTTGCATTAGAATAACTAGGTATCTGTATCACGTAAACTGAACTTTCAGAAGTATTTTTTGAAGCGTTAAGTGTAGAATACAATTTACAATAACCCGGATTATCGTCAGTTATAGTTAAACCAAATCTTACACTTGTGTCTATTATATGCCATTCACCATCAATACCATAATCTATAACTACTGAAGGATCTACAGTATCAACACCTAATGAAAAGTTACCTGTTGAACCCCACGCACCTGCTACATCATTAGAACTGTTACAAAATACGTTCCAATGATATGCTAAACCTGTAGCATCAGATATTGTCCTTGCTACGAAAGAAGTTGCTGTTGCATTAGTTACGCTTGAATCTGTTTGTACTGCTGACCAAGTTCCACTATCATCAGTGTATAAATTACACTTCCAAGAACTTGAATTACCTGCTGTTATATTAAATCTAAAAGCCACGTTTGCACTATCTGAATAAGTAGCGTTTACTGGACTTACTAATTCAACCGTAACAGCATTAACAGACATAACCATCATGCAAATTAACAACAATGTTAAAATTAATGATTTTTTTATCATGTTTGATCTACCTCAAATTAAAACTGGTGCTGTACTAACAGTAGCAGTCGTATTAGTTGATTGTTGTGGTGCATTTGTATCAGCAGTTAAAGTTACTATCTCAGTACCTGCTTTAGATCCACCTATGCTAAATGCAATCTTGTCTCCTACACTCCAACCACTTGGTAAGTTATCTAGCCGATAAAAGACTACTCTATCTTTGCCTTTTACCCTTAACAATTCACCAGTAGGATGAGTATTAACTATATCACCAGTTGTTAAGTTTCTGATTATAACTGGATCATTAATAGTTGAACCAGAAAACTTAACAGCGATAATTTTAGGAATTGATGGAGTTGTTGAACTCATTTTATTGTCACCTCTAAAACGGAGGTTGCATTGGTAGCAATCTTGAATCTACTAACTCGCATATCAAATACATTAGCACCAACATTAAGTGTTAATGGCGATTTTAGAGTTTTACCGTTCATTTCAATTAATGTACAAACAACACTAGCTCTTATTACAAGCTTTTCAGCTGGTCGTCCAAAATCAAAATAAATGTTAGATGCAGTATCTGTACCACTAAAATTAATATGATAAACTACTTCACTTGCAGCAGAAACAGATAACTTACTGTTGTCTAACTTGGCTGAAGTAAATTTACCAAATAATCTATCTTTACCCATTTATTTCACCTTCATAATTGTAATTCTTTCTTTACAGGTAGCTCTTCCTTTTTAGAAGGTCTACCACGTTTAATAAGATCTTTCTTACGTGAACTAACATCCTCAGATACCTGTTTAAGAGAACGCTTAATACACGCTAAGTTAGCCCTTTCAGCTTTCTTCTTATCATCATCACTTAATTTTATCTCACTACCATCAACGTAATGCGATAATACTTTTTCTTTAGTTTCAGGATTCCAAAAGAATCTGTCCTTATCTACTTTCTTTTCAACCAATTTTCATACACCTCATTTATAAATTACGAACATAAATCCGTCATCATTATCAGTACCACATAATACATTTATTGTATTACCTGACCAATTACAATACATAACTTCGTCAGTATCAGTTTGATTATTTGCTGATGCATAAATTATTCTCTTTGCACCATCTATAATTACTGCACTACCTAAAGCTACTATATCAGTCAAAGCGTATACTCTTGTATGACACGCCCCTATTGTTCCTTTTGAATCTTTGACAACTGTATAACTAAATGCCATTATTAATCACCTACCTATTAGAAAAGCATATCCATTATCATCATTAGTACCACAATTAAATACTACCATGTTACCAGCAACACCTGCAGTAGCGGGTGTTATTGATGCGAATATCCTTTCATCTGTATCTGTTTCATTGTTAGCTTCGGCATGAATTACCTCTCTCCAACCTTTCACAGTTAATATGCTAGTTAAATCATCTTGTACATCAGTTAATTGATATACTCTAAACTTCATGTTTCCACCCATATCGCCTTGCTCTTTCAATATTGCACTAAATGCCATTCTTAATCACCTTTTGTTTATATTAAAAATAAAATAAAAAATAAAAACACCAATTAAGGTGCCGTTAAGTTCCAAATAATCACTTGGCAGTCAAATCTAACCATACTCATGCATCCATAAGTCTTAAAATAACCACCAACTGCATCTGCTCTACTAGTTCCACCAGCATTAGTAGCTGTAGTACTATCACCAACACCACCAATAGGTATGTGTGCATAGTCTACACCAGCAACATTCTTAAACATAATCTCGTCCATGTCTAAAAAGTACATAGAGTTATCTAAGTCTGTTCCGTTGTCTGCTCCAGAACCTGCATTAATAACGCCATTGTAAGCCATTCTTTTACTTCTTACAATAGGAAAACCTCTGTAAGTAAGAACTCTTAAACCTGCAGCAATCTCAGTACTACCTACGAATCTCTGTTGAGGTTGTAGTAACTGATTAATCTCGTCTGCTCTTTCAAAAGAACATAAGAAAATCTTTCTACCACCAAGCTTTCTTAACTCAGCTTTAGTTATTGCACTATCTAAGTCTGCTAAATCAAGAACACCAGTTGAAGTTCCACTAGTACCTGCATCAACAGCAGCAACTTCTACATAACTTGTAGCTGAACCAGCTCGTGTAACACCATAAATAGTAGTTGAATCTCCATGATCGCCATTGTTAAGCATTAACTGTAACAATCCTGGATATGAACCACTTATACCTGAAGTACCATCACTACCATTAACGAAAGCCTGTTCTTCATCTAATGCGGCTTGTGATAAAGCATTAGCAGCTTCTCTACCAAGTACATCAAAGTCACCACCAGCTATCAATAAACCTGATACTTCATAATCAATTCTGTAAGCTTTTGCAGGATTGTATAATTGTATCCTATTTGTTGGATCTGGCTCACCAGCATCTCCCTCATCATAAAACTTACCTGAAGTGTTAAATGAAGTGTTTAATCTCCATACGTGTACAAGTCCTGAAGCCAGTCTCTCTCTACGTACTAATTGTCTAAATTCTGTTGCTCTAGGTAAAGCGTCTCTAATAACTCTATCTACCATATTTTGAACTTCTATTGAACCTGCATCACCTGCAGTTGCAAAGTTCAAAGCACCAGTTGTGTTTCGTGCGATTACATCACTATTAGCAGCTATACCACCACCTAACATATCTCTCACGTGCATAAAAGCATTACTTGCCATTGTTTATTCACCTTTTATTTTTATTGGACCATTGGTCGTTTTACAACCATGTGGTCTGAACTGTTATTTTGAATCAGTGCCATTCGCATATTATAAGCATCCTGAGATTCGCCTGGTTTCTGTTGAGCATAAGACCTTTGTTGAGCTTGTAATTGTATCATCTCACCGAAACCACCCATAGGAGTACCAGAATAACCAACATTCCGTGCCCAATCTTTAATATTAGGAGTAGGCTTGTTTATTTCAGCAATCCAATCATTATGTTTAGCAGTTATCTCATTTAATTTATCTCTCAACTGTCCCTGGTCAATACTACCCGTAGGAGTTTGTACAGCATTACCGTATTTATCCTGTGGTTGAATTATTGATTGAGCTTGTGTAGTAGTCTCTGGAGATTTACGTAACTCACTCATCTGTTGTTTTAATTCAACCATTTGTTCAGACATGCTTTTTTGTTCTGATTCAATCTCTTTCTTCTTTAATTCTTCCTGGACACGCCTTTCTACTTCTACATTAATATCAGTAGCAGGTTTTTGTTCTGGAACAATCGGTTTAACCTCTGGTTTTGGTTCTGGTGGCTTAGGTTCTGCCACATTATCTTCCGTTTCATTCACATTTCTCACCTTCATAAAATTACCCAAACTTCTCATGCACACATCAGTAAACTGATTATCTGCCAAAGCAGGGTTATCAGTATAACTAATACCGTACAAATTCACTTTATCAATAAAATCTAATACATTACCATTATCATCTGTTTCAGAAACAAACTTAATAGGATCAAAATTAATACTATAACCTTTCAAATAACCATCTAATAGACTGCCAGTCATAGCCTCATAGTAATTCTTATGCTCACTATCAACAAGAGCAAAATTAGGATTAGTCTCAGTACCGAGTATAAGACCATTATCGTCAATATTAAACTCAGTAACCTTAGCCAAAGGCATACGTTTCATCTTAAGAGCAGACTTAACATCATGCTTATCGTCATCACTAAAACCATACTTTTCAGCTAGATTAATAATGCCAAGATTAGTAGCAGTCTCGTGCATACCATCTACAAAGATAGATTTATGCATGACCTGATTTTGCATGTCATCAATACACTTCTTAGTAAATATACTCTTGAAAGTTCTAGTTTTACCGTTAGGCATCTTTAAATAATTATATAAATCTGGCTTGTTAATTGTACTCGCATAACCTTTAACAAATACCTTACTCTTCTCTGTGCCTGTACCACTTCTTACCTTTATGAAACCACTATAAGCTTTTTTCATTTTAACAACTACCTTTCTTACGTCCACCTTTAGGAACACTAGGTCTTGGACTTCTTTTTCTTGGACCTTTACCATCTTTATTTGGCATTATATATCACCTTTTATAACATAAGGATAACGATTAAAATTAGCAGTACTACGCATCTGCATAGAGTTTTGCTCACGTTTCTTAGCACCAGCAGAACTACTGCCAGTCTGGTCACGATTATTAGTAACTGACATCTTATCAGAAGGTTTCCTACTAGGGCTTACCTTATTACGAGATGTTTGATTACCTGAACCATCATCACTACCCATACCTTGCATTTGCTCCATCATTTCTTCAGGAGTTGTAAAATCATCTTCACTAAAATCAGTTATACCATTACGTTTCAAATATTTCATTATACCACTAGGTTTAATATTTATGCTGGATAATACTGCAGCATTCTGTATTGCCTCTTTCTCTGACTTAAAAGAAATAGGATTAAAATTGAACTCAATAAACTGGAAACCTAACTTAGGCATTAATAAATTATTAATCTTGGTTTCAATATCTTTCTGAATACGCTTTATACGTGTCTCAAATGAAAATATCTGTGCTTCACTATTACCTTTATTAGCACCATCCTTATTTACTAAACCAACCCAAACAGGAGGTACTCGTGTAATCATTAATGCTGATTCACGTAAATATTCAAGCACACTAAACAAACCTTGCTGATTACCAAAATTAGCAGAAATCTCTTTTACCTCAGTTGAACTAGTCTCACTACCATAAGTTATAACAGGTCTGCTAGGCATCATCTTAGATTGCCATAAAACTTCTCTAGTATCGTTATATTGATCCTTACTAGCACCTTTCAAATGTATAAATAATTCAGGACGTAAGTTAATAAATAACTGGTCCAAGTAATTAAAAGCATTCTGTTTTGTAGCCCATATCCTAGAAATAGGCTCTAAAGGAGTTTGAGAATATATCTGAGAACCTACCCATTTTAATCTTAAATGGATAACACTGTCTGAATTGAAATCAACGCTTGAAGGTGTACTCTGTCGTGCAATAGAAGATAGCCTTGGCTTTTGGATATAACCAAGTATTTTTCCGTTTTTAGTGTAATCAATGTACATCTCTGTAGTTTCTAAGGGGTGTAATTCATCAATCTTTGTACCTTCAGTACGTCTTAATTCTAGAAATGCGTCACCATAAGCCAACATCTGATAAACAAGATTCTTAAGAACCTCGTCAAAGTTTAATTCTTTGAATAGTTTAGTTGCACGTTCAATATTACGAATGGCTTTATCGGTAGGTTTAATACCAACAAAATCATAACCGTTACGAGTTACCATGTCTACGGTAGTATCAAAAGCTGTAGATATAACTTCATCACGTTTCCACATCTGTTCCATAGCAATATAACTATTTGGTGGTTGTACACCCTGTCCTGGAACAGGATTACTAAATCCTCTTGCGATACCACGACTTGCTCTGGTATCCATAAAACTTCTTGATATTAGTGAAGGCATGAATATGAATATATATGAATAATGTATGTAAGTAGAAGGTATATATAAACTATTTTAATATATGCTTGTGAGTGTAAGGTATATACTATATGACTTAATCACGATAAAACATACTTAAATAAAAAAAATAAAAGAATTAATTAACCAAACATTTTTGACCTATCGTTTTTGTTAAGCTCAACCTGTTTCTTAAGATAAACAAGCCTATCTTTTAAGTCCTTGATTATGTTTCTACGAGTATCATTCTGACTTATCAGATTATTCTTTTGTATCTTAAAACCACTCTCTGCAGATTTCTTCTTATCTTTGTTCTTTTGTAATTCAAACTTCAAACCTTTAAGCACAAAGTTTTTCCATTCATCAGAATTAATAAAATCTTCACCAAGCTTCTTGTATAACTTAAGCTTAATTTCTATCTCTTCCTTGATTAAATCTATCTCTTGTATGCCTCTATCATAAGCCACATCTAAATTCTTAATCTGTTCTTCGCCAAGCTTAATGTTACGTTCTTCTTGCTTGATGTTTTCTTTCTTAATCCTATACTCTTCATTGTCTTTATCTTGTGCAGATGCTGATTCTGCAAAACCTATTTTCTTCTTTTCATTCATTTCATTCACCTATTTTTGTTTGAACTTTCCAGAGGGATAACATCTTACAACTTTAATCACTCCACACCTAATATCAACTTCACTTACACGCTCCCAATCTGCACCCATAGCTAAGGATATACTTTTCATCAGTTCTGTTTTTGTACCATAATATCCTTTAACTGGAGAAGAATACTCTTCTAATCTTCTACTTGCTAAACTCATTATCGCAAAAAACTGTTTTATCTTTCGCATCATACATCATTCACCTATTTTTATTCTAATTACTCCAACAACATCATTTAACTTTTTACCATCATAAAATATCTCATAATCTCTTGCAGTATGATGGTTAGCAGTCATAACATATTCACCAACATCTAACGTAAAATGTTTCTTTGTTGATTTCATTTTTCTACCTCTACAATTCCTAAGGGAGTAATATCTAAATGCAGAAAAGTTTGATAACCACTCACAGATTCCATCATCCATATTATAGTAATATATTTTAAATCTCTTAAATAATTAATAATCATTTTATATTCACCAATAGTATAATTAAAATGATCCAAAATCATATTTACATTAATATAGTTATGTCCACGTATTTGTTTGTAACACCATGTTAAAAATATCTGAGCTTCTTTATTTATTTTCATACTATTCACCTTTCTTTTATATTGGAGGATTAATAAAACCGTTACCAATACCACCAACGCAAGAACGTGAAAAACCAGTATCACGCCTAACATTAATACTACTAGTATCAATATGTTTAACCTCTACTTTAGCCTCAAATTCGGAATAATCATTACTGATACCGTGCCAACCACTACCATCATCATCAAAGAACGGAATAGTAGAAAACACATCACTATCAATACAATCATCAGTACCGCCAGGAGGCTTACTGATTATCCAATTAATCTTTTCCTGTTTCTCTTGTAAAGTCTGCATCTCCTCTTTCAAAAGAGCTAAAGGATAACTTACCATAACACCCTTTTTCAACATTGACCTGTGAGTGTGATAAGCACTATTCTTACTACCAATATTGCCAGTGCTAAAACGATAAGGAAAAACAGGATAACCCTCACGCTTACACCATCTGACAAACATATCACTGACACTACTCTCTTCAGGAACTAACCATTGTACATCATAACGCTTAACAAGTCTAGGGATGCTATCATCATTGTTACCATTCATAAGCTCATTATTATCAAAACCCTGTGGAAAATGACGCTGATACAAAGTAATGATTTTACCACGATATTTAGTCTTGACAGTTACAACAGTCAAACAATTACTAATACCAAAATCAATACCTATACTGCAAGGACTCTTATGCCATTCATATTGACTAATAATGTTATTATCAAAATAAATTTCAATATCTTCTAAATCATAAAAACTACTCTGAACAACTGTAAAGTCACCCATGAACTCTTGCCTATATACTGCCTCTTTACCAGTGGACATAAGACGCTTACGTTCAGTATTAACAAACTGTCTATAGATTAGTTCTTCATTAGTATCACCATCAGCAATCTCCCAATTAAACCATAACCTAACAAAATCAGTATCAAACTTATCATCAGGATCAAACAGCTCATAATACAAACCACTACGACCTGCAGGAGTAGAAGCTATACATAACTTACCACCACACTCAGCAAGAGTAGGTCTACAAGTAAGACTATAAAAACTATCCGCAGGTTCATCCTTTGGAGCTAAATAACTAATCTCATCAATGAATAAATAACTGAAACCCCAACCCTTAACCTTTTTAGTAGGAGGTAAAGAATGAGTAGAACTCTTATTAGACCAAGTAATCTGCTCACTGTTGTTTGGCTCAATAAGTTGTCTACTAAAATAATACTTCTCATTATAATCCTGACCAGCAGTAATCTTATTCCAATGCACATCACCAGCATCTATAAGCTCACGAATGGCACGTAATATCTTCTTACTAGCATCAGCTTCTTTAGATACAATACCAACAACCGTAAACTTCTCAAAACTGTTCTTAGGATATTTATTGAAATAGGTCATCCAGAAAGCTAATAAACCGCATATAGTAGATTTACCTAAACGTCTTGCCCAATTCAATGCAGTCTGAGGATTCTGTAATATCTTATCTATAGCGAATGCCTGATAAGGACGTACAGTCTTGCCTAACATGAAATAAGCAAAGGTAACAGGATGGTCACGACAAGCACGAACAATAGGAAAACCTTTAGCTTTCCAATTATAACGCTTCTTGATAGCAACAACATCCATATAACCATAGTACGTGTCTAAATATTCGCTAGGTACACTGTTGAATATAGGCGTACTCATTTAGATCCGTCACCTTTAAAATTCATATAAGGAATGAACGTAGCAGTTATCTCATTAATACCGCCCTTACTACCACTTAAACCCTCTATTATCCAACCACCTATATGAGCAGATAAGTTCTTCTTACGCATGAACGGAGTTTGATGCTCAAAAGTGCCAGTTAAGAAAGTGAACACATTACGATAAAACATCTGCAGACTCTTATGGTAATGACCTATGCCCATGATATTAGGCTTGTTACCACCCTGAATGCTCTCTATTAATTTCTGAGGCTTATAACTTAAAGCATAACTACTACCACCACCAGGATGTAACAAACGTAACTTAGTGCCGTTACCTACTAATATGTCAGCCTCATCATTACCTAAGCATATCAAATCAGAACGAGCTGGATCTATCTTGTCACTTATACTAGCACCAGCATTCTGGTCATACCATTGGTCATGGTTGCCCTTAATATAGAAAGTCTTAGCACCCTTAAGATGAGGATAATCCTCAATGACTACCTTACACTGCTGAGATAAACCTAAAGCATATAACTCATACTCCTGACCTCTATGCACATGCAAACCATCAACCATGTCACCACTATGATAAAACTCACGAATACCTTTACCATAAGCAACATTATAGAAATCCCATAAACTTTTCAAATCATCACTCTTATTGCCTATATGCGTATCACCCAATAAAGCAAACTTGAACTTACGCTTCTTACCTGACTTATGATTAAAAGTTTTAACCTGAGCTTTATTCTTATACTTCAAACCCTTAGCCAATACCTTTAACTCTGCAGCATTCAAATTCTGATTACGAATATTCTTTAGAAATTTAATCTCATCATCTGTTAT
>Ga0307928_10001534_pt1 | contig 17553 bp, 16 predicted proteins | sample AceLakmetagen232_FD_201815 | JGI IMG/M metagenome (GOLD analysis project Ga0307928, IMG submission 201815) | Saline water microbial communities from Ace Lake, Antarctica - #232 | ecosystem: Environmental > Aquatic > Non-marine Saline and Alkaline > Saline | place: Antarctica: Ace Lake... | reverse complement strand
TACCTTACTAAAATTTGTGCTGCTCGTAACTACTAAATCTGCTATCAACCCATCCATATAATTATAGGTAAGTGTGCCCGATACGCTGAGATTATTGAAATACCCGTGCCTACTGGCAACGTACTCAGTAAAATAAGCGGCAGAGAATGTCGTCATCGCGTCAAGAGTTCCAAGTTCGTAAAGTTGCGTCCATTCGGCCTGGGTAAGGGCTTTACTGTAAAGACGGAGATCATCCATGTCGCCGTCAAAGAAAGTTGTAATCACCTGTCCAGTCCCGATAGTTAAACTTGATGAATCCGTAAAGAGTTCTTCGGAACTGTTGGCTGATATAGCCTCTTCTACACCGTCTACCCATAGTTTAGTATCAGTGACGTTGTCGCCATCGTCAGGGTCAAATGAAACGCCGACAAGATGCCATTTGCCGTCAGAAATATCTGTAGTACCTCTGTTATTTCCACCAGTAACAAACAATAAAAGCTGGCCGTCAGCAACGCCATCGTCAATGCTGAGGTTCCATAGCTCACCACCGGCTGCAACACCGTAACATAGTATCACTCCAGCGGTGGCGTTAGTTGTTTTTATCCAGACAGCAAGAGTCCTCGCCTCCTTATTGACAGGCAATCCAGTAGATGAGTCTGCGGTAAACTTACCATTTATCCCGTCGAGATTCCATGCCTTGCCAATTACACCGTTATCTATTTGTTCTTCACCACCGGAAGCAGTCCATGTTCGTATACCGCTATCAGCTAAATCAACTGGATTACCGCCATCTATATCATCCATGCGTAGCCAGATCAAGAGATCGTCGTCTTGTGTTAATGCGTGGTCAAGATGCTCAGTATCAACGAAATCTGCAAAACTATTGTGTGAAAGTGCGTATATATTTACTGGTGTTGTTATAGTAAGGTCGGGAACAGTAAGCGCCCCGGTCATGGTATCGCCGGTGATGTTGACGTAAGTGCCTTCGGCGGCAGCTTCTATTTCACTCCATGCGCCCTCAGTGATATGTCTTGACGGAACTTCGTAGTCGGCGGGCATACCGTACTTATAGTCGTAAAGAAAATATACTCTCAGGGTGCCGTAACTTGCATGGGGGGAACCAGATAAAACGGCACTGGTTGCACTGACGGAATTTGACGCCGATACCATACTGCCAAAGACCTTAACCGCAGCAAGAACAGTATAGGGTTTCTTGCCGGGGTCGGCAGCGGTAACGATAACAGCGGTTCCGGCAATGACGTTATCTGCATCAAATAAGCCGTAGACACCGTTTTCGTTCTCGTTGATTACAAGTGGCCCTGCACCTCCACCGGCAGCAGCTATCTCTGCTGTAGTATAATCTTGCCATCCCCAGCCTCTAAAAGCACCCAGGAGATGTCTCTTGTTAAAATTGTATCTGCCGCGATTATACACTATTCAGTGCTTTCCTGTTCCGTAGCAATTATCTCTTCGTTAATTGATATCCCGTCTTTACTGTTTATGGTGAGTTGATTACCTAACCCTATCCCATATCTCATCAGTACAGCCCCAGCAACCAAGCCAACCAATACTAAAGCTCCGCCTATTACTAAATCAATCATTTTATTGGTTTCCCTGTTTTAGTGTCCATGCCATCAATGAAACGGTTAGGATGGGCATCAGCCTTAAACTTACTACTCCAATGATACTTATTATCCACTGGTGATATTTCTGGTTCCACCCCCGCCTTAAACGCACCCCTATAATCGTAAAAGTGTCGCGGATCGTCTGGGTTGGGATCAAGCCCTATTTTGTCTGCCCATTGACGATACCAATTTTGGAACACAATCTCGCCAACAACATCATCAAAACCACTCACCTTGCCGCCTCGCAAGTTTTCAAAGAGACTCTTTTTGACATCCGACACCATCATGTTTGCAAATGCGTCACCTTGTTCGCCTGCCATTGTTTCACCTAATCAGTAAAATAATCGTCATAATCGTCATCGTCTTCTATTCCTTTATCTATTGCTCCAATTCGTGCTAGAGATTCGAGGCCTTCATGCCTCTCCGGCTCACCACCCGTAAAGGCATGTTGGTATGGCTTAACACCTATCGGGCACCTTAAATGGACCTGAAATGCTATCATGGCCGCAAACAGAAGATCGTCATGCTTGCCCGACATGTGTATCGGCTTACCACTCTTATCGTAACAGAAGGACATCATTTCACCTATGATTTCTTCAAAGCCTACAACGAAACTCTTCTCTCTTAGAGCCGATCGGAAATCATCTACCAGCCATTTCCTTGTAACCATATCCGTCCGCCAGCCAAGATTCTCGGAGTCTTGAGTAGTTAGCTGCTGGTCGTGAACCTGCCTGTTATATATATTCTCATAACCCTTTTCTTTGAAGATATTGAGTAGGGTCATACTGTTGGGTATCTCAGGCGCTATAAACGCCTCGTTGTACCTCATAGCTGCATAGTACACCTGCCATGCCAACTCCACCTGATCGCCACGGCCATGATAAAATGCCACGTATTCACCGGCAGTCCTATCGAATACCGCCACAGCATCGCAGTCAAGGTTGCTCTTGGGGTCGTTGACATCCGAAAGCCGTGCCTCCATAGTGTCTATACCAATAGCATATTCGTGATTCTCGCAAGGCAATTGGCGAATCTTCCAACAGTTAAAGACACGTTGAACGTCCTCTATCTTATCCTGAGTGAACATGCACCTTCTCGGCTCTCTGATGAACTGCTTTTGATGCTGGATCATCGACTGCAAGAATACCGGGTTACCAGAAGTCTGGAACGCCTCCATCGCAGTGGCAGGGTATTCCTGCCGGAACATTGCCTCGTCGCCACCCAACTCCTGTATTTTTAATCGTCGCCAATAGACCTGCCCGTCGGTAAGACCGCATTCCGACTGAACAACTTTTTCGTCCTCGTCAGGCACAAAATCAGGTGGTGGTTCAGTGGAATACTCGCTAAATTTATGCCACGGAAAGAAGATAGGCAAGTACCCCTCAAGCGAATCCTTATCTTTCATCCTATCAACTGCCTGCCAGTACATATCGTAAAAGGCCCCGCCGACCCCGTTAGCTGTAGTTTCCAAGACGACAATTGTGTCAGGGTTTTTTGGAACCATCTGTAAGACGGCGGCAAGACCTTCTTTAGCTTTAGGCCAGAACGCAACTTCCGAGCCGTGGAAGAAGTGGATAGTACCGCCACGGCCTAACACATCTTTGCCTGCCGTTTGAGTTAGGAACTTGGAGCCGTGCGGCTCACGGTACACTATTTCCTTGCGGTTACTTGCCCGCGTAGTCCGCCTCATATCCTGTGGTAAATGAGACTGGAATGTACGGGTCATATTAAATACCATATCCGTTGACTCGGTATCGGCAGATACGCACAAAGCTGTCCAGTGTGAACGGGCGTTTATCTCGTAGAACGCTTCAGCCTCCGACCATGTAGACCACCCCACCTGCCGGGGCTTTAAGAGTAGTATCCGTACCGGGAACCCTGCATCCCTCTGTTTCTGGATAATCCCTGCGAGCATTAACTGCCCGTCGTTGGGATGGAGCGGAACCAGCTGACCATTCTTATTGATGATCTGCAAGTTCTCGTCAATCCAGTTTATACTTGAGGTGTCGAGGTTCATTGGCCTACCTTGGATAGTTTTTGAGCTTCTTTTATAATCTTCTGCATCTGTTTTATGTAAATGTCTTTTTGTTGCTCGTACTCACCTTGATCTATATTCCCTGACCTTCGGCGCATTTCAATATCCTTGACTTTCTTTTGCACTTCCTGTATCTGCCTTTGCTTGTCCCACAACCGGAACATTTTTTGTTCCTTAACATTTACAGGTTGTGTTCGTAAACCAAAAACAGTATGAGCAATCGTCTCAGGAAGAAGTTGTTCTTTAGGTGCGCCCGTTAAAGTCTTAGGGGGTTTGCCTGTAGCAGCGTCTATTAACCTGTCCCAATACAAACCTTTCGGGGCGAGAGATGGAGCAAGAGTACCCCAGAAATATTTCATCTTCTTTGCTGTCTGCTCTCGTCTATATTCAACGGTCTGCTCATCTGGCGGTATTTCGTCATCATATATCTTTCTGCCGGACCAGATAGACTTGTTCGCTGCCAGCTCTGCCGGTATCCTGACAAGTGGATTGCTCATTAAAACCGAACCAACATTCGTGGATTCGCCAATTTGCGATAATTCACCCCACGGTAAGATATAAGTCCAATCGAAAAACCGCAAGTCGCCATTCTTGTCCCGATACGGCATAAGCATGTAGCTGCCCTTATCCATGTAATCAGGAAGAACAGCCTGCAAATCTTCATAATCCTTTGGCGTCATGTCCAACTTTGCCAAGGAAAATCGTGTCATTGCCTCTGCCGCCAGCGGGTATTTCATTACCGCCATTGGCCGTTCCGTTACCGCCTCCAGAACTCTCGGGATGGCTTTTCTTGGAAACGTATAAAACGGGACTACTCTACGGGCAATGTTCTTTTCCCATGTCGCCAAATCACCATAATCAAATAACCATTTATTAGCTTCCTCTACAGCTTCGATCTGAGACTTACCTAAATCTCTTTGCTGAAGGTACTTCATAAACTTATTGGTAAACTCTTCGTGCTGGTACAATTCGGCAGGTTTCTTGACAAGAGCCTTGGTCCCTTTTTTAGCAGAATCAAGCGCCCTGCCAAATCCTGTTTTTCCTTTGGCCGTTGAACTTGTACGGAGTAAGTCGTCAAGTATCTCGCTCTTTAGCGTTGTCCTTGCAAAGAACTTTTTGGCATACTGATATTCTGCGGAATTACGCCGAGCATGTTGCAGTCCCTTAACTGCATATTTGGCTTGTTCACCATACCCCATACCGCTCATATCCAGTAATATCTTGTTGGAAATCTTGTTTCTCATATGAGTGGATGGATTCAAAACTACTTTGCCAAGTTTCCACGCACCAATAGAGGCATCATATAATTGCTCTACATTTCCTCTTACTCGATGCAACTCAGTAATATCCGAGAACACTTTCGGGTGAACGTATTTTCCAGCCAATGCACCGTAAGCCTTAGTGTCTGGCAATGGCTTCTTTGATAGCCCCTTCTCCCAAACCTTACTTGCCCATCCCGGCTGTTCGTCTACGAACTTATATAATTTGCCAAGCTCTATATCATGAGCCTGCTGCATCAATCCCTTAGTTACAGGAAATGCGGGTTCTTTGATTTCTCCCATGAATTTACGAACATGCTCAGGTATATCTTTTCTCTGTTTGGCGTAATGAGCTTTTATCCGAGTCTTCGACCAGCCCCAAAACTTCCTTGCTGCCGCCTCTTCCTCCTTCGACTTATACATACGAGGCATATACTGCGCGCCGCCAAGATGAGTGGACGCATCCAACTTAGATGAAATATCGGCAACCTTGCTATTCAATTCTCTTATCTTTTTGGCGCGTCCGGGGAATTTTGCAGATATTTCCTGTGTCCCAACATAGTGAGGGGCAGTCTCCAGCCTTTTGATTTGACGTAAAGCTTTCGCCTTTTGCATATTCAACTCTACAACTCGGCTCTTTGGTAATTTCGTAAGAAAAGTTTCCTTACTCAAAATACCAAGGCTGCGCAATTGTTTGGCATTGGCCTCCAATGTCTCTACTGCGGGATGGATAGCCTTTGCCAATTCAGGTCGTGTAGTTATTCCACCCTTTACTAATTGACCAAATCTTGTCTCTACTGCCGCAGCACTAATCGGCTTGCCTGTTGCCTTAGTTAATGCTTTCGCTATCTTCCTGGCCTCCTTAGGGCCGAGAGTTTTACCTATAACCTCTGCCTGTTCTACTTTTTCGGCAACATTGGCCCCCGTTATTAGCTTGGCCCTCTTAAATGCCGGTAATCCCTTGGCCGCTATTTTTTGTGGGATACCAGTAAGCCTTGCTCCGCCTCGAATACCTCTGGCTATCTGTCCTGCCGCCGGAACCGCTACGCCAAAAGACAATGCAAGACCATAAACATTCTTCTCGGCAGTAGACGCCTCACGGCCCTGCGTTAGCCTGATATGTTCACCGGCAAAATCAGTAAATGTTGACGTATCTTTTTCTGGAGCCATGCCGGGGTAAGGAACTAATGCCTTTGCTCCTGCAACGATTGACGGAGCAATCTCTTTCAATTCCTCTGGAAGATTCTCAGGGCCACTATAAAGTCTCTTGTAAAAATCAGCTATTTGTTCCGCTTGAGTCCTGTTTTCTTTAGTCGAAGGCAGGCGATCTGCACGAGACTTGGCAATCGCCGTCAGTGGCGTGGCAATAGCCCGCTCTATCCGATCAAAAGGAACACCAAGAACGCCCAATGCCTTACCGAGCCTACGGACTTTTGGTTCTGCGGCCTGCTTGAAAGCCACCTTAAACATTTCCGGCAAATCTGCAAGGATTCCACTCGTCTTAGAAGACTGACCATCAGGTTTGAAATCAACTGATTTGCCGGGATTAAAGTCAACGGATTTATTTGGGTCAAAGTCAGCCATATTATTTTATTGGAACGAAACCCCTATCATTTGCAATTTTTATGTCTTTCGGATTCACCCACATTGGTATTCCTTCCGGCGACTTAAAATGTACCCACCCCCGCTTATCTCTGGTTAGCCCATCCTCGGCAACGAAACCTTTCTTTTCCCACTTACTAACTTCCTTACCTATCACATTAAAAACAGCACCTTTTTTGTTTCGCATCTTTACTTTGGTGGAGGGGGCTTTTCTATCCGCTCCGGTGACAGCATCTACGTCGCCAAGTGGTGCGGGTATCTGCACTTCTTGAGGACTGCTTGCCGGTGGCTGTTGAGACGTACCAACCGGCAAAGATGGAGAAACTGATGGCTGATCTTGCCCGCCCAACTCTCCCTTCAGTTCCGCTATAGTTTTCTCTGCCAAATCAAAGGTGTTTTGGTCATATATCTCACCGAATGTACCAAGGACACCAACTTCTCGCGTTCGGTTAAGAATCGACTGCCATTTCCCTATCTCGGTTGCAATCTCCTTACGTGTCCTGCTACCACTACCCCTATCCAAGCCAAACTTTTTATCAAGAATAGCTTGGGCGTCCTCAGGAGTGTACCCCTTCTTGGTATAAAACTCAGCATCAGAAGACGTAAGAGGGTCTTTTTCGGTTGGTTGAAATCGGGCACTTGACACTTGTCCGGCGTCATCAGTAGAATATCCACCTAACTTAAACCCTTCTCTTGCAGGTGGAATCCCCCCCAATGCACCGCCGCCGCCAAAAGCCTTACCCCCCATTTTCTGCATCAATGCCTGCATCTGGGGGTTGCTCTTGAATAAATCTTGCATCAAGAGTTGCCCTCCGGGTGTCTGTGGGCCACCAGCCGCCTTTACCTTATTCAAGATATCGTTTATATCGCGGGAACCTTGTATGCCAGCCTGCTCTTTTTCTTGCAATCTACGATTCGCCCTTTGCGGAAACGCTGCATTGACGGCACTTTGAATACCTTTTCCAAAATCAAATGTAAGTGGCATGTTATACTCCTAAAATCCAAATGCGCCAGCAAGACTTTGTGCGCCAACTTCCGCCCAATCTTCCGTATGGAACGATCTCGGTGCCGTGCTTGTTTTCGATGTTTGTGATGATGCCCCCGGAATGCCCAGGAACTGCATGATAATAGAAATGTTCTGAGGGTCGGTAATCAAGTTCTCTTCAAAGAACTTCTGCATCTCGGAATTGATCTCCGTCTGCCTCTGGACACGCTCGGCGTCGGATATCTGTGCTACCTGAGATATCCCGCCAATCTGGTCTAACGCCTGTTGAGTGGGTGCCCGCCCAACAGCAAGTGATGGGTTAATAGCATTTAAGGCCCTGTTGGCAGACGACTCTTCGATCTGCTGGTTCCTGCTAAGAACGTCAAATGCCAACTGACCCCGTTGGCCACTAAGTTGGGCATTTATATCGCCCTGTGCCTCCACGACTTCTTTAGCCCTTGCGCTGCCATAGAACCCCGGACCGGCAAACTCTTCTCTTATCAGGGGTGCCTCTGTCTGTTGAAACTCCCTCTGCCGTGGGTCTCGTATTGCCCGGTTAAAGAACGTGCTTTCCTGCTCAGGCGTTATCGGCTGTGCGCCTCGCTCGCCAGCGAGCAACTGACCTGACGTAGCTTCAAGCTGCTTCTGTAATGGAGAACCCGACAAGTCGCCAAACATATTGGCAAACTCCGGTAACTGGTCAAATACCCCCTGCTGCGTACCTGTAGCGCCAGCGACCCGTTGTCCCTGATACACATTAGCACCCTGCCCTAATGTGGGACCGTAAATGTCAAGGCCCTGCTCAATCGTATCTAACTGCGACTGACTATAAGGACTTGTTGTTGTAGTTTTCGTGCCACTGCCTTTATCGGAACTCATTGGACTATTCCTAAATCAAGTTTCATAATCGTGCTATACTTTTCCCAACCAAACGCCCTGTTCATAACTTCGGGTCTATGGTAAGTTTCGCACCTTAATTGGTTTATACCTAAGCTCTTCGTCCAATTTTTTATCATTTCAAAGCACTCCGCAGAATGTTTCGATTCCACTTTCGACCATGCGTTATAGACCCAAACCCAATTTTCATCTCGTTTCCCGCATACATGGCATACTATTCCATCGTCAATCCCAACTATTACACATACATCGCCGGGCCTGTCTATCATTAGCCCGGCCAAGCTATTCCTATCTTCCTTTTCATTCGAGCAATCATCGCCGAAAAAGTGCATTAAGAACACTATCGCCGGGTCCGTTGCTCTGAATATCTTAACCACTTACAAAGTTCTCGTCTAGAACCAATCTTCTCGTTGTCTTCCGTTTAGGTTTCGCCCTTGCCAAGACCTGCTTTCTGGCATCTTCGATAACGGCCCTCTTAATCATTCCCTGTGTTCGCAAGCGTGGAACAGTACCCGCCACCGAATATGTCTCTTTCCTGTAAATTACGGTACCACTGTATCGCCACCGCTTACCATCTTCATTCAGAATGTTATTTATTTGAAAATTCATGTCAGTGGACTAAACTCCTGATCAGGCGAACTATCATTATTCTTTATCGCAGGCTCAAGGAACTGTCTTAGTGAGAATATCTCTCGCTGCATCCTTGCCACCTGAGCCTCAACATAAAGGGCCATCTCCCTTACGGCCGCCTCTGGTTGCAACCCTTCAATCTGTAATGCAGGGGCAATTTCTTGTATTTCCATTATCTATTGCCCTCTCCCGTTGCGTATATCTCTGCTTCTCTCAGTTCAAAATTAGAGCCTTCCGCAGATTCAAGGCTGAACTGGATTCTCTTGCTACTCCTATTTATATAAGCGTCATATTCAAGCCAGTCGCTCGTGAGAATCTTTGTGGTACTCTCAAGAAACGGAGTGCCGGAGCCACTATTGTATAAGATAGCTATCTCAGAAGAGGACAGCGCCTTGTCGAACACGCCAAGAGTGTCTATTGAACCGTTAAAAAACCTGGACGCCGTGCCAGCCAATACGCCAATGTACCGGATAATGCCTGTATCGTCCGTCGTTCCCCTGCTATAAACATCACTGTCTGAACTACCGTTCAAATAAAACTGGTAATTGCCAGACCCGTCATAGACAAGCACGGCATGATACCATTGCCCGGCCTGTAAAGTAGTATCAGATTTCGTCCATCCAGCGTTGATAGATACGTCCCAAAAGGCAAGGCGGCTATCTTGTATGCCAAAATATTGAATATTGTTAGTAAGGGGGGCTGTCGAGGAAATGAAGTTCATAGTGCCCGACAGATCGTTAACCTTAAACCATAAGGCCACAGACCAAGCTCCTGTCGAGAAAATAATATCCGACCCCAAATCAATGTAGTCACTGGAACCATTAAAAGAGAGGGATTTCCCTATCTTTCCCGAAGCACTTATGTTTTCCGTGTTCTGCTGAGCCGTGCCAGTGTTATCATTGCCGCTGTTGTCGATTACTGTTTTGGTCGGCCTGTCGTCTTCCATCCGCCATCTACCCAAGCAATTAGTGCCAAGGCTGTAGGAAGGACTGTAATCTATAGCGCTCCATCCCGTCGAAGATGTGTCAAAGTTTCCAGTCCTAAACCTTATTTTGATTCCACCAAGCCCGTCCACTCTTTCTTTGGCGGTATATGTTAACTTGCTATGTCTTTTATACTTACTCGGAGAACCATAGTCTATTACTGGAGAAATGTGATGGCCCAGAATATCATTCCCGTCCTCCGTAACAGCATCTTCATCGGCTTGATATACAAATCCGTCCGCATCGCCATAAACCAACTTGGCGCTTACGAGAGACTCCTGTAACGCGCTGTCATACGTTGCACCTGACGGATCAAAAAAGGTCGCCGTGAATGTTGCATCCGTCGAAGGCACGTTAGTTGAATTGTCGGCTATTCCTGTACCGGTAGAGTCGTTTGCGCCAAGTGCCGTACTATCAGTCATACCCCTTGCGTCTACGGTGAACCTGTAATCTTTCACGCCGCCCGATTCAGATACGTCCGTTACCGTATAATAATGCGTACCGTATGGCATATTAACGCCAAGCGAACCATCGTCTACTCTTAGAATAGGATTGCTTGCAAAATCAGTTGTAACTTCTGACGATGCGCCACCCATAGTAATATCAAACGTAAGACCACCAGCGGCAGCGTCCATCTCGGAAAAATCCCACGTCTGGTCAATTACATTCGCCGTGGTATCTCCGCGAAGGACATCACCGTATCGCATTGTTACATCGCCGGGGGTATCGGTAGAAGATATATCTGCCGCATAAGGACTGATATTCTCCAATGCCTGAGCGTAACTATCGCCAGTAGTATAAGTCTGCGCCCCGACAAGATTAACGGCCGTAATGCCCTTGCCGGAAGTAAAGAGATTCGACCAATCCCTAACCGTCCATGCCCCGGTAGACATATTCCTCGAATATGCTTTTGTTATATACAGCGAACCGTTGGGCACAATGAATATATGAAGCCACCTATTATTCTCGCCCATCGCCATTCTACATCTGTTCTCGTAAACAGGGTTCAAGTCTTCCTGTAAGAATTTATGTATCTTATCACCGATAGACTGCTTTATTGTCCCACCATAATAAGCGTAAACATTATAGTCATTGCCAACGAAATAGTGGACATTGTTCTTGGAAACCAAAAGCTCTTGAGTTAATAGGCCAAGTTCCGGTATCGTCGGGCGTGGCGAGAATACGGTAGTTCCGCCAACGTACCCTAAGTCCCATATAGAATTGTTCTGGTAAACAATATATGTGCTACCCAAAGGAGCGGACCATACGTTTTGATCTCCGGTATCAAGTAAGTCAACTGAACCAGAACCAGTACCCGTCCATGTTTGTATCTTGCCAATAGCGGCCCACCGAACCCGTTGAGGGTTCTTTACCCATATACCGGAGCTATCATCCCATTCCAACGGAGATATTAAAAGGGTATGGGTTTTAAATAACCCTACCTGCAATGCCCGGTGAGTTGACCCGCCAGTAGCGTACCCATCAGCGCCTGTCAACGGTAGGAACGTCGATTCATTCTTGCCAGCCCATCTCTTTATATCAGACCGCCCGCCATCACAGATAAGAAGATGATAGTATTGGTTCGATTTCGAGGTGTTATCGTCAAGGTATATATCTGTATCATTATGAGCGACAGCAAGAGCGCTTACCGGGCTTTCGATGTAAGCATTAAGTGCCATCCCCGTCTTATCGTCCCACGTCTTATTGATTACGTTATGGTCGTATATCTTGGAGTTGGTCATCGCAAGCAGATGAGATGTCCGGTCATATTCCTCGTACTGGATTATCTTCAGGACCGTCTCGCCCGAATTCAAGCCGGTAGTCAGGTCGAGTTTGGCGAACCCGCCCGGCGTGCGCATTATCCCATATTCGTACAGGATATTCTCCGTACCCTGAGCCGCGCCCCTTGGATCTATCATGTTATTAGATACAAGAGCGTCGAGGCCCATGTCAAGTTTTTGCACTAATACTGATGGCATATTCTATATTCCTCGCTAATACCCAAATACGCAAACATAAGCACGACTTGTATCAACAGCAGTGCCACTACTTGCGCCTTTGTCGGAACATCTGATACGGATACTGTCAGCGGCTGTACTTATGCACGACATCCCATCCCTGCCCTGTACGGCAGCGTCGCTGTTATGATTGCCTGTAGCTATTACAGCCATATCCGCACTTGGAAGAGCATTAGTAAAACTTATTTCATAAATGCCTGATGATATTTTTTGCACCGTGTTTACATTATATCCCGTAAAGTCGCCAGCACCCAAGTCGCCATTTGCACCGTCACCGCAGAACGAACACCATGCAGAAGCTACGGGGGAGCTAGATACGTCTCCTTCCATAACCGTCTTTGCACCAAACACGGCAGTAGCATCAACGGAAATATCAGCGCCAAACGCAACGTCATCGCCAAAATCAACCGTCCCATCAAAAGACGCATCCCCAAAAGCAGCAGTGCCGTCTACGCTTATGTCGTCCTCAAACACTACATTGTTACCAAACCGGGACGTACCGCCCACACGTAAGATGCTATCTACAGACAATTCCCCGCCTATCCCTACATTGCCGGAAATATCAACCGAAGCGTCAAATTCATGCGCCCCCGCCCATGTTACGTCTCTGCCGCCCCATTGTTTGTCAGGGTGCATCACCAGGAGTGTCCAGTCGCCCGTAGTTGAGTTCCCGGCAGCTTTTGTGCTACACCATAGGCGAGCGTCAGAAGAGCCGTCCCAGGCCCACACAAGCCCTCTGGCGCGGTATGTACCATCCCCCACGACAGGGGCAGTAATATCGCCACCCTCATCGGTAAGCTCCATGCCAAGAACGGCAACGCCGCCGGGCATGTGGATACCGCCAACAGTAGCGTCGGCAAAGGTTACATGTTCCTGGTCCATCCGTTTACGCACCGCTTTCGCCATGTGTACGGACTCTCTGTAGTCAAGGCCGTGTGGTTGGTCAACGTCAAGGGCTTCCAATGAATCCCAAGCAGCCCCGTCGCCGGAAGCATGAACTCCCATATTATAACTCCTTAAATGCTCTTATATACTCATCTAATGTGTTTACGCTAAACACCTCTCTTTCTTCTTCCATATCGACTCGGTGAATCGTGATGTCTTCACCGTTGTATAAATGCTCTTTCCCTCTCAACTTTTGCAATGCCTCATAAGTAACAACCTCCACATCTATGCCCTCCGGTGTACTGGACGGCAAACTGTCGTGATGGTTGTAGGTGTAATCGGCACCGGATTTCAGATGTTCCTCGATTACACGGTTAATTATCTCTGGCGTTACAAAAGGGCAATCGGCTGTTACGCGAACTATGTGATCGGGTTTATCCCCATCTTCCCATTCTGTTATTGCCGCCGCCCTAAGTTCGCCCGTCATATCCCTTTCGCCAATCCACAAAAGAGAATTGAATTCTACGAACTCGCTAAGAAATTTGTCAGGGGTACATAAATATGTCTCATCGACATTGCTTACACACATCTGCTCAAGTGCGTGTTCGACCATTGTTTGCTTGCCAATAGGCAACAATGCCTTAGCTGGCAATCTCGTACTTCCCAATCTTGCTGTTACTATTCCAAGTATCATAGTTATTTCCTAAAGAAACGTGCCGCGCACCAAGGGCAGAATGTTTGTTTCATTACCGCCGCGAGTTTTTCCTTATTACCGCCAATGGCATTACATAAGTCAGATAAATATTTCGGCTCTATAACCGAAAACTTCCTTTTGCATATACCACAATAGCCCTCTTTCATAGCCTTCGTGCTTTCCTTGAACGTACCAATTTGGTCGTAGTCTACATGGGCTCTCGGCCAACGGAACTTAAACTTACCATCGACCTCGTCTATCTCCTTAGCTGCTCTCTTGTAGGCGTTACCGTCCATCTTGCCGTATCGCCCTTTCTCAAGGTCTCTGATCGCTTTCTTGTCGGCGTTGGATTTACCGGCAAGCGAAATCGCTTTGGCAAGTTCGTTCAAATCCTCTATCTTGGGCGATATACGGCTCAATGCACTGCCGCTTTTTATCCACCATCCGCAAGTGTACCGCTCGTTCACGTCCAGATACTGGAATGCAGGCTTGTTCATGCAGTGCATTTCCATACCCATCGTAGAACCGGAATGAACCAAGACATCGGTATTTACCAGAATATCAGTCGCCGTCGATTCAGTATCTAGCGGTATCTTCATTTGGCCAAGAGCCTGCTTGTATGGCTCCACCAGGACTCCAGGGTGAAGCGTAACCAGGATATTACAGTCAAGGGCTTGCTTGAGCCCGCTAACCATTGCAAGATACTTCTGCCTGCCATCAACTTCCCTCTGAACCTCTACCATATCGTCGATACTCAAGTCCGGTGCCGAATCACAGAAGCCCCACGGAGAAGAGATCGTAAGGATTTTCTTATCTTCATCGAACCCCCACTTCTTACAAAAGTCGGTTCGGGAAAGAAACTTGTCCCTGAACCCTTGCTGTTTGTAAATATCTACACCAAACGCACCCACAGCTATTGCCGGGAACCCTGCCCCTCGGCGATTAAGTATCTGGGCCTCATCGGTGCCCCATACAAGTTCCTTGTCAATGTCGTATCGCCATCTGCCAAGGATACCTGTCTTCATGGCCTCGTCGCCGCCCTTGAAATCCTCCCAATCGCAACTTGCCTCCGTATGACGAGAGACAACGCCAATGCCCCAATCCTTGCAAGTCTCGGCTAAGTCCCTTGAATATGGATTCCTTATTGGGGGTAATACCACTACGTCTGGCTTGTGTTTAAGAATAGCTTCCCGACCTTCTCGCAGGCACGGATGTACCCATACCTTATTGCCCAACGACTCCAACTCTTCTTTAATCAGGTTATCAACTACCTCGTCTCTGTGGGGTGAGGCTGACAATATCAAAATCTTACTCATCTTTCTTCCTTTCTAAAATTAGCCGAATCTCGCAGGTACCGCCAAAGCCACGTTTGAACTTGCTTATATTCCCTGCCTTACTGTCATCGAAAACCTGTTCGCCCATCTCGAATCTCTTACATCCTAAATCCTTTGCCTTTAATATCGCTTGCCACATCACAGCATGGCTGTCAACCACGGAACAACCCGAAGCGTAATAGGCTATGTCTTTGTTGTAGTACACTATTAGCCCGGCCTCAGTTATTACGTTTGACGGCAGAGGATTACGCATATTCTCGAATCTCGTCTGTGTCAAGCAGAACGCCTGATTCTGCCATACCATCCGCTGCTGAACATCCCAAGTATCTTGGGAACGCTTTATGCCGCGAACCGCTTCATGTAACCGACGGTACGGCGTAATCTCATACATCTCATTAGTAATAACATTCTTGTTCACGAGGCTCTTATAGCTCTTTCTTAGATCGCGCTTCAAGTCCTGTTCCGACTTCGTTAAGTCGATCATCTGAGTATAGTACGGGGTAGCCGTGTACCCTTTCAGTAATAACACCTTACTAACCTTAGACAGCCCATCTTCGAGGAAGTCCATGTAATATATATCCTGCGATACACTCCACAGGCTATACAACTGCTCGATACTTATACCAACTACCGGACGCCAGAAACCTGTTATCCTGCCATCTTTCAACCCGGCACAGCCAAGGTCTTTGTACGGCCCGCTCATAAGCTGGTTGTATTCTCTGTCAAGAGTCGAATACAAAGCCGTCTGCGTCGATGCTGAAGTACAGACTGTCATAGAATCTTCCTTTCCACAGCTTCCGGTTGGGCAGGATTGTCTCTTGCCCGTCATACTTGGTCTTTATCTTCTTCCAGAACTTCCACGCCTCGTTGCACATATAACATTCGCCGAACACTGTCTTTAGGCCCATGTTGCCGAAGGCTTCAAATAACAGCAGCCGAACAGCTTCTGATCCCAAACCCTCCTTTTCTCGATTCTTTCTTATCAATAAGCTGATCTCTCCAATCCTGTTCTCCCAATGGATATTGGTAATACCGCCCATACCGATTAAGCCACTGTCATTTATCAACCAATACCTATGCTTGTTATTGTCAAGGTTTGCCAGGAACTTTGATTGGCCGTCCTCCGTTAGTGGGTGAGACGTTCTTAATGTTTCCAACGCTTGATTCCGCCATAACCTCACTGTTTGCAGGCCCGTTAGTGTCAGTGGTTCCAATTTCATTCTTCATCTCCGGTAATCTAAAAGTCTCTTCTGGCAAGTCGCCTTTAAGTGCGGCCCTTGGATCGTCCCAATACTTCCTGACTATCTTCATTGCGCCACGCATAGCCTGAATGGTTTCGTCTATTACCGGCAGGGTATGGGAATACGATATGAACTGGGCATAACCCAATAACACACCTCGATACAAACACTCCTGCCAGAACAATGCCTTATGCTCAGGTGATGGGAATACAAAGTACGTTCTCGGCGGTAACCCTTTCAAATAAACCTTATCCGACAAACCCATGCTATCCGTTATTGTCTTGAACAGGCTCTTGAACCTTTCGCCCATCTTCCATATCTGGTCGATTACGTTGTGAGATTGCATAAAGTCAATCGTTGCTATGGCAGCAGAGATAGAAGCCAGTTCGCCACCGAACGTCGAAGAGACAAAGCAGTCTCCTAATAGCACATCCATTATCTTTGCCTTGCCACAAACACATCCCATCGGCATCCCATTCGCCATTGCCTTGCCAAGAGTAGTGAGGTCGGGCGTAACACCGTAGTACGCCTGCGCACTGAACTTTTTGGTACGGAAAGCAGTAACTATCTCATCGAATATCAGGACAATACCATAATCGGTACATATCCTTCGGATGTCGTGGAGGTAATTATCGTTCGGTTCCTCAAGAATGTATGGCTCCATGATAACGGCAGCGACCTTACAATTCTCTTTCTTGCCAAGTTTCTTCCTGAAATCGTCAATATCGTTGTACTTAAACTTACAACTCAAGTTGGCAATTATCCTCGGAATACCATCTTTCTTTTCGTTGACTATCGAGAACCAGTCATGCCAGCCGTGATATCCGCAACACAGAACCTTGTTCCGCTTCGTATAAGCCCTCGCGATCTTGACAGCCGCTGTCGTCGCCTCCGAGCCGGTCTTGACAAACCTTACTTTTTCGGCACAAGGGATAAGATCGCATATCTTATTGGCAAGTTCCGTCTCTTTCTTCGATGGTAGCGAATAAACAATACCGTTATTCAACTGGTCTACTATCGCCCTATTCACATACGTATTGGCATGGCCCAAAACGATTGGCCCCAGACCAAGCGGGTAGTCGATATACTTCTTATCGCCACACCATACATAAGCGCCCTCGGCCTTGTCAATGTACTTTGGGTACACTCTGTTCACATGCTTGCTCGGCATCTTACTGAGAGTTTGTACGCCGTCCGGTATTACCTTTAATGTTTCGTCCCAATTCATTCTTCATCCTTCCAAGTTCTTGGATCAATTATAGTTTCGTCATCGCACTGGCAAGCGTTCCAGCCGTGGATGAACGCCAAATTATCCCTTAGCTGTTCAAGCGAACCGACACCTATCACAATCTTATCTATGAATCTGTTGGCCAGAACAAATTTCAG